>Ga0179591_1317815_pt1 | contig 20994 bp, 22 predicted proteins | sample CZOMad2_1_08_16f_FD_182891 | JGI IMG/M metagenome (GOLD analysis project Ga0179591, IMG submission 182891) | Vadose zone soil fungal communities from Angelo Coast Range Reserve, California, USA - CZOMad2_1_08_16fungal (PacBio error correction) | ecosystem: Environmental > Terrestrial > Soil >... | reverse complement strand
GAGCCCCATGGGCGCAGAACAGGCCTCGATCGACTGTCGTGAGACATTTTTTGGTGTTACCTCTTCCCCAGTGCCCCCTGCGCCAAGCATGTTCTGACGTGTTTTTCCTGAGGTAGAAAGAACGGCGGGGGCTAGCTCACGTTTTTTTTTTCCCGACGCGATTCTACGTTCCTCCTAGAAGCCTTTTTTCCCCCGTACGCACCCCGTTTCAACTTTTATGAAGCGTTTTCCTTGTGACGCGCCACCTTCTTCGGTTCCCCCCCCAGGGAACTTCAATTGTGCGGCAAGACCTCGAAGTTTTTCCCAAACCCGATTTCATCTTTTCTTGCGCCCGATTGCCTCCCCCCCTAATTTTTGGAGTTCTTTCTCCTGTGGCAACGAATCCTTTTCGTGGTTGGTCTTCCCCTTTGCCATTCTTCTGTTTTTTTTCGTGTTTTCTTCGACAAAAGCCTTCCTGCGGCCCGGAATTATCTTTCTCTCTCCCAATTGTCACTCTTCTTCATGTTTTGAATAAGGGCTGACCTTTACCGGCGTTTCCTTCGTCCTTTCAATGGGGCCCGCCCTCTATTCGGCGCGCCGACCTTCCTCAACGGGGTTTCCCCTTAACTGAAGTGCCCCTATGGACTCGCGTCAGCCTTGCATTTATCGAAAATCGGGCTCAAGTGTTCCTTAACTCGCTCCCGGTAGAGGGGAGGCCGACCCACTCGGAAAGAAGCTTTACCAAAATCCCTTCTGGTCCCCTCACGGAATTTCTTACGGGAAAAACAACTTTCCTTCCTCACTTCCTTACCTTTTTCCTCAACAGTGGATCGGCCGCTGACTTGTCCCCCCATTTTTTCCTTACTACCCATCTGCCCGCCCCTCCTCGTTCCCAAAACTGGTTGCTGCCCTGGATTCCCTTCGGCGTCTCCCCCCCCGGATTGCGAGACTCCCCTGAAAATCTGGTGAAAGCCAGCGCTGGTACGTGATGCCCAACCCCCCCATTGTGACAAGACTCAATTCTGTTTTTCTTGCGGAGTTATCTAGCCTGGCTAATTAGTTGGTCCCCCGTTATGGAACCATCTAGAAGAAGCATGTTAGAACATGTAGCCAGCTTCCCTATCCGGAGTCTTGCCTTTCTCTTCCTCCCTTGATCCTGCTGTGCTGTCTTACTGGTCCGAGGCGCGATTACATTTTTTGCACCTTCCTCGATTTGCGGAGGGGCCCTTTTTTTACTTGGACGCTGGGTGCAAGCTATTATTGAACGGGATGTAAGTTTTTGGCTGCTTTTTGCCCCTTTTTGATGTCTTAGGGACCCCTTTAAGATGTCGTCATCCCACCCTTAAGAATGTTGGTGTTCCCTTTGCAACCGGTCACAGCTTATGATCTTTTCCTTCCCCTTGCCTCCTCGGTCAGCTCACTTAGTGGTCGTCGCTAAATATATTACATGGTTTATTTTGACCTGGACCATTTATCCCTCCCTCCTGGGTTTCAACAACTTGTTTCTCTGGCGCCCCCTTTTTTTCTTTTTTCCCTCCCCGGGCCTATGACCTCCTATTAAGGAGATTCCCGCGCGCTTCATGGTGAAGGTTCTGAAAGGGCGAATGAACACTGTTCTTGACAATTTCGTCCCATTTGACTTTTTTTCCTTGTTTTCCCTTCTCTCACCTTTATCATTTGATTCCCCTTTTTTGGGTCCTTCCTCCCTGGAGAATCGAGGGGCCCCCGCAGTTCGTTCTTAGCCTATTTATTCAGATGGTAAAACTTCCTTCCTTCCCCAAGGGTTTTCCGTTCAAGCCTTCGTGATCCCTTCCGGGAAAACATTGGACCCATCCGTATTTCCCTTCCCCCCGTCTGCCGTATATTTGATTCTCCGTCTGAATGGAAAAAGTTGGCTTTCGGTCCCAAAAACCAAAGCGTTCACTTAACTTCACCAACCTTTTGGGTGACATTCTCTTCCTCTCTTTTTCCTCTCTTTTTGTTGCTCTATGTTCCCCCGCCCCTGGGGTTTAGTTTCCGTCACGGGTCGACATGCGACTTTTGCCCCTTCCATCTGTGCAATCTCCAACAGTGCTGAAAAAGAGTTGTCGGTCAGGACGAGCCGGTTTGTAAATGCCAGGTTTTTTTTCTCAGGCTGTTCCCCTTCCCCGGGGAGGAAGTGTGTTTTTAAACTGTCCCGAGGGCGTTTTCGCAATAGGAGAACCTCTCCCCGCGCCTTTGAATTGGTAGTACCCCCCCGATCGTTGAGGCACGTTCCCCGAACCACGTCGCGTCCCCTTTGTAAGACCGCGTGGGCAATAAGATTTATTGACAGGTCTCCTTGACCCCCCCAGTTTTTGGCCATGCGGGCGACTTTTTCTCTGCCTCTTTTTATCCCTTCCAAAAAAGATAGTTCTTAGCCTGAAGTAGCTTTACCAATCTTTTTTTTTTTTTGACGTTGCTTTCCAAGAGCCCACTATTTCTATTCCTCAAACGTCCTTTGCCTCTCGTTAGGCTGTCACTTTTCGTAGATCAGTTTTTTTCCTTGTAACCCGCGACGTGTTGGGCTTGAACGACATTCTTCCCGCAGCCCCTTTTTTCCCTTGAACTTGACTCCCCCCCTTTCAACCGCATTCTTATTTTTCGCACCCCCTTCCTGTTGTCTCTCAACCGGCCCCCCCGTCCGCAAAAGTTATTTCTCTGCCAAATATCGCCTATTGTCTTGACTGCCCCCTCCAGGCTGCAAGCCCTGATCACGGATTCTTCTCCTTGGATTCCTCTGTCATCGTCTCACTCCAATCTATTTTTTTTCGCTTCGCTTCTAAGGTGCCACCTTCCGGCGAGCGCGAAGCTGAGTTTGCCGTCCCCTGATCGATCTTCTGCCCATTCCGGATGGTGGTCTCAAGTCCCCCGGGCTGATTTACCCTGCTGTTGCTTTTGCTTTTTTTTTGACTCCTGTGTCCTATTTTTAAGATTCCCCTTTGCCTAGTCGCTAAAGTCGAAGTTTTTGGCGTAGCCTTTAGTCAGCTTGGACTTTCATTTGTTCCTATCATATACCCTTTTGATTGTACAGGTAAGCCGCCTCTTTTTTTGTTATTCTTTGTATAAACTGACGTTCCTCTTTAGAATGCTGCTTTGCGGCCTTCCCCTAAGTTTTTTCCCCTTCAGCTGACCCGTTTCTCTTTTCTCCCTTAGTGATAAAAAATTGCTCGTTGAAATTTCGCCTTCGCGGTGCACAGATCTTTAGGTAATTCCCTCCCCCCCGTCGTGCTGCTTCTGAAAGAAGCATTCTTGGCAGGGCTTGACCCCCAGGTCCCTGCCCCCTCCTTCCCACCCAGGTGCGATTTTTTCAAGCATGATATGCCGTGCTTTCCATGTTCACGGGCGGATTCCTATCCTCTGGTCCATAAGATTCCCTTTTCTCAAGACAACGACCCGACGCCACCCGACGTGAACAGACAACGGCTGATCGAATTTACAATGCAAGCACCACTCTCTTCTTCAAATGCTTTTTTGTTCCGGAATACGTCCTTTGAACCTTTCAATAGTTTCTTTTCCCTTGTTCCAGTAAGTTTCGGGTGTCGGGCACCTCGACGGGGAAATTTTTCCCCCCCCCTCCATTGTCGCTGGTTTGATATCTTTTTCTTTTAAGTCGGGGGGAGGATCTGATCTCTGGTCTGCGCCGTGACTTTTCGTCCGCTCTTATTTATCAGCTATCAACCCCCCGTTTAGGCCGGGAGTCCTTCCCCCTGGAAGGGGCGTTTCACTGCTCAGTGTTCCGGCACGCACACGTCGAATCCCGATTTAGGTTGCCTCGGGTTCGCCAGATCCCATCCTCTTTTTTCATCTCATGTCCCGCCCAACTTCGAGCTCCCTCCGGCCCTGCAGTTGCCTTATGGTTCTCATCCGGTCGGCAGTGTCAAGTCTTTTTTGTTTACCTGTTTCCCTCCCTTTTTCCTTTTTTCAGCTAGAGGTCCTCCTCAAACACTCCTGTTACGTTTTTTTCCTACATGAGTTGCCCCCAAGCTACTCCTTCGTTCGCAGCGCGCGAGAACCCTGTATCGTTTGGGATCCAGTTTTGGAGGAACAATCCACTCCTCCTTCCCTTATAAACGATTTTCCTCTGTAACATTTGAAGGGCCGGTTTATTTTCCCCTGTTTTTGACCTCTCTGTGGCAGATTTCCATGCCCAAAGCCACTTTGCAGTCCTTCATGCCAATTTTTTCAGACCGTTCCCTCTCCCCCCTGTAGGTAGTATTTTGCAAACCGGTAGGTATAAGGTTCCCCCCCCATTCCATGGTGACCTGCCCTTCGAGTTAGTAGACACCCTTCTTTAAGAGTCCGGCGTGCCTTCTCGACAATTTCCCGTCATGCTTTTTGCTCTTTTTGCTCCCCTCCCGGCCCCCCGCCTCCAGTTCCAGATAGGCACTTTACAGTCGTTTCTTTAGGTAAAGCCCGGACCTATATCCGGCCGCGGACATGAGCCGGCGACCCCTGTCTGCCTCCCTTGCACATGACATTTCCCGATTTTTCAGGCCTTGATTCCCATCTCCTCTTTTTTCTTTTTTTTCCCCCCTTGTTTAGCTGAGAGGACGAAAGGAACTCGTCCTTGCTGACCTTTCATTGGTTTTGATCCTCCAATGGGGCCGATCATGGACCTGTCCCCCCCTCTTTTTCCTCCACTGTCTTTTGATAGTCCCCGGATCCAGTCCCCACTCGCTATTGATACTCCTGGGAGGCGTTCTGATGGTCCCGCTGCGGCCCCAAACCATACGACTTTTTTCTCAGGATTTAGGCCCTGCCCTGCCTTTTTTTTTCCCCCCCATCGGGCCCCCGGTGATCGGAACTCCCCTCTTAGAGGACAGCAGAGAATGGGGGGAGGCTTGTCCGGCGTGCCCCGGAATCAAACTTCCTTTCCCCCCCTCGCATTCCCTGGTTGCGCGGTGTTTTTCTGCCTTCTAAACATGGTCATTCCCTGAAAACCGTCGTTCCGTTTCCCCCGTTACCAATATCCTGCCACACCCCCTGCTGTTCCTTCCCCCGCCTCCGCCTCAGTTCAACCCTTGATCTGCGGATCTTTGATGCTGCTTGTACCTTCCTTTTAGCAGGGTTTTCCGTTTTTGCTTTTTGCGACGGATACGAGCGGTTCCTCTTAGACCCTCTTTGGAGACTCGAATCACCGGGGAGGTTGTCTATTACTTTGTTCTTTTCCCCCTTATCACATTCTCAGCAGAGCACCCTGACTTTCGGCTCTTCTGTCCCCGGCGATTCTTCGCGTGGACCAGGGCATGCTTCCCTGGGACGGGAGCAAACTTCACCCCTGCTTGGGGACTCGCTGAAAAACCTTTCTGGAAGGGCTAACATAGCGGTCGCAACACTTTTTCCAGAGAATTCCTACGTGGTACGTTTTTATGTTCTGGGTGTCCTCCTGCACCAGGTACGTCACCTTCCCTTTCCACAAGGGAATCCCCGGCCTTCCGGTGATCCCCATTTCTTTACCATACCCTCGCATTGATTTTTTCGTCTCCAGGTTTAAGAAAGAGTCTCGTTCTCTCCAAGTCATTCCATATATAATCCAACACCATTCCTTGTAGTTCTTTTGCTCGTTACTTCAAGTCTCAACCGCGCGCAAGTTTTTTCCCCCCTTTTCATTTGGAAGATCCCTTTCCAATCGATACATTTTTCCGGATGATCCCCCCCCTTTTTTCCTAGGAGAAGGTTTTTAGCCTTTTGACATGCGTTTAAGTTTCTTGTGACCTCCCAGGAGTTTTTCTCATTAACCCCCATTCTTTTCCCCTTTTTCTCCCTTTTCTGCATCCTCCGTGCTTCCCTCAAGGCAGCTGCTGGAGGTGACCCCCTGCGTTCCCTGTTGTTAAGTTTTTCGTTCCGGCCGTACTTCCGCAACCTGTTTGCCTTCAGTCCCTCCCTTCATCCCCGTTACCCCCCTTTTCCTTCAAAAGCCCGCCGATACCCCTTCGAAGTCCTTCCCTTCTCACCGCGGCTACCAAGGGGTTTCTCCCTTCTAGTTATCCCCCACGAGACTTTTTTCACTCCGTCATGGCCGCGACCGTCATTGCCTGCCCGGCCCTCTCCTTCAAACATCCCGCGAACAAGAGCCTTTTCTGCACCGCGACCCCTTCAATGCGATTTCGGCTTGTGGAAACTGCCCTCCCAATGTATCGGGCGCTTTTTGTACCCACCATCCTCCCTCTCAGACAAGCCATGAGCTGGCCCAAAACTTTTCTTTGCGACGAGGAGGCCCCGTGATGGCCTCCCCGCTAACCTTGCGTGACTCATCCCGATTTCCCCATTCGGACGTCCACAAAGCCCATCCTTTTGACACACTAACTCCAGAGGATTTTGACGTGATTCCCACCATCGTATTTCCATCTCGATCCGAAGAGGGTCCGTCTGAATTAGTCGTCGCCTCTCCGGTTTGTTTGGACCCCCTTTCCTCTAATGATTTCCGGGAAAACATGAAAGGGTTCATGCGGACGTCGGTTCCTATACGGTCCTCACCCCATTTTCCGGTCTATTCCTCTGTGTCCTTTTCCTCTTGGGCAGTGGGTTCCCGGGGCCATGCAATTATATTGTCTTTTTCCCGAGTGGACACTCCGAGAGTGTGTCCCTCTTTGTGTTCGGGACGGGCCATTGTCCCTTCCCTTCCGATTTTTGCACGATATTTCAGGGTGTACAGGGGTGGCATGCAGGTTTCTTCCACGTCGTTGGGGGAATTCTCTTTTCTTTCATACAACACGGGTTGCGTTGTTTTTCTTTTCACACCTTTTCCCCCCAACCCGCGCTTCATCGCCGAAAACCCTTGCAGGGCCCTTTCGAGCACTCGTTTTTCGTCAAGGGATTTCCCCTCGTTTTGTGTTAATTGAAACCTAATGGGACAACGCGCATTTTTTTTCCCCCGTGTCGTTCGGCATGACCTGCTTCCACTTCTTTTCTCGGTTTATGCCCCCGATGGACGGGACTTCACGCCGGGCGCGCGACCTGGAGTCCAGGATGCGAAGACATGACTCTGTCTTGTCCCCCGTTTTTTTTAGACCTGCCTTTCTCGGGAACTTGCCTGACCCCACATTGGCTTGCATTCTTTACGTGGTGGGAGGCTCCCCCCGTCCTTCGACTTTCAAGTTTCCTCCCTCTTCCTAAACCGGACTCTGTAGAAACACCCCCCTTTTTTTAGACGGTCCGACTTTGTTTAAGGTCAAAGCCGGATTCTTCCCAAACCTTCCTTTTGAAAAATGTCCAGTATTATCACCCTGATGCCGGTCATCTCGTTCCCGCTTCGGGACCTGATTCGTATTTCGGAAAAAAACGACGTAAGGACAACCCAACCCTGTTTTTGTCTGACCCTCTTAATAATTACGTTTTGTTGTTGTTGAGTCTTTCAGACCTCCCTATCGGGGGTTAGTGTAATATCTCTTTCCGAAGCCTGATTGACATCCCCTCTCCCGTCCCTGACCCCTCGAGTTACCTTTTAACGTCCCCCCGGCCTTTTTCCCTTCCGAAGGTTGGGTAACTCCGGCTGTTGACGTTCCCTTTTGGACTCTCCACGTATTCATTGTTAGACCAGCTCCTCTTTTTTGTCCGGACGATATCTCTTTGACCACTTCTTCCCCGAGCCGGCCCTTAGGTGTGATCGGCCCTTCCCCCCACCCCACTATGAATCCCGCTTTTTGTCTCCCCCGGCAAAGTTAAAGGCGTCTCCCGAACTTCATTTTTGGGAGCCCCTTTTTTTTTTTAGAGCTCGGACCTATACTTGCCTCCGGAAAGTTCCTTTTCGCGTTTCCTCCGGCATCCTGTCTAAAACTCCTCTTTGTCTTGTTATCCCCGTTCCATGAGAAAATTTGCCCCCCTGAGGCTTTGGTTTCGGAACCTTCATCCATTGATCTTTAGACCCGTGCTTCTTAGCGGCTTTTTTGATGCCATTTTGCTTCTTGATCTTCGTTGTTGCTTGTGGTTTTTCCCACGCATTTCCCCAGGTTGGAACGACATCGACTGTCCGTTCACATTTCTTTAAGACGGCCCTACCGGGAATCCTCGAACTCTCCCCCCCCAACTTTGCATCGTCTTGAGGAAAATTTTGCCCCGTCCGCATTTCTTCGTTCTTTTTTTTCCCTCCTGCGGCCTTCTTATTTACTGGTCCCCCATGGCCCCTTTCCCCGAGAGGACTGAAGGATCACCCCCCCAGTTATATTTTTCGACTCCGTGCCTTTGAACTTCCTTTTCCTTTCAGTTCTCTAGAACCCTGTACTGTTTGCGCCTTCACGTCCCCATCCCCGTGTTTCCCAACCATTTCCAATAATGAACTCTCCTCTTCATACGCCATCCAAGATTCGCTCTTTTTCCCCATGTTTTTTTCCTCAACGTCCATCTCTTGCTTTTCACCCGATTGATTTTTCGTTTCCCTCGGGCTATAGGCGTCTTCCGGCCTGGCCCCCCCTCTTTCTTTTCCCCCCGCCACCCTTCTTTTTTTTCGGCCGACTGGGTCTTTTCTTGATTTTTCTTCGGTGGTGTTGTGCCAAAGAACGTACATTTTTTCGACCAAGCCGCCTATGTTTTCGCCTTATTGTTTCTTCAGACCTTCTTTTTAGCTGCGCTTGATTGATTATTCAGTTAATAAGTGGCCTCGGGCGGCATGTGATCCCATTTCGTCCCTCCGTGACAGGATACCTGTATCCGTCTTTTCACTCTGTTTCGTGTTTTTTTTCTTCTCGTTGACATTTTCCGTTTTTTTTCCCGCTTCTGTGATTGAAGTTATTGGGCCCCGCAGACCCTTTAAAGGATTTGCCTTTCTCCCCCTTTCCGGCCGAAAGGAACTTCCATGTTATTCCTGAACAGAGATCCTCTATGTCCCTTTTTAAAGGACTCGGCTATCCTGGACTTTTTTGTCCAGAACTCCACGAAAAATTGCTCCCCCGACCGGTCACATCGGTCCCCTTCCAGATTTTCACACCTGACCCTGAAATCCACTTCCGTCCCTTTCCCCAATTTTCCCCTATTTTGTTGGCTTGAATTCCATGGAAAGTGCCTTTTGACGTTGCATCAGGCCATTCCGTTCGAATGTGCTCTTTGCGCGCCACCGGGGACACTTCCATCCCCCCTTCGATGTTTTAAGGGCTTCATCGGAAAAACGGGAGCCTCTGATCTTTTGTCGCCGTTCTCCGACAAGAAGCTGCCTCTTTTCCGATTTTAGAACGGAACACTTTCCATTTTTTCCACTTTTCCCAGGGGCGTTTCCCCACCAGGCCCCCCCCTTTTTTAAGTCCTTCTCCCACGTCGATCGACTGGAGCAAATTTTTCCTCCCGACGAGTACCCATCCCCAGAGTTTCAGTCCGCACCCAGGTGACTTTTTTCTTTCCTTACCCCCACAATGGACCCACACGGTCCTTTTCGTCCTCTTTAGGCATTCCCTTCCTCCTGTTGTCTTCTCACGCATTATTCTTTCTTTGAACCCAGATCACTAACCAAATACATTACGTCTGCGCCTGGGACAAATTTTCGTCCTGCGCCCCCTTCTGCGGTTCCGCCCCCGACTCCAACTTCTCTTCCTTTGCTTCCAGGAGGGACCCACAGCAGCCCCTCCCGTCGTTCCTTCGAATCCTTTATCCTTTTTCACTCTTACAATGCTGTCGTTTCCTCCCAGGGTTTCGTCTTTTTTTTTTTTCCTTTTTCTTCTTTGTTCCCAGACCCTCCTTTTTTTCAGTTCAGTCCCCCTTGTTCCCCTCCCTCTTCACTGATTGATTCTTCTTTTGCCCCCTGGAGACCACCTACACCCATTCGGCTGCTTTGCTACTCCCTCTCGTGGCGTTTAGATTCCTGTCGGAACTGCGGCAAAGCTGCCTCTTTGCAAGCGTTCCTTCTCCAAGAACAGAGTTTCTCCCTCTCGGACCGAGGTTTTCGGTACCGGTCTGGGTTACCTCCTGCAAAAGTCCGCCCATTCAGACATGCGAGACGGCGAACCGAGGAGTCACACTACTGTCACCAACCTGCTATAGCCTCGTTAGGCTTTGCAGGCATCCCTTTTTTCGACATTCTCCCTTTGTTTTTTTTAGATGAGTGGCGTCACTTCACGCCGAGGGCGCAGTCGCCCTTTTCGGTGTCTTATTTTGTAAGATGGTTTGCAAGGTCATTTTCCCGATGTTGCGAGTCATTTACTATCGACTGACGGACACTGCCCCATAGCTGCTCATTCCTCCGTTCGGCTTCGCGGGCCAAACCCATTTGGAAGATTCGGCCAGCTCGTTTCCTTGCCGATGACATCGTCTTTTTTTTTCGGAAACCGTCTCTGCTGACAGCTCAATGGTTTGGAAAGGCTCTGGCGGGACGGGTTTCCAATCATTACGAATGTTTTTCGTCTTCGGAATTTCGAATTTTCATGGAAACTCATTTTCGTTTTTCTTTTCCTCCACATCCTCCTACTGCGGAAACCAAAAAATGGGTTTTCCAAGGATTAGGAAGTTCCTTTAACATGATTCCTTTTATGGCCTACCATGGCTTTGCTTTTTTTTTCGAGTTCCTTTTCCTCCTGAATTTTTACTCAGATGGATTGCTTCGACCCCTATGGGTTCGGCGGACCTAAGTCCTTGGGATTGGTGTCCTTACCGTCGCAACTGAAATTTTACCAGGAACAGTTCTTCCGCCCTCCCTAGGGACTCGTCCTCCCGGTTTATAACTGGATTCGCCCATTCCGCTGTTCTGGCCCCGTGAAGCAAAAGTTCCCCCTTCGAGGACTTGATCCTGCCCAGGGTATTGATGGACCTGAGTGTCACCATGGATCCTTGACCGGCCTCGATTTTGGACGTTTGTCGGAGCGGGACCCCCCTTTGGCTCTTGGTTAAGAACCTTCCCCGTGGAAAAAGGCCTGGAAGTTTTTTGCTCATGCGTGTACCGTCTCCCCCTCTGCCTCGTTAATGGTCTCCTGACGTCTCGGTTCCTCCCCTTTCCGCTTTCCTCCCCCTCAAACAACAGGCTATTAACTGTCGTTTATTCAGGTTTAGGCAGATTTGACGCCTCAAAATGAAGGCTTTTTACGGATGGCCTTGGTCCACTCTTCGCCGGACAACTCTCTTACCCGATTGCCGTCCCCAAATTAGTATTGCACTTCCCTGAATTTAATTCGTTGTTTGCCCATTTTCTAGCAGCTTTTCTTGTTCTTGGTGACAATTAGTTAGTGGCTTTTTCTTCTATTTCCCAACCCCCTTCTTCTGGTGGCCGTCACTGCGCCTTCTTTGACCCCTTTCGGAAGGGGACTAAAAGTCGGATTTCTTTGCCTTTGGGCCTTAGGGGCCTACAGGGCTGCTCTGGATTTTTTTTTTTTTGTTTTTTTTTTTTTCGGGTCAGCCTTCCCCCCTACGTCTTCGTTCTGCAGCACGGCCATCACAGGACGTGGTGGACCCCACATGACCGATTCTGGCTGATAATGAATGTCATCTACTCGGCTCCATAAAGGGTTAGTTTTCCCCTGATCGTTACCTCCAAGCCGTTCATCTCTCGACTACTGACCCCTAAACTGAGTCCTGCAGAAGGTTCCGTTTCCTCCCCTCCCTTATGCTCCCCCTAGAGGATCATTTCCTTGACTGCGAAACAATGCAGAAACCATCCGTGGCGGTCTTTTCAACCCAATCCCCCAGCATCTCGGTCTTTTTTTACCACCCAATGAACTTTCGACGAAACCCGGGTCGCACGTCCCCTGAGTTCTTGCGACGAGCTCCGTGACGGCCCCCCGCTTTCGATCCGTTCTAAGGCCCCAAACACATTCTGGTGACCACCCAGCGGTGGGATGATTTTTTTTTCCTTAGTGGCATCTAGGCGAATCTTTTTTGCTGCTGAGTTTCCTTTCTCCCTTCTCCTTACCGTCGTTGTGACCCAGTCTCGAGTAGAAGAATTCATTGATTACCCCCCCTGAAGGGCTTCTACTAACTCCTTCTTAAGAATGCAGGTCCACTCATTTCTCCCCTGCTGCCAGTCTGTTCAAATGAATTGTTAAAGGAAAGATGTTCGGGACCGCTTCCGGTCAGGCGGAAAGGGGCTTTCCCTTAACTCTTCAGTCTTGATTATTAAGTGATTGTCCCGGGTGGGCTTTTGTATGATGTCCAGTTCCTTGTTTCGCGGGGCCTTGCGATGTCGTTCAACACGTTTTCACAGGGCTGGTTGTTTGGCCCCACAAACCCCTCCTTGATCGACGAAAACTTCTCTCCCTCCTTCATTTTCGGCGGTCGGTCAGGATGGGCAGTGGTTTTTCCCTCTTCAAGAGAATGGTGAAACACTGCGCTGGGCGTCCGGGATTCCTCCGACCGACTTGATTTTTTCTGAATCAGTCTCTCCCTTCTGGCCGGAGGCCCCTTCTTCCTTCCGAAAACTGTGTTCTTTTTCCCCCCGGTCAGGCATTATGACCCGTGCCTGTGTCACAAAGTGCCAGATTTTTCCCCCCACCGTCTCATACAGGTGGGGGACCGGCACGGAATGCCGGTTTGGTCATTTTGATTTCTTCTTCTTCCCTCCCCCCTCTTAGATTTTCCGCTCTTTGCCGGTTTTTTTCCTTTTCCCTTCGAGTTATCCCCCTTAGGCCCATTGACCCCTGACCGCGCTCCGGTTTATCGGTCAGCACGTTCCCCCAGGTGTAAAACGCTTTTTTCGGAAACCAGCGTTGAATCACGCTCTTTTCTTTGCCTTTTTTTTTCTCCTTTGATTGTTTTCTCTCTCAAATGATTTTTGGGTTCGTTCCGTATTAATGACTTTTGGACACGTCCGTGCCGTTTTTGTTCCCAGGCTCGGGTTTGTGCCGGTCAGTTGACTCTGGTTCCATGTTCCTTCCGTGTTGCCTTGCCCCGGGACAACGCGTTTCGGTCCTTTTTCTCCCCGCGGCCCTCTTGGGTCGACGCTTAATTGGCTCCCTGGCTTCCCCGCGCCGGCCCATGCCGGATCGGCCTCCCCTTTCTGCCAGGGTTTGCCCTTGCTCCTTCACTCCCACGTCGACTTTCTTTTAGGCCCGTCCGTTGGCCCTCCGATCAGTCTCGTTTCCTTTCCCCCTTCCCCCTTTTCCCTCATTGTATTCATAATACCAGCACACTAGAGACCGCCGGAGATCCACCAGAGCTTTTTTGCACCGAGCGAACATGGATGTAAAACCGTAAGGGAGGTGTAAGGAATACCCCTGAAGCATAGATATACGGGGCTCAGGACAAGAGAATAGACAAGGTAACTCACTATCATCCATGCCCTCCCACCGGCCCGCTTCCTGTATGAGCTAAACTTCCGACTTTTCTCTCCCTTTGTCTTCGATCAAGCAGCCCTCGACGCCGGTGTCCCGAGACTGTTTCCCCCATGTCCAGACCCCCCCCCTCCCCTCTGGCCTGTCCCTCCGCCTTGTATATCTTGTTACTCTTTTGCTATATATTGCACCGCCCCCTTGTTCTAGCCATTGTCGCCCCCCACACACACCCCCCTGTTTAATGTGCACCAAACAGTCGTCAGGAGTGGACCCTTCTCCTCTGCCTGAGAGGGCACTCCTTGTCCTCGCCCATCTTATTGCCATGCACTTCCTCCACTTTTCCACATCGGCCGTTACGATTTCCTTCTTTTGGACTTGAAAATCGTATAGGTCCATCGTCGCGATACTTCTATGGGGCGCTCTTTAATTTTCTCTATTTCCTCAACGTTTCAACCGGGTCTTGACGAAGCCGCCTGAGTCTCCGAGCCCCCATCCCCTCTTTTTCGTCAAATTCCGTATTTTTCATCACGTCCACAGGTTTTTTTCACCAGTTGCTTTTCTTCAGTCCTGCGCGAGCACACACGCACTCATCGACACGGCAGACTCCGCCCCCGCACGACCCCACCGTCAACACCGAGTTTTTTGGCCTGTGTGTGTGTGTGTATTTATGTCTTTCCGGATGATGCTCCGAGCTTCCTGGCTGAGACCACACATGACTCTAGTGCCAACCACTGGCATCCCTATAAATTCCTCAAGGTTCTTCCCTCTGACCTTTTCGAAGATTGGGTCGTATCGCGACAGAGAGCCTATCAGCATGTGTAGACAAGCACTATACAACCTTACATACAGCCCGTAGACGCCCCACCCCCCACCTTCCCCCCGCTAGTTTCCCACCTCTTCCTTTCCTCCTTGCTTCGCGGGGCCTGCTCTCCCCTTCGTGTGTGCTTTTTCTTCGTCTCCTTCCCTTCTTGCCGTCCTAGCCGTCGTGCCGATCTGTCCCATTTAGTCTGTGCTGTAGGTCTGTGCTTCCTCCCTATCCTCTCTTGGATTTTGGTTGATACCACTTACTCCCCCACGAGACTACGTACACATTTGTCCCATCACGCCGTTTGATGCCAGTCAAAGAGTAGAAAGGGCACGATCCAGCCAATTAAGATACCGATGTTGAAGGTGTTTCCCCCTGTATATATGTAGCATTGATATGTAATTTTGCCACATCTTGAGTCAGGCAATTTTTATGACCAGAGAATGGCCCGATTCTTTATATACCGAGGGTTTTGTATTCTCGAAGGAACCACCGCCATCTGCTTGACCAGTCCTTCATTTTGTCGAATGGTCCACCTGACTGAACCCCCCTCAGGTTCGTCAATGCCGACTTCCCTTTGTGGCGGACGGTTTCCTTCCCTTGTTCAGAATTTCGTCTTTTGAGCCTCTGTAATTAGGAAGGATAGCGTCTTACCGAGCCGGGTGCCAAAGAATCCACTACATTTATCCTTTTTCTCTTGCTCCCGTTGAAGTCCCCTCTTCTATATTCTTGACGTGAACTGCGAACGAAAGAGTCCTTTCCCCCTCATGATCCTTGAAAGGAAGATTCCCCTTCGCCTTTTTCCCCCTTTTTTATGAAGACACGTTTTCCCGTGAAAAGTAGATAGGGTCCTTTTCGGCGAAGGGGAAGTTCTTTCTCCCCCCCCTTCCCCCAGTTTCCTCGAATGCATCCCCCTTCGACTCCCTGTGACTCACCCCGTCCATTGTCCCGCATTTGTCCAGTACACGTCCGCTTTAGATCAGCATTGAGTTCTCTTCCTTCTAGAACGACCCTCTGCCTTAAACAACGTTCAGTTAGTACCTTTTTTTCTCCTCCTTGCACCAATCCCTGGATTCCTTTGTGACCATGGTTCGAGGAGAAGAACAGTCGGCTGGCTCGACCCCGCCGGCCATTTATATGGCCATGAGTCTAACTTGTAACACGCCTTCCGAGCGACCTGGGACATCTCCAGGTCATCGGTACCGGTTTTGAATGTTTCAGGCACGTTTCGCCCCAATTTCTGCTGTTTGGCCCCAAACGGCCTAACTTTCAACAGTTCCTTCCCTCCAGTTCACCCCTTGCCTTTCTAGTTTTTTATGAAAACAAGTAGTAAGCCCTTTTACCAAAATGTCATCGAAGAGCGGGTTCCCGTCCGAGTTCTAGTTGCCCTCATCAAGCTGCCTTCTTCCCTTGGACCGTCATTGATCCCCGCGAAATCTACCTTCTTTTCATCTTCTTCTTAGTTTTTTTTTTCAGTTCAGTGAGATGAAGCGGAACTGGACAAGACTGGTCTTGAAGACCCTCTGTATGGTAAAATCTCTTCTGTCCCTTCGCCCTTAATAAGTTCGTGCCCTCATCTAATTCCTTTTTTTTTTGCGCTAGTATGGCCGAACGGAGCTCTGGAGAAGGAGAAATTGAGAGTTCCAGTGGGAAGGATTTTGAGCGGTGCCCTGCACATGTGGCTTTTTTCTATGACGATATTCTGTCCTTCTTCCGTCTCCGGTTTGACTTACAACAATCGCCCCGCTATCGCCTCGGCGGTCTGATGAGATGAGCTGGCCACCTCTTACTAAAGAATCTTTACCCATATGCCAGCGGCCGACGCGGAAATAGGGACGGTGTGAATCGGCCCACGCGCGGTCGTCCTGAGCCTCACTGCCTAATGGTGTGAGGCGTCTCGTAACTGGGTTTTCACAGTTCATACCCCCCCCTCTCCTTCTATGGTCGGATTATGAATTTTCGTTTCACCTTTTTGCCTGAACTGCAAATTCGTCCCTGGTTCCGTTCCTACGAGGCCATGCTCGACAACCAACCTTGGCCCTGACGGCTCACTTCCTGTTACCGCAAACTAATGAGGTCCTTATCCTGGTGACTTTTTTGGGTGTGATTGTTCCCTAGGACATTTGGAGTTGAGGTGGTTCAGGCCCGTCTCTGATGGCTCCCCTCCCCCTGGGTCCTCTGCGGAGACGCGACGATTATCCGTGGGTTTTTCTCTGATGAGCAGTGGGACGACGACCTGCACGTGCGGACTCAGATTGTCTTCCGAGGACGTCTCGGGCCCTCAGGCTGCGTCTACCAAGGGTGATGCTTTCTCTACAGATGTAGAGCAAAGTTCCGTCAGATGTGGCGCCCGCTGAAAATCGGTTGGGTGACCTCTTCGGAAATGTTCAGAACTTCTCGATCGCCCGTTGTTGCGTTGGACACTTGTGGCTCTTGGTGGCTTTACCCGTTCCCTTTCCAAATTTCAAGGCACACAGTCTGTTTTAATGCCGTTCTAAATCTGTTCGGACCTCTTGCGCTTCCCGGCGCTTCAATATCCTCTTTGATTTAGTCAGTGGATTTTAAGATTAATCCTCCCCGGTCATGTAGTTTATGAGCTACCCGGATTTCCGCCACTGGCCTTTAACTGATTACTTCCTTACCGTTCTGGCAAATGGTTCGACCCCCCCACTCGATTTTCCATTTATTCCGTTTCAACCCCAAATGCGTTTACATTTGAAGCCCTTCCGCTTGGAGCGATCAGTCTGCCATTCTTCAGGGCCGATTGCTGGTCCCAATCGGTCTGTAGTAGTTTTTTCTTGTCCTTCGCTTTCTTTTCATTGCGGGAAGAATTCTCCGACGCCTTCCTCTTCTCCTCCGTTCAATGTGAGGAAGTGTCCGTTCCTTTTTTTTGGCGGGTTGTTTGGAATTTTCCCTTTACACTCCCTTGCCGAAAGGACTTTGTGCAAAGCCCTGTTATTCTTCGTCTGCGTCAGGCTCCCATGAATGGGGATTCCCCCTTCCCCCTTTAGCGAAAGAGAGACCTAATATTGATCGAAAGTTCTACCTGGGAGCCCCCCCTGTCCGTCTCTTTTCAAAGCGTGGAATTTTGGTCATCGGACGCCACCCGACTATTTCACTGAGAAACCCTGTTTAGGCTCCCCCCCTTCCCCTCTTGAGACTACGTGTCCTGCTTTCTAACAACCAATTTGGCTCCCCCCCTCCCCGCTTTTTTCACCTGTTCCCACCATATCTGTTGGCTCCCAAACTTCTTCATCTTTGCCCGACTTCCGGCTACTTCCCCTCCGGTTGGGATGCAGATGATTTGAAGAGTAGCTGCGTGAGGCCCCCCGAGGGCCTCCCTAATCAAAAGTGTCCACCCTTCCCTAGGCCCTGGCGCTTGGGAAGTGCTGCACCACGTGTGCCAGAGTCTTTACGAAGTATGGTCCCATTACCCTCCGTCTGCTGTAGGAAATCCTTTCTTCCAGATGACGTAGTGCCCCGTCTTTCAACTCGAGGAAAAGCATGAAGGCGCCCAACAATGTCCCGCAAGTTCTCTCTCCCCGATGACCTATCAGGAGTCAAGGCCCGGATTGCAGGAATCCCCCCGTAAGATTGGAACGTTTCTTTTGCATGGGGACATTCAACCAGTATTTTCCCCGATTACCTTGTTGGCCCGCTCCTCTCCTCTTTTTTTTATTTCCTTGAACATTGTTCCGATTGTTTTAGCAGCGTCTTCGGGTTTCATCGTTCTGTTTCCCCACGTTGGGTGGTTGGGGCGGGTGATGGTATGGACTGTTCGTCAAGTCTTGCGCGGTTTTTTACGTGACGGCCAAAACCCGCGCCTGCTTGATCCACCCCGCTCAATCCTGTTCAAGGGGCGTTGGGTAGTGAAATGGATCAATAATTGGGAAGATGGTTTTTTTCACCGAGAAAAAAAAGCAATGGTGAATATTGGTTGGTTAAGGGCACTTCTATCTCTATCGTACGGTTTATTTATTCCGGAGATTCACCACCCCTGGCTAGAGCCTGTCCTTCGGATCGATGTCCCACAACCATGCTTTCTCTGCCCCCCACCTTCGTCGACCGCGTGAAGTTATTGACCGTGGCTGTACCCCACCTTCCTTTTTCAATGTCCTGCCCTATCCCGGTGTGAGGAGATACGTAAAATTCTCCTTCCTGGAGCGAAGCCGAAGCTTTTACCTTCTTTCCCCCGCTCGGGTGCTCTTGTTGCCAACACATGACGGTTTAAGACCCGTCGTTCCGCCAGGCGTGATTACCACAATCAGATGTTACATGCGTCCTGTCCCTCCCCTAGTCCTTTTTTCATCCCCTTCTGGGATCTCCCTTTTATTTTTTTAAAACCGTCAGGCTTCGTCCAACCAGACCGACCCCCACCCACTCCTGAGTTTTTGTTCTTCTTGATTTTCTCCTCATTTGGAGCTCTATGGCATCCTGGGCAAAACACACAAAAGATTTTTTTGTTCGTCCTCCATCTTTTTTTTTTTCCTCCAGTCTAAGCGCTCAAGTGCGGACAGAGTCCGGTTTTGTTGCCGGTAAGGACCTGGTGTCCCTTTTCCGTTATTTGTATACTCCGTTTGACTTGAACCGAAGTGTCTTGTTCCTTCCTTTCCTGTTTCGACCCTCGAAGATGATTTAGACGCATTTTCTTGCCCTGATTAACCGCTCCTTACAGTCCGGATCCTCCCCCGGAATGCACTATCCGAATTTTTGATCTTCCATCCACGTAGCCGCACCCACTCGGCCTCAGAAGGTGGGATTCCGAGGCAGGTTAGATTTTGCCTGCCCGTTCGCGGCGTTGTTATTTTTTCTCCCCTGAATCCGTCTTCATACCATTCCCCCTCCGGGTCGGCTCCGTTTCCTGAGTCACGGCAATTTTCCGCTGTGGGCTCACTGCCTTTTTCATTTCCCATCTTCCCTATCTTGCACTAACTTCAGTTGTCTGATCGCCTGCTTTCGCGGCTTCATTGCGCGTGTGTTTTGTCCTTTGAACCCCACAATTCACCCCGTGTTTGGATGAACACCTATTTTCCCGCAGTCACCTGCAGACTTGGACGGCCACCCTACATTTTAAACCCCCGTTCCAAAAATCGGCTCACCCCAAACCACAGGCTTCGTTACTGTGCCCCCGTCCGCCTCCCAAGCGTCTGTCTTGCCAACATTTAACTCTGCCCCCTCGGTGGTCTTCCCCGGACCCCTCCCCCTCTGCATTGGCCGTAAGGATCACCGGACTTCTTTGGGTTACACTAAGGAAGGTCATCTTCTCGCTTAAATGTCCTTCTGTTGCGATTAAATGAGGGGCATATTTGAACCCCCCCTGCGCTCTAGCTGCCCTCAGCCTTGCGTTAATTCCGCCTAAAAAAGATTCGCCTCTGGCCCAATCTTTGGGAATACGAACAGGCTTTTTTGCTGCGTTTCACCACTGTCTTGGACTCCTTCTCTCACCTTTCCGTTCTTTCTTTCGCGTTTCGCCTTCCTTTCCCCCCCTTAAGCAAACCCAGGTTGAAGTTTTTGGGCGTTCTTGTCGCTTTTATTATTTTTACCGCCCATCTCCATTAACAATTTTTATGACGTTCCCTCACCCCGTGGTAGCTAAGAAGGGTTCCTGAAACGGGCCGTTAGATTCTCCTCGCTTTGAGGTTCCTATTTCTGTTTCCTCCTTTTTCTTAACTTCTGCTGCAAAGTTCTCGTTTTAGTTAACGATTCTTTCCGTTCCCCCCTGTAGCAGCTTGATCCATAGCTGCCTCCCTTAGGCTTCACAATGTTTCCCGGTGTGGTGGAAGTTCGCTTGAAGACCTACGGACCATTCCTTCTTGCTTGTGCCATTTCTTCCTTCCGCTTGACCCCCTTCCCAAGCGGATTTCACCGCCAGTTGCTTTGGTCGTGCTTTAATCGACCGGTTTTCTTCCCTCCAGGTTCCGCATGACGTGGTTTTTAAATTTCTACAACGAGACATCCCCCCTTGCTGACCCAGACATCGGACTTTCTCTCCTTGTCCGATCGACGAATCACCTCTAGTCGGTCACTTTGTTTGAGGCTCCTTCAATGAATTTGAACTCGTTTTGCCATTTCGATGCCGGGCCCGTCCGTTTCGCCCGGCTTTTTGCGCTGCCCCTCTCTAAGTTTCACCCCAGACTGATGTTTGGGGGCGTCACGGGGGGTTCGATTCGGTTTCTGCGCCGTTGCCAGCGCCCCGCTTGTCGCCTGGTCCCTCCGCTCTACATGTTGTCCCCGGCCGGGCCCTGTGGGCGTTCATCACCGCTCCACGTTTGAATCGCCCAACTCTATCTAGGAATTTTGTCCCCTTTTGAGAAGATGTACCTTCCGTTTCCCCCTCGCACGCTTTTGGTGACTTGCTTACGAAGGGTCCGTCAACAGCTTGGAAGATAAGTATTCTTGAGATCCGTCCCTCCTTTTTGCAGACCATCTGCGGCTCCCGGTCTCGTCCAGTTCGAAACGTGTCATACTACAAAATGGATGAACGTCTCTCTTCACATCTGGGGTCTCCTGCCTTAGTTGAAACAGCAGCCCTATCAGGCCCACTTTCTTCCCCGGGCTCAAGCAGAATTCTCAGGATAATCCGGACTTCAGTTCCTCTGTCTTTAGTTTCCAGGGCAATTTTTTGTGTGTTGGTCCCCAGTCGTCTTTTTGTACTCCCCACCCCTCCGTTCCTTTAAGAAAGTTTCGACCTCTGTAACCCCGCGTCATTTCCTTCTGGGGTATGATGGACGCCGTAAGATAATACCTTCACATTCCTTCCTTTTGCTTCCCGAGGTTCTTTCGTATCACACGTTGGTCCTCTTCCTTCATTGAGATACCTCGTCTGATCGGTATGTTGGACCGCCCGCCTGCAAGCTGAGGTTCCTTTTTCTCTTCCGATTGGTTCCCGGAACGTTTCGCTCGGAACGCGGTCCCTATTTTGGCCATAGTTCCCATGCGCGAGGCCTTGACAGAGGAGTGATCAAAGCTTTCATGAAAATTTCTCCTTTGCGCATAGGTCTTATTTTT
>Ga0179591_1231786_pt1 | contig 21001 bp, 19 predicted proteins | sample CZOMad2_1_08_16f_FD_182891 | JGI IMG/M metagenome (GOLD analysis project Ga0179591, IMG submission 182891) | Vadose zone soil fungal communities from Angelo Coast Range Reserve, California, USA - CZOMad2_1_08_16fungal (PacBio error correction) | ecosystem: Environmental > Terrestrial > Soil >... | reverse complement strand
CCTGGTACGAGTACCTCTTTACCCACTGCCCCCCGCCACAGTCCGAGAGAGTAGCGAATGGCCCCTTCTACTGTCCCGCGCCCTAGCGGCGCCCCTCCCTCCAGATGAGTCTTTCACCTTCCCTTTTTCCTCCGGAAGACCCTGCATTTTGCTTCTGTCATCGAGGAGCACGCCCTTCTTTAAGGTATATGCCGAAGTCTTTTTTTGAGGATCCCCTTTTTCGCGCCTTTCTATCTTCATCTGTCGACTTTCTCGGTTCTTCCGCGATCCAACCTTGATCCTGACTCGGTGGATCCGAAATGGACATAGAGCATCTTCTCTCATATCTGGTTTTTGATCGTCGTGCGTCTCCGTTTTGCAAACCTCCTGACTCCCATTCGCTCCCAGTTTCGTATCTTCGTGCGCGATCCAGCCCGTCTCCTTGAGAACATAACTCGGCATCTTTTAACTTCGACTGCGTCGTATATAGTTCCCATGGACTGCCCTTCCTCTTTCCCCTCGACTTTTCTTCTGTAGTTTTCCTCCTACTTTTGATCGGCCTTTTGGGCGGTCCCGGAAGTGAATAGTCCTCTCTTTTTTGTTGGTCGCAGTATTCGCCGGATTGAATGTCCCATCGCCCTTTTTAAGTCCCTACCCTGGACGCCTTTTTGAAGCCTGAATTAGAAGACTTCCGCTTTGTGCTTCTCCCCAAGTAGCGGCGAAGGAACTCTTTCTACGCTGTTTGTTTTCTCTTCTTTTTCCTTCTCTTTTCTAATTTTGCGGTGAAAGTTGCCCATCAACTTTCCCGTCCGTATAAAAGTGAATTACGGCCACCCTTCACCCACCTTCTTTTTTTATTTGCCCTTTCTTGGTGCTGACCCCCCTTTTCCTTCTCTTCTTGAGACCATCCCCCCTCGTTCCTTTAGGTCCGAGTTCGTACGTGAAGGACTCCTTCAGCCGCACGTCGGCGGAAAACTTCCTCCTCGATGGAATCTCCGAAGGCTCCACTTTTCCTCCGCTTAGTTCAGTCCCCTTCTCTTGATCCTTCGTCCTGCGTGCGTATGGTAGAGAACCTCCGCAACTTCTCTTTTTCCTCGTCCTCGCCTCTGCAGGGATCTTGAAGTTTACTGAGGTGGTTATTCTCCTCCTTTCAAGAACGCATGCGTTCCAGCGCACCTATTCTAGTGTCTTCGAGATATGGAATTGACCCCCCCTCCCTGCCTTAGCCGAAGATCACCCTTTTGGCCGACGGCTTTTCGCCTCCACGTAAGGCGCCTCCTCCCCTCTTGGAGCTTCTACGGTACTCTAAGCAATAACCTGCTCAAGCTCTCGGCCCTCTCCCCGTCCAAACCGCCTTGTTACCGGCGCGTATAACATAGTTCCTAAAGAAAACCCCCTTTTCCCTGCCGGCGCTAAGTTATTTGATACTCTAATCCTCTTCTCTTCTTGTCCGCAGGTGCGAGTGTAAGCTATAGTTGACATGACGCTGAGATAGCCCCCAATATTTGGCGGAACCCCTTCAGCCCCCCTGTTACAAGCGGACTAGTTCCTTCAGGCTGGAACTGATCGGTTCCTCCTCCTCACCTGTCCCTTGTTTTTATCGTTACCCGCCTGCGCCTGACCTTTCCTGAAGTGCGCGGCCCGTTTCAGCGTGAACCCCCTCTCCGAGAATTCTACTCTAACGGTCCGAGTTTCCTTTCTCCTCTTTGCCTTGCGTTTTTTTTCATACGGCCAAATTTTCAACCGTAAACTTGGACAAGGAGCGGTGGAGATTCCAGTGATAGTCTTGAGGAGGTGTTTTGCTGAAGGACGCGCCCCCTCGCAAAACCCCCCCCTACTGCTTGAGGACTTATCATGATGGCGGAGGTTTTTATCCTGAATTAGAGTAACGAGCTTTTCCCAACTTCTTTTTCATTCCCCGTTTGCGTCGCCGTGTTTTATTATCTCCTGGGTGGCGTTTACCTTCTTTGACTGAGTTATTTCAAGCCCTGGTCTTTGATGCTTGCGTTTGGCTTTTCTTTGGAGGTACACTCGTTAGAAGATTCAACAGGCGGGACAGGCGGCCCCCAGCCGCTCGTCGGCGCCCCTTTCTCTCCCTAGTTATTTCCAATCACGTTTCTCTCAACCCTCCAGGATGATGAACCTGACTCCCTCCCCCTACTTCGTCGTTTGCTCTTTATTTTCCCTCCTTAGCTTACTCTCCAATACGCAGCGAATCGACGCCTCATGACTCGCGCTTGTGATAAACTATTGGTCCTCTTTCTTTTTCAACACTCATCTACTTTTTCACAGACCTCCCCCCCCTCCCGGGTCCCAAAACCTGCGATTCTTTACTCTGAATGACTGGACAAGGAGATCTGCTTTTTCCCCGATTCCGTGGTTTGATCCTCCGTTTCATCGGCCCACCGCTTTCCCCTTGCCGCAGAACAGCTTCCGCTGTCCCAGTCTCTCCTCCCTCTTCCACCGTCCGAGTCACGCCATGCCCAGAAGAAGACTCCTTCAAGATTGGCTTTTCCTTTGGCTTGAGCGGTGTTCGTGGTCTCCATCGACAGGGCCCTCCTCCCTTAATAACGCTGCTCCCTCGATCCTGTTTTCCTTAGGATTTTTTGCGGCATCGGAATCCTCCTGAAAGTGTTAGGAGAAGCGTTCTCTAAAGGAGTTTCAAGTGCTTTAGGCTGATTTTCCCCACGCAGCCCCTTCCCCCAATCGCTGTTTCTTCTAGGGTACGGAGAACGCGCTTTTTTTTCCCGTTTCACCATCCAGCAGATCATTGCTATTGTTTTCCCCTTTTCCTTTCCATTTTCCGCTGGGGCTGCTCGACCTGTGGTAACGAAGCCCCCGCTGGAGCTTTATAAAGTATCCCCCATGTTTGTTGTTTAGTTCCATTCCCCCGGTGCGGCTGGCCCCTCCCCCCTACATTGCCTGGTTGCATCTGGAGCGTTTCCATTATCCCTTCCTTTTTGAATTTGCATCTGCCCCCTCTTTTCGTAGGGTAATAACCGCATTTTCCCCCCCCTTTTTCAAATCCGTCCACTAACCCCATAACAACGTTTTTTTCCCTTCGTTTTCTTTTGACCCTTGGGGTAGTTTGGTGTAGAGGAGTAGGTCTTTTTTCCTCCTCTAAATTCGGCCCCGAAACCCTACCCCCCCTGTCGAGCCGTTATTGCTCCTCCCTTCATCTTCCCGAACCTCATCTAGGGACGCTCTTCCCTTTTACATTTTTCCCCGAGTTTATAGAGCGTCGGTGCCGACATTTTTGTTTTATGTTAGGATCTCATCTTTACTCCCGTTGTGTTGTGAGCTTCGACCACAACAATTCCCCCAACTAGGCGACGGTGTCGCACCCCCCGGCGATAACGTTTTGGGCACCCTTTTCTTTTTTCAGTTTTCTCTTTTCTACTGTCGCGATGAGTACCCGCATAGCCCATTGGCGTCAGAAGACTTTTTTTTTTTGAGGGACGTTCTCTCATGCCCTGTGTTTGATCCCCGTCTCAGGATACCTGTGTACCCGTTTCAACACTGAACCTTTTACATTGCCCTAAGTTTATTAAGTGGTTGCGTTCTTCTTTCACTGTGACCTTTGTTCTTTCTCCTGAGATGCCAGACTCCCCCCCCAACGCGGACGTACTATTTCCCGCGTGCACTTAAATTTCAGGATTTTGCGTCGGCCCCTTCCTCCGACTACCGCCGCGCACACCCCACTTTTTTTCTCTCACACTGAAGCCCTTTCCCCCTTACGCCGTCGCGCGCCCCCCCGTAGCCCCGCGTGAGCAGGTCCCTTTTTTTTTCCCCAATCTCGGACCCCGTTCCCCCTTTTTCTTTTTGACTCCGGCGAAAACCTTTTAGCCGCTCAAACCCTTCCTTTTTTTTCTTTTTCGTTATGCGTGGGTCACCGGTCTCTTTCCCCCATCGCTGGAACCCAAGAGCTATACGAACACGGCTCGTTTCTTTCCCCCGCTTGCAGCAAGTCCACTGATTCTTTCGTCGTTGATGATCTCGTTTAGTCTTACGTCTTTTTTCTCCCCCTCCTCCGTTTTCTAACGCCGACACCACGTGTTGATAAGACACCTTTCTTCCTTCTGGCCTTTCCTTGCTTTAACTTTTTCTGTTTGACTATCGACGCCTGCTTATTTTCCTTCGTTATTGCCCCCCTCAGGTGCTTGCCAGAGCTGTCTCCCCAACACTCGTACCCTTAGTCGCAATGTAAGACTTTTTCTTGAGTGGGGCCTTGGAAGTCTCTTGGCGAAGTGTCTGGGTTTTACCTCCCAATCATGTGAGGCAACCCTTTTTTCAATTTTTTGCGACCCCAATTTTCTTCCCCTTCCGGCCCTTTCTTGCTATAATCGTCCGCTCGTCACAACTAGAAGCTCCCGTGTGACAGTCTGAGTCTTTTCTGTGGTCTGACTCTTCCTTGTCGGTTTTCTATCAGTGATGAGCAAAAGAATTCCTGGGGGGAGAGAAGAGGCTCTCCTCCGGCTTAACTTTTTACGGTCGTCCTTCTCCCCCCCTCTTTTTGGCCCACAATGGTTCGGTCCCCCACACCTTAGATAGGCCAAATTTTCTCTTTCCCCTCAATGGCCAGCAAAAATATATACGGAGGTACGTGGCGAGAATGCCCCGGCTCCGCCCTTCGTTGACCAACGATCCATTTTCACAGAAGTACCTCGAGAGGCCACCCATGTAATGATACGGCTCCCCTCTCTTGCAGGTAGTGTTTTCCTTGAGCCCTTCCCCAAGCCCCTCCCTCCCCCTTGCGCCCCACCGCGTTGCTTTTACGTTTGTCAAATTTTTCGCAGGCCATACGAGGGAGACGTCATAGAACTCTTTTTTCTTTCGGAGAATGCTCGGATTGGCCCCGCTTCAACAGTCGCCCCCCCGACGGGAGTTTCTCTTCGACAGCTTTTCCGTCCTGAAGCACACAAGTTACGATTTCTTGAACGGTCTTTAAAAATTCCGACCCTCTCAGCTGAAACACTGGCTGCACTCCTTTTTTTTACCCTCTTGGCGCGAGCCTCCTTCTTTCAAGAGAGCGGACCGCTTAGTCGTCTCCCCAGTCCAGTCTCTCTTTTACGTCGGTCAGCGCAGCTTAAAGTCCTGAATTTTTAGGGCTTTTATTCGCTGCAGGCCCCTCAGAATCCTTCTTTTATATGAAGAGCTCTTTACCGGCTGATTTCTGTCTACTTTACCCACCACTTAGTACCGTTTATAGCGTCAAGATGAGTTTCCCTCGGGAATGGTTTTTTGCCGATCTCTTTCCCCCCCAGTGAGTCCTCTCTGTCTCGTTGATACGATTTTCTCCTATCTCGCGCAGGAAATAGTAATAGTTCGATAGCTTTCTTTGACGAGGCAGTGAGACTCAGCTTACATGCACTCTCTAGTGCTTCTTATAGTGAGAGCGAGGCTCGGGGGATAGTGCGGTTCCCTCCCTGTCCTAAAGGCCTTTCCGTCTTTCTTATTCATACAGAAGCGACCGAAATGGACTCCTTCTCTGTAAATCCGCACATGTGCACTGACCCCACCTTTTTTTTTTTTTGTCCCCCTTTAATTCTTTTTCGTAGGAGGCAGGCCGGTCCGGACAACCTGTGAGAAGGACGTCCCGTTCCTTTTTTTTTCCTCATGTGATGCGCCGTAATTCCGTCCCCATCGCCCTTCCCGTTCTGAAACTCACTACCTGTTGAAGAATTTCCGGCAATGTGAATACGCCTCTTTGTTGATGTAGTTGCTTTTCAAAGTAGCCGGTCTCATTCTTCTCCCCCTCTTTTGCTACTCCGTTTTGTTTTTCTTCTCGTGTCTTCTATTCCGGAAATTGAGGCACCTCTCCCCCGTCAAAGCTTTGAAGATTCTGCCTTCCCTTTTCGGCACCGGCAATTCTTTTGTGGGCCGTCTCTTGTCGATGCCGGTTATACTTCCTTCTTGCGAACACTTCCCCCCCCTCTTTTCCTGAAGAGTTCTTTGGTTTTACTCCCCGTTGCGCGCACGTTTTCGGGAACCACACACTCGAGTATTCCCCCAGTATGTACCCACAATCCCCTCTTCCACCTTTCGAGCTGCCGTAGCAGTTCGGAAGTGTACGGCCCCTCTCATTGTTATGGTCGCCCTCCACTCTGATTTTCGTTAGTCTCTCCTCTTCTCCCCCCTTTCGTCGTCAGTCGATGGTTTACAGGAATCAGCACTCCCGAAGAGCGTTTTACTCCAGCACTCGCTGATTCTGACTCCTTCCGATATGGTACTTTGCCCCGATCAGAATACCGAAGCCTCTCCGTTTGCGTCGATGCTGCGACCAGCGGCTCAGACCCTTCATCTTCTCCCCCCCCTGTAGCTCCCGTGTGATTGAAATTCATCCTGCAATCATTCTCTCGTTCCAGAGACCCAGGACCCTTGTAATTCTTTTTTGCACGAATCCTGTTCCCCCTTCACTTTCGTTAGTATTATCCTTGGGTTGAAAGGATCCTTCTATTCTCTTCGGATCAGATAGGGGAGTTAGTTACCGCTCTCGCACCCAATTTTTTGGTTTTGTTTCCCCCTTCATCTTTCAGGGACGGTTTTTGTAGCGTTCGCAATCTGACTCCCTTTTCTTTTTAGCGATGTTTTCCCTTACATTTTGGAGGATGGATTCAGCGTGTCCCCCCCTGCGCCCTCTCCTTACTCCCTGAGCCGGCCGATCTATGCTTTGAACTGCTTGTTTGTTGCCTTAGAAATTTTCAACGTCAACCCCTCTCTTGAGATGTTTTTTTTCCCCTGCCCGTGGCAGGCTCTTCATACATGCCATTCTTTTGCGGTACATACGTCTTATGTGTTAGAGTTCGTCTAGACGGTTCCCCAGAGTGGTAATCCTTCACTTTTAGCTCTTGGATTATCTCACATATCTATATATTGGCTCCCTTTTGGAGCTTTCTCGACCACTATTTATTCCGCGTTTTAAGATGCGGTTCCCTTTTTTTAGGGCCGAGGGAAAGACACCGGCCTCCTTTTTCGGCCTTAACTCCTTTTTATCGTTGCACAGTCGGTCTCTTCCCCAACTCACTTTCTCTCCCCAACTTCATACGATGCGACACTCCCTATACTTTCTTTTTTTCGCGGCCGGATGGCCCGCCAGTCTTCTCCGACCGCACGACACCTTTACACTGCGACTCGCGTTTCACCTCTTTTCCTTTTTTTGCCACCCCCTCCTCCTACTTCACGAGCACCCCTCGACAGGTCACACCCTTTCCTCTCCGTCTGAACGGAAATTTAACTTTTGGACGATCGTGGTGATTCCTCCCCCCCGTTCCTCGGACCCCACTATGCGGTCAATCTTTTCCTAGCCTACCCAGCCCGCCGTGTAGCTCTGTCTGACCTCTTCCACCCCTCCTTTTGCGCCATGCTCTTATGCCTCCACCAAGTTTAGGTATCATCGTTTTCGCTCTTTCTTTAGCTCTTTTCGAAAATCCCCTAACGACGACTACACGATGATCACATATGAGAAAGCGATCCTGTGATCTTCCTCTTCCCCCCCTTCTTTGCGACAGTGTCGTTTTTTTATGGACGTTTTTTAATGTGGCAGGCTTCCCCTTTCCCCCCGTCTCCTTCAATGCCGTCGCCCAGCTCTGTTAGTGAAGCGCGAACTTCTCGTTATTAGACCGTCCGTACATCCCTCTCTTCCTTTTTTGCTCTGTGGAAAGTCCCCTTGATCCCCTTTGGTTGATGCTCCTCATCTTCGGGAATTTTCTAGCTTTTCATTTTCTTCCCTGCTGGTTGCTCCTTCCGTGACGTGGGACTGGTCCGCCCAATACCAAGACATTCCTTGTGCATCTCCTCCTTCTAATGACTCGTGGGGTGATCCTTTTTTTTTCGTCGGGCTCATAACCGAAGGTCACAGTTCAATCTCCAGAAAAAAAATAATCAAAGTCTTGCAGACCTTCTACCCGTTCCCTTGGTTCTTTGGTTTTCGGCGAGGCGAGTTTACTGAGTCATTTTTCCCGGCAACGAACAACTCCCCCCCCTTTTTTTGAATTGAGTGGATTCTCTTCGGTACTCAGCTACCGCGATACATTCGGGCGCGAGTTAAACTAGAACGACATTTTTCTGAGTTGCTCGCGGTGTGTACGACACCTTTTTCTTGAAGAGTGGCGTGCTTGGTTTTTTCCTATATCTGTTAATAATCCCTTTTTTTTCTCTCAGAAGAACAAACAGCGAAACCCCTTTTTGTTCCACTGGACCGCTTCCTTGGTTCAATTTGGCGAATTTCCCAGTTCCATTTTATTCGATTTAGAGATGTCTGGTATACCCCCCTTTTCCCCCCCTCAAGTTCCGCATCAGTCGTTGCTTTTTTTTCTTTCTTAGCCTTCCCTTTACCGATATCCTCTCCCCCCTGTGCTACCAGGTTGTTCCCCCCATCACCCCAACCTTTTCTAAGCTGATGGATACTTGGTTTTTTTGTTTTCCCCTGGACTAGTTTTCTTTCTCCTCCCCGATTTGACGGTCTGTCTCCAACCCGGAGTACTCCCTCTCCCGACGATGTGACCCAGGACTTTCTTGTCTGCCCCGCCGAATCCCCGCGCGAAACCATCAATGTTTTCTTTCCCCCCTGCTCGCCGCGCCTTTCTTTCACTCGCGCTCCCCCTGCGCCACGTCCTGCGCAAGGTTCAAAGTGTAAACCATCGCGGCCCCCCTTCCCCATTTTGGAGACGGCGAATAATTTGCGGTCGCCTAACTACCCGCGCCTCTTTCTGCATTTCTTTTGGGAACGAGTTCTCCCTCCAAGCCCTTGTGACCCACCGTCTTCGCCGCACGGTCGGCGGTCCGTCCAGCAGACGCAGGACCTACTTTTCCCCTTTTCGGATTTCCGCGTGTAGTGTCTTCTTTATTTTTTTCCCGTTCAATAAAAGTCCTAAAAAAAGATGATAAGCAACTCTCTTTTCTAGCTTTCTTACAGGCTCCTCTTGTCCTTCCTTTGCGGACCGAGTCGGCTGTAGGCTTCTCTGCTTTGTTTTGAGAGTCCTCGATTTAGAGCATAACCCCACCGGCATAGTTTCTTTCCCTTTCCCCGTCTCGAGCAGGTTGGTCATTTTTTTTCGTGAGACACTTTCTTGATTTGGAGGCATGGATGAAACCCCTTGGGGCCCCCTCTCCTCGGACCCTTCTTTGCCCTGGCTTACGGCGTCGGTGCGAACGCGTTTGTGCGGAAATTCGGCTCGAAGCAGACGCATTTCCTTTGGTTTTGTTTGGTGCTCCCTTTTTCGTTTTCGAGCCCTTCTCGAACTCCCTCACGGTTTTTATCCTCGGCCATACTCTCGGTTACTTCCTCCTTCGCCGGTCTCTTCTCCGTGACCCACCATGGTTAGCTCGTTCCTGAAATCTCTCCTACCCATGTTCTGCATCTTCCCCTTAAGCCCCATGGCTATCTCTAAGCTGTATTGGCGGAATTAAAGGCGACCTCTAGGATGACCACCATCCACAACTTTTTAAAACATTTTCTTTTCTTTCACGAGTCTATCGTGATCTTCCTCCGCCAGTTGATTTCCTCCTAAGTTATTAGGAGTGCAAGCGTCTCCCGGGCAAATGACCGCAAGGCCCCTCTCCCTTCTCGCAAACGCGAAGTGTGTGTTTTTTTCCCCCCCCTTGAGATCTCCCCGTCCTTTTCTCAGAGCCCGTCCGTCTTGACCCTTTTATACCTTCTTTCCCAGGCTCCTCGTTCGGAGATCCTCCTAGGAGTCGGACCATTTCCCCCAGTCCGATACGACGTCGTTGGTCCCCCTTCCAGGAGCCTCCTTACTCCCATTCTAGGGTCAGTATCCCGGTAACTCTATCCGTCCCCCCAGCTCTAGGCTAACAACCGCTCAAATCTTTCTCCATCTGTTCTTAGCGCGTAGCGTTCATGGCCATATTTTTTTAACTCCGCCCCTATGCTTCTCCTGATCCTCTCGGACTGATTTGATTTCCCGTCTTTCTCCGACGCCCAGTTTTTTTTGGGAGGGTCATTTAGAGGTTTCCTCTATCGTGGACGTCCGGGTCTGAAGCTGAGTTAGTGATGATGAGGAGACCCTTTTCACCATGCCATCTTTGCAGATGAGATTCTCCGAAGGGTCTGTCCGTCTCTGACCCCCCATTTTCAGTCGACGGTATGGGCGATCGAAATAGAGAGCTTCGACATCCTCTCTTTTTCTCTCAGTTCGTGGCGTGCGGCTGCGTTTTGAAGTTGACGTTCCCTTTCCTTCACCTTTTCCCCGTCTTCTTACTGGCGACTCTGATCGCTCTTGGCTCGTTAGTCATACCCGCGCGCAGCCGCGCTCAGTCTGACTGCGTAGAAGCCAGAATTCCCTAAATTGGACGACTTCTTTCCGCCTACGGTTGACCTACGTCGCATGTTTTTCTCCGTCGCTCGTGTCTGGAAGACCGTCTCTTCCTTAGTTCGTTTTAGAATGAGGGCCTTCAGGTCAGGACAATAGGCCCTTGCGACATTCCCCTCCCCTCCTTTCCGAATGCAGGAGTTTGGTGTCCCTTACGACTTCTCTTTCTTCCTCCCCTTTCCTCCCACGGCTCCCCTTTCCTCTTTCCCCTACGGTTTTTTTTGATGCGAGATGTATATGTCCTTTGCCTGAAAACTCGCAAGCACCTCCTTCTTTAAGGTAGTCGAATTCACCGGCCTTCCCCCGGCCTTCCCCTTTCCTTGTGATATGTTCAGGCTCTTGGTTGACCATGCCCCGGGTCCGGACGGTCCTATATTGCTACAACAAAGAAGTCCCTCGTCCCTCTCTTTGTTGACCTTCCCCCTTTCTCCCCGCCTTATCTGCGGGTACCCCAATCAGAAGGTTAACCTCTTTTGAATATAGAAGGCGTACACTTTCTTTCCCTCGAAGTTCGTCCCCCCCCCGAGATCAGGTTTTTTTTTTTCTTTGAGAAAATAGACACTCGGCGTCCTCTCCTCACTCTAATCCCTCCCTGGGCGAGCGTGAAGGACTTGTTTTTTAGTATCCGGTGCCTTCCCTCCCCTGCCCCTTATGAGCGCCTCGCAAACTCTTTTCTGTCCCCCCCTCCTCTGCTCCTACTTGACTGATTTACCTCACCCCTCCCCTGACTAAATTGTTTGTCAGCGAGCTGCTCTTTTCCGCAGTATGCTCCCGCTATCCCCCTCTACCCGCGTCTGCCTTTTTTCCCTTTCTCCGCCTCATCCTCTACGCGCTTCCCGACCCTGTCCCTTACCTTTGGTATTTGGCCTCCAAAGACACGACCAATTTTCACTTTTCTCCTGGGAAAAGACCGAAGGGTTTTCCTGGCAATTTCCTGTGAGGGCCCCTCTTTTTTCTTGTCTTTGTTACGATTCCCGTTTTGCTGCTCCCGCCTCGCCACTTGTTGAGAAATATTGTTGAGCCTTTTTTCCCTGAATAGTTCCGGAGCTTTGAACCCTCTTTTTCGCTGCCATCGCCGTTGTTTTCTTCTGCTTTCTACTTACATCGGAGTCGTCGTTGAGACTTTTCTCTGTTGGTAAAAGACCTCTCTCCTTTTAATAGTTCCCGTCCCCCCCCTCTGTTCATATGCCTTACTCACTGATGATGTTGTATTTTTCCTCTGACATTTTCCAACCCCTTCACCGCCTGGAGGCTGACAGTTAGTTTTCTTCGTTTGTACGGTGCTAAGAGTATTCCCCCCCCCTCAAATACCTGATTTCTTCCCGGGATCCCTTGACCTTTTGGATGTTTTTTTCAGAGATCTTAGATAAGGCTCACCTGGATAGTTGGTCCTCTTCCTTCAGGTTCTTTTAGAATTCCGCCCCCCTTTCTTATCTGGTTTTTTTTTCCCCCCACGTTGCTTCCTGTTGATATTCGTCCCTCTTCTGTGACGGTTTGATGCGTTGCCCTATTGAGAACCTTTGTTTCTGGTGAGAGAAGAGTCACCTTGCGAAAGGTCTGAACCTTTCAAACGCCAGCGGTACGTAGACACGTGTCGCCCAATGTAGTTTATTGACTAATCATTCTTCCCTCCCCAACCCCTCAGGAGAGTTGAAAATTCACTCTCCTTAGTATTCGTACGCTTTTTTTGTTTTGTTTTTTTTTTTTTTTTTTTTTTGCCCCAAAACACCCGCTGTGATTGGCTTTCCTTCACGAGCTCGCACTCCTTGTATCCCTTTTCTACTACTCAAGCACATCATGGGACTCGTTGTTGACAAAGGCTGGACTTTTCTGCGGCTGGTCACACCCAGTTGATCACGACTCCCCCTTTCCCCGTTGGCAACAACCCCTTCTCAGTAGCCCTCTTGCAAGCAAACGGGCGGCTCGCCGGGCGATGGACTTTTTGATATCACCCTTTTTGGGCTTTTCTCCCCCTTTGGGCGGTCCCCTCTTCTCCGCTGAACCCAGTTTCCCGCCTCTGTCGATCTTCTCCCTCGGACCCCCCATGAGTTTTTTGACAGTTCCCCTCTCCTACGCGCCTTTTTTCTCCCCTTGTGCGGCTCATGGTCGTTTTTTCCTGTCTTGTCTTATCGTGGCCCTCCTCCTCCTCTTCTCTAACCGATGCGTCAGCTCTCTGTTCTGCTGCTGCCCTCTTACGCTCGCCCCGAAAGTGTTCTCTAAGCCCCCCTTTTTCCAGGCGCTGGGCTGGGGCGAACTCCCCCCTCCCCATCAGAGTTTTTATGTGGCTTTTTTTTGAGCGATCCTCCCTCTTTTTCTTAACTTTTCGTCTCCCCATCCTCAGCTTTCCATTTTTTTGCGTGTGGAAACGTTGAAGCCCTTTCCCTAGTGTTGTCTTCGGAGGGCGCTTTTCTTACCTTTGAACTGATGGAGTTTTTGATCATTTCTCATGATGGGTTGCGCTTTAATTGCATTTGAGGACTTTTCCCGCCAATACCCTCCAATTGCCCCTCCTTCGCTCCTCGTCTTTACCTACTACTCTTGGTTTAGCAGTCTGGCTCGTTTCTCCTAAACTAGGCCTTTTTTCCCTACCTTGGCCCCCGTTTTTCACCACATTAAGGTTTTAAACTGTTTGTTTTATTGTTCCCCTTGTTTTAGGCCTGTCTCCCTTTCTCGGAGTGTCCCCTCCAGCTCATATTCGGCCCTTTTCACCAACGCCAACCTAATCGTGTGAGCACCCTTTTTTCTCTGGTTTAACCTCACTTTTACGTTATTCGAGTTCCTCGAGTTCACCCGCCTCCTCCGACATTCTTGTCCCCTGGCAAGTTCGAGAGCGCGTTCCTTCCGGTCGCCCTTTTTGAGATGTTTAGGATATATCTTTACTCTCCCTTTTTTTTCTGAGACTTGCCTCACCCAATGCACAATCGTCGACCCTTTAGCAACACGGATCTACCGTGTCTTTCACACATGTTCTGTGTTCGCGTTCCTGAGAGGAACCAGCGATGGCCTTTCCTCTGGTCTCACGATGATTTTGTTTTCCCTCCCTTCTCTCTCCCACACATACAGGGCAGCACCCCACGTAGGCTTGATTCCGTACGTGTTGTGGGAGGTCATCACACTCACTCACCCGAACTATCCTCAGGATGTTCCCCCCTCCACTCCTCCTCGCCCTACGGTTTACAAAAGGTTTCTTTTACCACGCACCACGCCTTTTTCCTTGAGTTGAACCGCCGGTTGCCTCATTTTGTTGCTTTGTTAGATTTGAACCCCCTTTCCCCTCCTTTATGTAGCTTTTTTCTGAGCTCCCCGCCTCCCCACCCCCCCGCGGAGTTCCCTCGCCCGACCTCGCACCCATGATGTTGATGGGTCTTACCTTCAGTCCCCCCCGCCTCCCGCCAAACCTCCCCCATGAGACCCTCCCCAAAGTCCCTCGAAGCGTTTCGTTTCCCTCCTTTCGCGCCGCCAGAAACGCTTTCTCACGGTTTTTAGCCCACTTCCACCATCCGGCCACCTTGGAAATCCTGCGGATTGTGCCCTCCTTCTCCTACCAAAAGCCGCGTTCGATGCTTTCCCAATAACAGCGCCCTTCGAGGTCTTTCATCTTTTTTGACTTGTTCGTATCTCTGGTGAGAACCAATGAACACGTCGTAGGAGGAATATTGCCGAATTTCCCCTTCCCACAATGATACGGATGATCTCTTTTAGTAGTCTTTTATCGTGTGCAAACTCCCTCCGAACCTTACTTCGCATGCCATACCCCACCCTTGCCTGCCACTTGATCCGAGGCCCCGTCCGAGTCCCTTTCCCGGCGGGTAAGATGTGTTCTACTTATCGCCCTCCGGAGTGCGGTTTCTAGTGCATTTTTTCGTAAGCGGGTAGATTTCCCCATCCAAAAATTTCCTTTCCCCCTCCCGGTCTCGCCTGTCCGATTTCGTTCCGGCTATGTGGTGGAACGTGTGAACTTTTCTTTCGAAGGTATTTGTTGTGAGCTTTTTCCCATCCGGTGCCAGCGCGCTTTATTTAGCCGGCTTATTTTAGGTTGCTATGCGTCCTGGCTGAATCCCACCGGCGCTTGACGTAAGGAGTTTTCCCTTTTAGCGTCCTGGAGGTTTTTGAATTTTTTTCGACTCAACCGGATTTTTTTCTCAATGTCCTGACTTTTTTACTTCCCCTCTTTAGCAGTGCCGATGATCAAATTCGGCCCTTACTGTCCTGGAAGCACAAGACATCACCTAACCTCCTTTCCCTCCTCCCCCTCAGGCCGGCCGCACCACGTATCTCCGTCCCCATACATACGCTTCTTGGATCCTCCCCCCCGTGCTCCTCCCCCTTCTGAGTATCAAACTCTTTGCCAGAGCCTTACCTCGACTCCGCTACCCACCTTAAGAAAGTATTATCAGGCCGCTCCTTCTTTGCAGGTCGTGCAGCGCTCTCACTTTTCCACCCGCGCCAAGCACGATCCATGGCCCCATCTCCCACCCCCCCACCGATTCGTTTTGAAAATTCTGATGCTCTTGCAGCAGGGAAGAAGTGAGAAAGGCCTAAAGGCGACCTTCCGAAGCGTTTAGAATCTCTTTTTTATGCCAAAGCGGCCCCATTTCTTCAGGTTCTTCTCTTCCCTCCCGAGACGAATAGAAGCCCCCAACTGTGACGGGTCTGACCAAGAGAGAAGGTTCACTTCCGGACACGAGGAGTGAATTCTCCCCTTTTGAGCCACCCTTGGTCCTCTTCTTAGCGTGAATGTTGCAACTCTCTCGGACCGACGCTAGGATCCTCCCCTCACGCTCTCGAGCCTTTCACCAGTAGAAGGCCCTTCCCCCATCCCCTTCAGACCGTTGAAAGTTGCGGGCTTTCTTTTCTGAGGCCTGCATTCGTCCGAAGTGAATTTCCGTGTCTATGACTGTTCTCGGATGATGGGGGTTCCAACAGCAGTCCTGACGTTCCGATTCTGATTTCTCCCTGGTTGCCTCGGCCACCTCTCAGTCGGCCCCCCCCCCTTCTTCTTCTCTCTTAGGAAATACTTTCTCCTCGTTTACATCGCGCATCAGTTTGTTTTCGAGGGTGACTTATGAGGCCCTTGAGACCCCCCCTCTTCTTCAGAGATCCCTGTTTTCTCCTGAGTCGCGCAGAATCCTGTGGTTCGTGGGTTTTCCCCATACCAGCCGCGCTTCCTTCCTGCTACAGGCCGTACTGCGAATCACTCCGTCTAAATGCGACGCACTCTCTCTTCCCCCTTCTCGTTGAAGCCGTCCATTGGGTTTCACGCCGACTGTCCGTAAGGTAGCGGCTTTTAGACCATAGTAGAGGCCGTTTTCGTGGTTCCCATCCTCTTTGGGACCCGGAAGTCCCCCCCCCTCTCTCCCGGCGCCCTTCCCGCCGCTTCGACTGCAAGGTGCGGAAGGTTTCCACGGCGTCTCCTCCTTAATCTGTGTGTTTTTTTCCCCCCCCCCACCGTAGCCGGCGAATTAGTCATTTTTTTTTCTTTCATCCTCCCTCCCGTTTTTAGTTTTTTTTTTCGCGATTATAATCGCCGGCTCACTTTGACCCGGTTAGACCGAAAAAGAGTCAAGTATGTCCTGACAGTCACCGTGATTCCGGTCAATCCCTTAACCCTTTTTGAGGGGCATTCTCTGTCTCGCATGACGGCCCCCCGTCGTCACTCAGTTTTTTCCGACCACACAGTTCAACAATTATCATCGTACCTTTTCTTAGGCCACGGCCCGATTACCTTTTCCCTCTACTTCTGGAAACCCCAGAAGTCGTTTTCACCTCTCTTTCCTCCTCTAAGTCAAATAGTCGCTTCGTATTCGACGCCGTCGGTACTTGATCTTTTCTTTCCTTGAGCGGTATCTTCCAATCGCAATTCCGGGCTGACTGCCTATATCCTCTCCTCTCCAGGTGATCGAGTGAAGGACTAGTGTTCGTCTCGCCTCAGAAAGAAGAAGATGGTTCCCCCCCCTATTCTCGACGAGCTCTATATGGCACCCTTTTTCTCTCTATTCCCCTCCCTACCTCATACGGACTCCCGGTTCCTTCGAGCTTGAGAGAAAAGTACAGAGTGTTTTCTTCATTCCCCGTTCGGACCCGGAGCTGACGGTGTCCCAGCCACATCATCCCTCTGCCTGATCAGTCTGAACGGTCAGTTCGGATTCGTAGAAGGCCTCCTCGAATCTTCTCCAAATTTACCGTTTTTTTTCCTTCGGAAGCCGACGACCTTTTCTGACATTAGCCATAGCTTCTTTCTTTCTGTAATATTTTCAGTAGATAAGTTGCCAGCGCTACCTCATCTACGAAAATCGGTCTTGAGAAGTTGCGGCCTTTTCCCGTGAAGGGTGAAATCCTTTTTCCCGAATCGACACTCCATTTTTTAATGTTGTGCCTTCTTTTCCGCCCGTCGTGACCTCTCCGTCGTGGCCGATTTTCAAGAGTGGCCAACGACACCGCGCTTGCACTCGGCGCTTTCCCCCTAGTTCTAGACGGCCTCCCTCTTTGATTGTTCGACCATCGCCAATGGTTCCCAAACTTCCCACGCGTCGATGAACGTGATAGTGCTTGCTTTCTTTGTAGAAGGCGCTGTTCCCTAATTCCCCCTTTGGCGGCCGTAATTCTTCCTTAGGTATTGAGTGGGGTAGTTCTCTGCTTTTTTACGAGCCACCTGGATCTTTTTACCTATAATCAGGGGCGTCGCCTTTTCCCTTGCCCCTTTTCCCTCATATTATGGTGCGCGACCACATTTTGGGCGGCTGATTGTTTAAAGATATGTTCGGTGTCCTCCCTCGCGAGTGAGTTTTAACCATTTTTGCTTCCGAGGGCCATAGGCCCCCGGCGAACCCGGCAGTAACGCCGCGTCCTTTTTGATCGCCCCCCCCATCCTTTTCTACAATAATTTTTGAAAACCCCTTCCTTACCCCTCTGACGTCTTTTCAGGACCGCAATATAATTCGTTCGGCTTTTCTCGTCTTATGGCCGCCGGTCTAGTTATCGCCACCGCCGCTAAGCCTCTCGCACATAATGGTCCTTTTAGCTTGACCCCGATTTCTCAGCTTTCTGTCACCCAATAATAGAAGCTTTCCCTTCGCCCTTCACAACCCCCTTCCCAAAACTGCGAGCGATTTTACCGACTTCCATTCTATCGACGGTGTGAAGCCTTAAGGTTGATGTCCTATACTTTTTTCCCCCTTTCACCCTGAGGGCAATGCTTTTTCATTCCACTCCCCCTCCCTCCGTTTTGTGTCGACCTGGACCCGCAGGTGTGAACATTGATAGAAGCAGCCGACATATTTTTCTCCTTGGTTTCCGGCCATATTCGATTATTGATGCTTCTTTTCCTCCACCTTCCCGAATCCGCCTACATTTTCCCATCTGAGAAAAGCCTGATCATGTTTTGGTCTTCCTTCCATCTGACGCCATGATTGTTCTATCAGAATTAAGCTTTTTTCCCAGGCGATGGGACCATGGTCCGCATCGATTAACGTCATTACGACGAGAATTCTCGTTTTCTCTCTCACAGTCGAAGCTTGGTCGCTTAGTCAAATCCATGCGATTCTTTTCTCCTCTTTTCCCCCCGTTGAAGAATGTTACTTGGCGGAGTCCCGGTATGCGGTCGGGACCACTCCGAGGGAGAGCTTTTGATCAAGTTAGTTCCTTTTTTTGATTGATCCTTTGTCCTTCCTTTTTCAGACCCCCCACTCCAATGACATTGCTTGAGTGCATTTCGCAGCGGTAGAAATTACTCTTTGGTGTTAGACTTGGCAGGTCGTTTTCTCTCCCTCATGTCCACTGTTCCATCCTGTCCCTCACCCCCTCAAGGATTGCCCGCACTTTTTCTTTTTTTTCTTTTTCTGTTTCTCAAAGGGTTCGCGGTCTTTATTTTTTCCCCCTCCCAGAATTTCCGTGCCCCCGGAAAACCACCCAACCCTACTCTTGCAGGCTCCTTATGGGATTCGACTTAGGTGTACCTATCGCTAACGATGAATCCATGCGGGGCCGCGAGGAACGCGCACTCTTCTCCCTATTTGCCCCGAATTTTTCTCGTTCGTGTGTCCCCCTTCTCCTCTTGCACAGATTGTTTTCTTGGTTCTTCCCCTCATCCGTTGTTTTTTTTAGTCTCGATAAGAACAAAAATCGCCCTGGTTAAAGGTTCCACATGTGATCTCCCGAACAAGTGCGGTCCCCAATTCCTGAGACGCGTCCGCGCGGGTCCTTTTCTCGCTTTGAGGATGATTCCCTCCGTACCATAAGTGCGCTCCTCCATAGTGTTTTGTTCTTCCTATCTCGCTTCCTCTTTTCTACAAACCGCCTCGTGCTCAACATGTGATACTCCAAACCCCCCCTGGAGTCACATTATTCCCCTAAGGGTCTTAATTTGTTGGCGGGGTGGGACCCGTGACTGCTGCACTTCCGAATGAGCGGTTTCTTAGGCACCGAAGAGATCAGTTCCCCCCCCAGTTTATTCTACGCCCTTTACCCTTTCCTCTGCGGCCAACCCAATTCCATGTTGCTCTTTGGGCTTCTCCTTCCGCCTTCGGTAATTTAAAGCGAGAAACAATCCCCCCCTCAGGGACTTATCAACAAGGCCCGCCCATCGGAGTTGCCAGTTCCGTCCCCAAGATGCCGTAATCTCCCCCTATTGCGAACGTTTTCACTTCCCCCATATTTACCAAAATTTTTTTCCCCCTTTTCGCTTTTGACGACCGGCCTTCCATAAAAATTTTTTTTCCGTAGCTCTCCAACCCCGGCAATTGAGGCTTGATGCGGTTGTAGGTTAAAAAGCGTCTCTTTAACGCCTTTAAACCCATAATGATCAACCACGTAGTCGAGGCTATTGCTTCCTCCGCTACTTCAACCAACATGATCGGTACCTCCTTTTTTGATAAGAGTGTATTTCGTCCGTAGTTGCCTCGACCATAAAGAAAGCACTAGCACTTCTACCAGATAATCCCACCACCCATCCTACAGCTTCTTAGGCTTGCCAAAATTGTTCAAAACCCCCTTTTTCCGAGGTACAAGTATTCCCTTCGTTTGTGCTGTTCGCGGTTTTCTTTTCCCCTCCTTTGCTTCAGAGGCCGTTCGGTAATTTTTCCTCACAAGTAATCGTCAGTTCTAAGCCTTTCTCTTAGATCCCCGGTGGTGTAACCGTTTTCCGTTCGTTCGTGAGCAGTGATCGGCTTTTTCCCAGCCCCCCATGAGAGGGTCTCCCCCCCCTGTTGGTTCCCCTAGCGATCAATTCTTTTTCTTTTCCTAGGAATGCTGCTATCCCCTTATCCTGTAGGATTTCTCTGATACGACGAAGAGTCTTTCCCCTTTCCCCCAGGTCCCTCTTATGGTTTTTTCTTGAAAGATTCTCATACATACGTGGAGCTAAGGTCTCACTGGTCTTTCGGGCCTGCCTTTATTGTGCCTATTCCCTCTTCCTCCCCCCAGGTCCCCCTTCCCCTGCTGAATCAACGAACCAGCCCCCGTTTTACGTCAGCAGCAGGCCGTCATCCAATTTGCGAGAAACAACACTACTGTATGTAGCGCATGCTTTTTTCTTATGATGACCACGCTCCAGTGTTCCCAGATTCATACCTCGATGCTCCCACTCATCCACCCCCCCCCCCCCCCCCCCCCCCCCCCCCTTACGGATCCGTCAGCCCCAGAACTTCAGAGCAGGTAGTTGAATCAGGCGGTCCCCCCTTTCCACTGACGGCACGATTCCCCAATTTGACCCGCGCCAATTTTCTTTTTTTACTGTTGAAAAATGCGTTTCGGTAGACTCAATCATCCTCATTTCGCCGTCCTAGAACTTAGTTCCCCCCGGCGCCGTTTTCGTTTTTAATGCCTCGCGGCTGGGCCGCTTCCCCCTTTCGTAGTCAGACGTCGTTTCGTCTCCGTCCCTCAGAGGGAGCAACAAACTTCCTCTTTTTCGATTCAGGAACTTTTCTTCCCAGTCCGGACAGTTGGTCCCCCCATATTAATGGTCTCCCTCTGGCCTCCCTATTATGGCCTCTTAGCTCATTGACAACGGAGAGGAACCGCTGCTTTCTCCAGAACCCTCTCGAGGTCCTTCCCCCCTTAGTTGCGTTCTTCTCCCCCCTGTCCATGTTAGTTCCTGGCCCCGCCGGCCCGCAATCCCTTTCTTTTACGGGTATATGAAGAGCAGATCTGATTTTTTGATAATTTCAACTTCATGCCTGTATTCTGCTGAGAGCCTACGCGTTTTAGCGACATCTATCTTCCCACTTACTTTTCCGTTTCCGTATGCGGATCGCTATCCCTTCCTCTCGGCTTAGAAATCAGGTAATTCGTTCTTTTCTTTCGTGCGCTTCCGGGATAACCAAAGCGTCCTCCAAGCTTGCCTTGCGTTTCGTATCTGGCGAGCTCCCCCCCCCAATGCCAAGTCTTTTGGCTAGTTCCCTAACCCTCTCTCAGGACGTCCGTATCCCGCGATGTTCTTCGTAATAAGCAGTCTCTTTTTTCCTTTTTCCTCCCCTTCGATCTGTACCATCGCCTTTCCCTCGTAGAATGGGTTCCTCTCTTTGCGGTATCTGTTCATCAACTTAGAGGATTCTTTTATGTTGGTAGTCCCCGACTGTTCTACGGAAAGGCAGGCCTGCAAGTTCTCACGACCTACTTGTTGCCGCCCTTTAATAGGTTTAAGACGCTTCTCCGTTCTTTTCCTCCCTTGCTCAAGTCGCCGGCGCTAGTTACTGGAC
>Ga0179591_1351730_pt1 | contig 21003 bp, 27 predicted proteins | sample CZOMad2_1_08_16f_FD_182891 | JGI IMG/M metagenome (GOLD analysis project Ga0179591, IMG submission 182891) | Vadose zone soil fungal communities from Angelo Coast Range Reserve, California, USA - CZOMad2_1_08_16fungal (PacBio error correction) | ecosystem: Environmental > Terrestrial > Soil >... | reverse complement strand
TATAGTATGTAAGCCGATATAATCCCTGTTATTAATTTTTAACTTTTCAACTCTCTTTTTAGACCGTTCGGTCAAAGGCAACCCTTTATAAGCTGGAATTGTTCAAGAATGGTTCCCCTTTTTGCCCCCGTTGAATTTTTCGAAAACCAAAGACCCCTCTGGCCGCCATCACCTGTTTCCCTGTGATTTTCCCAATTTGAACAGTTTCCCTTGGCCCCCCTTCTTTATAAAATCGTCGACAAGAGCCCGGCCGATGGGACGGGCCCCGGTTTCTCAACCCGACCCCCCTGAGGCAAAGAATCAGAAATAAGTTATCAGCGGCCAGGGACCCTCCTAGTCCCTTTTCCCCGCTACGATACTACACACATCCTGGCCAAAATTCCCTTCAACGCTTGTTTGCCCACTTTAATAAAAAACCTTCCTTGTTATGTGGTTTTTACAGAAGATGTTTTTGTTCTCCCTCCCCCTTTTCCAAGGTTATCTCAGCCCTATTTCTTCTATCGCGCAATGTTGATTCCCCTCTTTGTGAGATCCCCTCCCCCCCCCACAAATTCCAGATGTTGCCCACCTTCCAGAATGAATACTGTCTCTTGCACCCTTACGTCTCTCTCCCTTACTTTTTTTTTCAAATACCCAAGGAGGTTCGGCCTTGGTGGGATCATAACATCCCCGTAGCTAGCGTGCCCCCCTGACCCCAGTTTATTGTTTGCCTCGCGTGCCCCCCTTTCCCTTAGTTATGTACCCCTAAATTGGGAACACACCTTTGACTCACTGGTAGATGGTTGATTCTTTTTTACAAAACTGGACTGTTCATCTCTAACCTTCTTTATTTTGTTACGTAAATCGGGTCCTTCCCCCTCTTTCCAAAACTCCCCCTTCCAAACACAAATAAATATGTGGGAACAGCGATTTGAAATACTCCTAAGTTCGGCCCTTTTCCCTTTACACCATTTGGGGTTCCCCCAACTCTCATTTTAGCCCCCTGGGTTAAGCTTTTCCCTCCCCACTGTTCTTGAGTTCCCCACAGTCGCCTCGTTTCCATTGTTTTTTTTTTTTGTTTTTCCAGTAGCTTTGCGAGCGATCCCCCCCTCAGGGAACTCACTCAAATTCCAGCTCCTTTTCCATGTGTTTTCTTGGTTGTATTAACAACTGTTTTTTTTTTATTTTTCGAGATATTACTGGTTCAAACTGCTAGCCGTTCCCTCCGGATTTTCCCCCCCTTTTTGAGACCTCTGTCAATCCCACAAAAACCTTGTCCCCCCCACTCCCACCACATTAATCGTTTCATGTACCTTCGTGCCGTTTTTATGGAGTTTCATTTTTTCCCCCCCCCTGTTTTCGATGGTGGAGGAATTAATCGACATGCTATCGCCCCGTTTTTTTCTCCACCTTTCGCTTGGTTGGTTTTTCTAATGGATGCTTCACCTCTATTGTCCACCAGGTCCTTAAAGATTTATTAACCGTTGGCCAAGATTTTCACTCCCCCCTCATCCTTTTTTCCTGGTCTTGCCTTCGGCATTTGCTTTTTAGGTTCCTTCTGTTCCTTTTACCAACTGTGTCGTTGATGGCATACGGCTCGGCCCCCCGCCGATGATTACACTTTTCCTCACCTTTTTTTTTTTTTTGTAGGAGATTTTATCATCGCATAGCGGTTCCAGAAGCTTCGTCCGAGCCCTCCCCCTGAACCCCATTCCCTCCCCCAGCAGAAAAAATGAGATCTTCGATCAAGAATCTCGGACCCCCCCTATTTTCCCGTTTTACTTTCCCCCAATAGTTGCTTTTAAGACTGTAGCCTTTTCCCAACATAATTTCCCCCCCAAACCCAACAATTATGCGACGCGGAATGTGATATGCCCCCCTGTTGACACTGGGCGATGTGGACCCCCCCCCATTGGCCCCCTTTCATAACTTCCAATGTTGGGGAAATGGAAGCACCACCCTCCCCCCCTGCTTTCCCTTCCCTGCAAGTCATGGCCTTGTGCCTGGATGGACGGGTGGTTATGTGGTTGGAGTTTCTTGTCGGCCTCATTCCTGCCCCAATTGATGATACATGCTAGCACAGCTTTTTTTTGGCTTTTCCCCCTCCGGGAAAAATCCATACCAAGGTTATAACAACAAGCAACCAGTCCCCCCTCCCTTGGGCTTTAACGGTCTATCCAGTGCTCGCATTACTACTCCACGCCGTAACCCCCCTTAAAGAGAACCAAAGACGGCGCTGGGATGGGGGGTCAAGTGATTATGCACATTTTCACCTAAGTTTCCCTTCTCGTGAACCCCCATAAAGGAAGGAGTGTTCCTCTCATGACTTTCGCCTGGATATTTCTTTACACGCTCCCTTCTTTTTTTTTTTTTCCCTTTGTATGGTTGAAGGATTAGGTGGAAGTGTTCCCCTTTACCCCCCCCCTCCTGATCGACAAGAGGAGGAAATTTTTAGACAATAATTTTCCCCCAAACGTTTGTTCCATTGTTTCCCCCCCCCCTCTATTTCCTGTTCGTCCCATTGGTTGACGGCAGCCCAATTGTAAGACCATAACACAACACTCCCCCCCCCTCCCCGAACTGTGCTAGCGGAACCCACATCGTCCTTTCCCCTGTTTTAATGATTGGGCCTCCACACCAGCCGAATTTTGTATTTCCCCCTCCTGCTTTTGTTCTTTCCCATCGTAAATTCAGATACAGTATTCATCCGAAACACTGATTTTGTATAGTTAAGCTCCCGACTTTTTTTTTTTCCCTCAACATTCTCGCCCCGCATCAGACCCTGTTTTTCGGCTCCCGATTTTCCCCCCCCCCCCACCACTGCTGGCAAATCTACACCTACATCTTCTTCCCCCGTTCCCCTTTCTTTAGTAACTTTTACAACTGACAGTTCTTTGTTGAAGACTGTAATTTCCTTTTTTTTTTTTTTTTTTTGTTTGGGATGTTTTTGTATTCCCTGGTGTTACTAGGCGATCCATTCTTTTCATGTTCTTATTTGCTCTTTGGGTAGGTTCAATTGAAGTCGCCTTTGCCCCCCTGACGCTAATTGTCGACAGGATTTTCCCTCCAACAACCCCCCGATTGGCTCCCCCGCTTTTCCCTTTTCCCCCTTATTGCCGTACAGGTTGAAGGCGCCCGAATTTATTCTCTTTTTTCCCTCCAACTTAACCTTTTACACCCCACGTGCAATGCTTGCTCCTTTCCAATCTTTTCCGTGGTACCTTTCCCATATCACAGTTAGGAAGTTGGGGCTTTTTACTATACACCCCCTGAGGTTTCCTAGACGGGTGGCGGGCGCTCTATACCCTTTTTTTAGATTCTCGCCCTGTAAATGACTTGCATTTCCCCCCATTTTCCCCTTTTTCCCATTTAGACTTTCCATTAGGGAATCCGTTTGCCTCTTTCCTTGCCCCCCACGAGAATAGTAACGCGACAACTGCCTGTCTTTTACCCACGGTCCGCGCAACAGTTTGGGTGCCACGGTGTTCAAATATTGGCTTTTGACACCTTTCCCATTCCCTCTTTTTGTATGTAGTTTTGCCTCAGAAGGTTACCATGGAGGTGTTTGTGCATTTTTGCCGGGTCTTCTTTTTTGGCAGGTTCAGTTGATGGCTTTGGAGGGCCAGCTTCCCTCCACGAGGATAGCGATCGTTTTTCACCCCCCCCGTGAGCTGTCGTTCATTTTTTTCCCACAGGGTGTTCTCGCTTTGTTGCCCATTCCAAAAACATGCGGCTCTCCAAGTAATCGCCTTTATGATTTTTTCCCCCCTTCCTTTCGAGTGGCAGGTCATGTAAAAATCCTCAAAATCGCAGAAACCCCACTCACTTTTTCTGTGTGATACAAAGCCGAGAGGTCTTGCGATCAACTTTCTTCAGGGGCCCGCTTTCCTCCTCGCGCTCGGTTCTTTCTTAAGCAGTGCGCTTCCAAGCGTACTCCTCACAAACTGTAAAGCGACTGCATCTCCCCAAAAATTCTGCGTTCTTGCTCCCTCCGCGGGATTTCTCAACAAATACTGGTCTTGGTTGCATGCACCCCCGGTTCCCTGAAAACGTTCTTTTGGCGGTTATATTTTTCCTTATTTGCAAAAACAATGCTTTGTCAATCTTGCTGCATGGAGTAATCTCATCCTGTTCGAGATTACTGCAGGCAAGTTTCCAAAACTTCATTTTTCACAAGGAACCCCCCCCCTAAATCCATTTTGATTCTCTTTTTTTCAATTGATACTCTGACTAAAATCTTCAAGCTTGGTGGAGGAACCTTTTCAATCCCCCTTCCCAACCCTCTCCCCTATGAAGGGGCCTGTACAGCTTTTCCCCTCAAAGTCCTTTTGCGAAAACCCTTTTCACCCTAAGAGCATTCCTCCTTAACCCCCGATTAGATGCGCTGGCTCCTTGGGCAATCCTTCCCTTCTTTGAGGACCCTTTTGTAACGGCACACATCAGGAAATTTTGACCCCTTTCTTGAGGTGAAACAGCCACTGATTCTTCTTTTGACCACACTTCCCCCTAACCCCCCCCATCCCCCCCCCAACGTGGCTCTGAAGTGGAGAATCCCTTCCTCCCCCCAAGCTCGTTGAAACCCCACCTGATATCCCTAGCACATGAACGGTATTTCTCTGATCTTGCAGAAATTTTTTCTTGCTTGACTCCATCCCCCCCCAAAATACCCCCCTTCCCCCCTGACTGTCTGCTATACATGAATGAGCTCGAGAAACGCGTAAAAGGCTGGCTCCCCCCAAACACTCAGTTCTGAAAATTATTCTAGGTAACATTCCCCACCCCCCTTTTTGGGGAAATTCACTCCTTTTTTCTCCAACCTGTTGCGTTCCTAAAAACCCCCCCCTTTTAGTTTTTTTTTTTAATCATGCGGCATTTTCTTGATTTTTTTCTCTATGACCTCCTCGGGAAACGGCAACTCCCTGAAGGTGTTTTTTGAATCTTGCTAAATGATTTTGCCTGTCCCTTCCCCCCTTTCTCTTCAAGGGACGTTTAGAGTCCGTTCTCCCTCCTGCGTCTTTACAGCCAAGTATTCTATGTTGGAACAATCTATTTCGTCTCCAACTCCGCACTGGTAGATGTTTTATACGCCTCCTTTCGGACCATTCCTTGCAAGAATGTCCCCTTCCAAAGGGTAAGTCGAAACCGCCCCGACTTTTTTTACCCCTTTGCTTCTGGTGCCCCCGTGAACACAGGAGGAGATCCTCCCCTGGGTTCCTTCGACAATGAGTCCCGGCAAACTTTTCCGTGCAACGAATTCGATTCCTTTTCACCTCCCCCCTTTACACTCAATCCCCCCCCATTTTATCAGCTCATGGACATAGCCATAGCTCGACCAGAGATTCCCCCCCCCCTTTTTTCTACAAATTTGACCCCAAAGCTGAAACCCAGTGTGACACAAAAACTATGCCCCATTGTTGATTTTCTTTTTGAGTCCCTTGAGTTTCCTTTTTCCATCTGTGTTCGCTTCCTCCCTATCGTTTGCTTTTTGTTGTCTTCGGATTCTTTTTGTTGTGCCAAAACTTCATTTGGCACTGTTCCTATACTGATCTGACCCCCTTCTTTTTCCTGGTTTCCCCTACACCTAGGGTTCGGCTGGTGGTCTCCCCAATCATAGCTCGCCTTTGTTCTTTGAACTTTCTCTCCCCCCGAGGCAGGACTTCTTTTGGCGTAGTTTTATTCCCCATGTAGTTCTCACTTTTTACATCCGTGTCCCCTTGATCGCTGGTAGGAATACGGCTTGGCCTTTGGGACCCTTTCACTTTAATCATTCAGTGGGCGGATCTGATGTGTTGTTCCATTAGGTTTTAAGATCCCTGGCCCCCCTCTTTTTCACCACTTACAGCAAACACAAATAATTAATCGATTTGTTTTCTTTTAATCCCCCCCCAGCGAAAAGTTCGATTTTCCAGTCACTCCTTCCTACGGTCAACCCTCCCTCTCCCTTTGTTAAGATCTTGCACCACTGTGGCCTTTATCATTTTATTACCCCAGTTTTTCTAAAACTGTTTTTGGCTCTTTTTTTCTGTCGTACCTCTTCCCCTTGGATAATACAAGGTTCCTCTCAACCGCCGGTTTTCCCTGTGTGATTTTGGTTAAGTTAATCTGAGTCCCCCTCTGCGATTTCTATATTCACTTTTAAGCACCAATTGCAGGAATGAAGGAGGTGTTACTGTCCCCCCCCCCACTAGGGTCCCCCCCCCCCTCATAGTACAAAGGCCCATTTATTAGTTTTTGCTAATTTTTGGAGGTGCGTTTTTTTCTTCACTTTTCCCAACGTTAGATGTTAGAAAACTATTAAGTCACCCTAGCCCGGTCGTAATACTTTTACAAATCCTCGGCTATTTGTTTTTTTTTATTGGATGCTAACTATGCCAACCAGGCCCAAGTTCACTCCCCATGCGTCTTTCCCATCCATCATCGCACGCACTCCTTAAGATTTGAAGGTGCCTTTCTTTTCCTGTCCCTTAGTAAAAAGTGTACGCTTTTGGGCAAGACGCTCGTTCCCTCTAGGCGATTTCTTTCTCTCCTTCAAGTTCTAGCGGAGGTAATTTCTAGAGGGGTCTTTTCCCTTTCCAACCGTTTTTACCTTGTGAACTGAAACATCGCTAACAGCACCATTGCCGAGGATCCGCCCTGCCTCCCCTCCAGTCTTTTGTGATTTATTAACCTTAACACTTGGCCCCGTTTAACCCCCCTTTCATGGTAGAGAAAATGGCATAAAATCATTACCCCAAACCACCTCTTAAGGATTGAAAAGAACTACGTCCCTTGGCTTTTTTGCGCCCCTTACCTTCCCTCATAGGGTTCCTCCCCCGGTGAGGTGGCAAAAAACTTGACCACCCCAAAAACTCCCCGGAATCCGTACAGGAATGAGTTAGCTTTTTTTTATTTTTCCTTTTTTCAAATAGGTGGTTTCTGGGGTGTTATGACAGGTTGTACCTTGACATGAAATTGTCTTGCTTACACATGTATCCTTTTCCCCCCCCCCCTTTCCACTCACTTAGCATCGCCCCCAATTTTTAATCCCCCCCACCCCCCCATGAAAAAGCTAAGATGATTATCTGAGCTTTGCCCAGCCACTACTTGCCAACACTCCACAATGACCAGTGACCTGATCAAAAACGAACTTCCCCTTGACCTCCCTTGGTGAGTTTCTGCTTATTAACCAGTCAACATGATTTTGCTTTTGGGAGGTTCTTTTTCATGATTTTTCCCCAGGAAGTCTTTTTCCTGGGGTCATCTTTACGCACTGTCCTGAAAAGTCTTTCCCCCTTTTCAAGTCCTATTGGGTTTGCCATCTTGTGGAGTTTTCCCCTGGGCACCCTAATTTACAGTACCCACCCTCCCATTGATCGACAATGTATTATAAGTATCCCAAGTTTGAAACAGCAGATATTCAACCATACCCTCTGTTCCCTTTTTTTCCCCCCCCAGCACTTCTCAACCAAGTTAGGGGTAATCCAGTACCCTATACCTGCTCTTCTTTCTTTCAACTTTTTTTCCCCTTATCCCCTACGCTAGCTACGGCTGGGCGTTGACCCCTTCCTTGTGGAGTGAGCCTGCCTTCCCTGTGAGCCTTGACGCAGTTTGCTACCCAGTCATTCAGGATTCAACCACGGCTGTTGGATAAGTACGACAATGGACCCCGCTCTTCCGGAACCTTTCTTCCCTCATGTTTCTTCATCGAACACCTATGGAAAAGAACCTGGCAAATTCCTACAAATCTTGATCATCCCCCCCCCTGGCGGACCTTTCCCCCCGGTGCACAATACCCCAGTCTTTGGCGCTCCCCTTTTAAATTAGGGCATGATGTTTTTTAGGTTTCCGGCTTTTAATATTTCCATGTCGCTGATAACCTTTCTTGGGTAGTTCTTTTTTTTCTTCCCCCACTTTCCATAAGTTGATGATTGAATTCCAGACTGATATGTCGACAAGGATTTATTCACCCCCCGGCTCAAGTAAAAGAAGTGCTGAGCCCAACCCCCGAAAGTGAGTACCCGGTTTATCGGCCACCCGAATTTCTTGTGTCTTTTACGTTTTGTAATCCACAACCTTGAAATGTTTCTCAACTTCCCAGTTTTTGTTAAGGGTGACGCCCTATACCGTTCGGACTTCTCTCTACAGTTCCTTTCCCCCCCATACTTTCTGGGTCATACGCAGGTTTATATATTCCTTCAATCCTTTGCAATTCCTCTCCGTCCATGAAGTTTTTAAAGTACTTCAAAATCTTCTTCCTTCCTTTTAATTTCTCCGTGCCCTCGTCGTGCATCTTGCTGAAAACCCTCTTTCTCCCGCGCATAGTCCCCATTTCCCCAATTTTACCGTTTTTTTTGGCACACCGGACGCGTTTTCAACCTTTTGTTTTCCCCCCTTTTTTTCCCCAAACCTGAAGGGGAATTTAAAATATTGGAAGTGCGTTACACGCCATGAATATTCCCCCACCCCCCTCTCAGTTTACTTTTAAACCGGCGGTCTTTCTTCGATGAAGGCTCATGGTAAGAGTAAATCTTACTTTTTGATTGATTGTATTTGCGAAAGATCCCCAATTTTTTTCTTTGGATGCGATCCAATTTGAAGTCCCCTTAGGCATTTTTTTCCTCTCGCAGTGGTTTTTTTCGAGCGGGTTCTTGCCCCCACGTAAAACAACCTCGCGTGACAAACGGGCAGCGCCACCCTTTTCTTTTTGAATGAAATAGGTTCCCCCGGTGGGGGGCCTCCATGCGGTGGCATTTAAGACCCCCCCTAGTATTCCAAGAATGCTGCGGTGTTTTTTTAACTTTTTCAGTTTTTCAGCGTCTATTACACCCTTTTGACACGGTGCAGTGCCAGTGATTAATTGTGCGATTCTTAAATTTCGGGTTGTAAACTCTCTTCTCGGAAACCCCCCCCCCTGTCGCTCCTCATCAGTGCCAAAAAACTTCTGCTGTTTCTCACGTGTTTCCCAATCGCTTCTAACCTACTGACATTGGTGCTGACGCAGCCTATACCAGTAGCCTGCCTCTTTCTCCCCTTTTGGCGTCGTTATCGTTGGAGTTCCCTCGTTGCGTTTAAATCTTCACTTGCCTTGCGTACTCTCTACCCCCGTTTTTAGATCTATTAAGCAAGGCAAGTGCAAGATTGAAACCTTTCTTTCCACGTCCCCCCTCCCAACATCAAGTGCAACATTCTAGGTTTGGCGAACTGGCAGGCACCCCTGCCTTCGACCTTAGGTGCCTACTGAAACCGTGATGCCCTCCCTAAGTTTCCTTACTTTTTTTTCTTTTCCAGCGTTTGCTTTCCCTTCAAAGCAGCGACAGGCCCGGCCGATTACTTCCTTCCCCTCCCTCCGTCCTTCATGCGCGAGCATGAGCAATGAAAGGTTCTCCTTTTTTTCCTGGGATTGAAATTTGTAACGGCACCAGCCCCCTTTTGGAATACGTTTTTCTGCTGTTCCTTCCAGGGTTGGGAAGGACCCAACAGCTTGCCCCCAATTTTTTTTCCCCCCCTACACCAAATTAGGTGGATAAGGGAATCGCTCCTTTGTTTCAGAGAGACCCACCTTTCTAATAAGCAACCTAAAACCCCGGAACTTTTCTGCGCCCTTTTTTTTTCCTTCGTGGACATCAGATGGAGGCTGAATTCTACCCCCACTACATCAACTTGATTCCCCTCGACACTTGAAGCGAGGCACGCCGACCCCCCTCGTTCCCCAGGCTTTTTTTTTTTTTTCCCCCCCATAATGTCCCTCCAGTTGCTGTCAAAATTAATCAGGTAATCCCTTTCCACCTTTCAATAGTTTTTCCCACAACCTGTTGCGCGTGCCGTCCCCCAAAACACCCTCTTTTTTGTTTCGTTTTTACTATGCCCCTCCGCTGAGTAAGTAAAGATGAAACCGGACCGAGATGAGTGAGGCCTCCGGTACCTTCCCCACTCTCTCCCCCTCTCCCAGACTTAGTTTAGAGTATGGCGCGAGAATATGCACGCACCATGGTTTTTATTCCTCCAGCCCCTGTGATATCTGGCGCACCTTTTTCCCCCTTGTCTTTTTCCCCTTTTTTGAATCTGCAAGCTGATTGGGATTACACCCCCTTAATCCCCCCCCTCCATCTGAGATAAACGGTGCTCAATGGCGGATGTTTCCTTCTTAGCAAGTCCGAGATCTTGCGCCAATCGCATCCTGGACAAGGATCCCGGCACGAATTTTCCTTGGCCACCCCTTTTTTTTCCCTTCAATGAACCTACCCAAAGAGCAAAGCCACACGCAGTCACCTTCAGTAGCGACATGGACATCGCCAGTACTCCCCCCTGTCCCCACCATTCCTGCTAAAATTTGCCAAAGGCAGCCCGAAAAGATGTTGTGTCCCTTCTCCCCATTCGCCGCCCTTGTTGATGGGGCGATGTATGTGTCTTGAATTATTTGCCGTTACCCCGGTTTTTCTCTTCCCTATATAGTGGCTTGCAATGTGGCCAGTGCACTAAGTTCCTTCGGGTGAGATTAACCAAAATTGGTTTGGCTCCGGCATTTTTTTTTCCCTTATATTCACAGTAATGGCAGGCTCAAATCCAAAGGAGGTTCGGGTGGGTATATCGCCGCTCTTTTTCCATTGGGCTTCCCCTCTTTTTCCCTTCAGGCTAGACTCAGGTAAGGTTGTTTTTCCTTTTGTTTTTTAGTAACACTGTTAGATTTTTTGTCAACCCCAGAGGACTAACACTGATAGATGGGGAAGAGCTGTTTTTTCCCCAAACTGTTTTTCCGACTTTGATAACCCCCCCTTCTAGCCCGCTTCGGATCTGATGTGTTACCTTCTGAAGCTCATGAATTCACACAGAGAAGGGACCCCCTACCACCAACACAACCCCCACTTTCACCCCCCCCCAAGCAATTTTCCCCTCGGGATTTTTTAGAATTTTTAAATATCCAGCGGTGCGTACTCTTCACCTTTCCCCCCAAGTTCGTACTTTTTGCGTTCACAATATGTCCCCCTACTTTTTGCTGCATCAGCAGCTTCACACTGTTGTATCATTGAGTAGAAACATCTTTTTTTTAGGCCTTGAACACGGGCTTTACATTGTGCTGCTCTCGTAGTAATTGTTCCCCCCCCCCCCTGTACAAGCATAAGCACTCCAATCAGCGTACGCTGGTTTTTTGTAGTTACTTTTTGATCACAGATGCGACGACCCCCCCCCCCTTATTTTTCTCACTTCCATGCAGGAATGAAAGGAGGGGCCCAGCCCCCCCCAGACCCCTATTGTTACCCCATCAAGGCATAGACAACTACTCATTTCCTCCCGTCTTTAAGTTCCTTGGGGCTTACCTGTTTTGCCCACCAGTTTTCGATGGTTGTCCATATCCTTTCCCCCCCCTGTGGCTCAACAATAGACTCGTTTAATTCTTTTACAAATCTGTCTTTTTTTTTGATCTATGCTAAAATTAATGCCTATTGCTAAAAAGGGATTCCTCCCTCCCCCTGGAACTTTACCAGTAAATCCCCGCACCTCTCTCGATCTTACTTCATCGTTTTCTTTTTCTTTGTTTGAATATGGTTCAAGGTCAAAAACGGTGTCGATGATTTTTTTACCGTTTCTTTCCCTTATGAGCTTCCCCTTCAGACTTTTCCCGTTTTTTGTAGAGAGATGTACCTTTTTATTTTCCTTTTTTCGAAGATTCGTGCCCAATAAAGCGTCCCCCCCTATTGTTTCTTTCCCCAACAGAAACAATTTCGAGAAGCATCCTCGCGGTCTAGTTTTTTGATCTATTACTTTGAAAATAGTTTCCTTTCTTCCAAAAAACTTTTTTCGGTTACCTTGGTAGAGCAACGGCATAATTTTTCACCATTATCAAACCCCACCTTCTGGATTAAAGAATATTTTCCGCCCACACCCTTTAGACCCTTCCGGCATTCATAAGGGTTCTCCATCTACCCCCCGGTGTTGGTCTGCCTACGCATAAACACAGCCCACCGCCCAAAACTTTTCTAAGGAATGACATGAGTAAGCCTTTTACTATCTTGATGGGGAATCTTTTTTCTTTTTTGTGGATTGTCTCCCCTTCACCTTCCTGATTTTCTTCACCACCTCTAATTCTGCTTCTTCCTAGCTCTCATCAGGTTTCCTCAACCCCCCCCCCAACCCATGACCAAGCTTACTGAGTCCCCGGGGTCGTGTAGTCTGAGCCCGTCCGTACTTCCGGCTGGTCCCTTTTAGACAACGAGCCGGCCCCCCTTTCCCTCCCCAATTCCCGTTCACCTTTGGTGCTACATCCCTGCACGTAGGGAAATTGCTGCATTCTTTTTAACACCTTCTTTAAGGGAGTGGGGCGGGGTAAGATTCCGACCCTTTTGTCGGGACCCCTGAGGAGGCCCCCCCATTAAAGGATTAATTTATTTTGTTGAAGTTGTATCCGTCTATGCCCATACTGGAAGGACCACCAACTCTCCCCTCTTCCCCGCGGTATAGGCATTTGATTTAGGCCCCTCCTTTGTCAACCCAGTTTTGTAAAAGCCACCAGCGAGCCTCCATTTTTTTTTTTTTCCAGCCCTTTTCTCAACCAAGTAGGGGTACATAACGACAAATTTTACCCTTTTGACTCTTTTGGCTAGCAGGATTTCACTCGTAGAAATATGCAGGTAGCTGATCCTTTCCCCTCTCCAAACCCTTTTGTATTAGCCGCATACTGTTGCGTGGACCTCAATTCATCCCCTCTCACCCCCCTTTTTTTTCCCCCCCCCCCAATGAATTGGGATAAGCCCCCTCTCACGTTCCCCGGTTACCCTCCTTGTTACTAGACCATGGATGGAAGCAACTGGAAAATCAACTTTTCTTTTTCCCCATACTCCTACCAAAACTATTCACAAAACAATGGCGTTTTTTCTTAATTTCAATATGTTCTCCGCCTTGTCAAATTTTGGCATGAGTTCGGATTTTCTTTTTTTTTATGGCGCGTCATTTCGCGATAAATGGTGTATCTTTGCCATTGGGTCGGGTTCTAACCGTTTCACTCCGGCTTTGTCGACAGTGGATTCCCCCCCACCCCTTTTGCGGCTTTTTTTTGTTTTTCAGTGTCCTGTGAATGTGGCATCAGCCATTGAGCCACCCTTTATCGGCGGCCGCACTTTTTTTTTGTTTATACAATGTTTTGATCCACCACTGACAGTGTTTCAAATGCCAGCTTATCCAGTGTACGGTCCCGCAATCTATCACCGTTCTAGTTGAGTCCCCCCCCCTTGTCAAATTTACCCTGTAATAGCCTGGATCCTGAACACTCTAAACGTAGCTTGATTCCCTTTCGCTGTTTAAATGAAATCTCTCCCCCCTAAACGATACTTTCCCTTCAGGGAATTTGAGTTGCTCTTTTCCTTGCTGACCTAAATTTCCTCCTTTTTTTTTCCCGAACTCCCGCACCATGTATTGTTTGCCCCCCCCTGACGTACTGTTGTTGAAGTAAACCACTTGGGGCCCCCCCCTTCCAGTGCTTCATCAATGAATAATTTTGAACTGCTGGCTTTCCTGCCTTTTCCCCCCCCACTGGTCCCGCTTGTCTTCTCAAGTTTATATCCAGCAGTAGTTCTTATTCCCTTAAAACAATCAAAATATTTTGAAGAGACTCTCCCCCGCCTACCCCCCTTTCTCGGCAGAGGTTGATTAAGGGTGGTATGTTTAGAGGTTCGATCCAGTTTCCCCCTTGAGCTTTCTTCCAAAATTATCGACCCCCCCTTTTTTGTCTTCTTTTCCCTTAGTGCCGATGTTGGCAGGAATGTCCTTCTGATGCCCCCCCGACCCCCCCCAGAGTTCTCATCCCTGCTGCTGGTTTCCCTTTCCAAAGTTTTCGGGTTTCCATTTCTTTCCCGAGCTATCAGGGTGACTTCTTGCCTTTTCTCGCATTTTTTCCCCTCTAGTCTATGAACTCAAACTTGTTCAGCGCTGCATCATGCACCCATTTTGTTTGTCATATGCCACCGCGGGAACATTTTAACCCCTTGTTGTGCTGCGCTTTTAGCCATCCTCAATGTTTCACGGCCCCGCAACTTGCGTCCTTCCCTCCCTTAAAATTGAGTGTTCCCTCCTTTGCCACTGCCTGGTTGGGTACGTTTTCCCTCCTTTCGGTTTAGAGAGCTGACGCAGGCAGTGGCAAGTATTGCAAACTCATTGTTTCCCCTCGAAGCAACGACTACTCCCCCCATCAATTTGACTGAAAAACGTAGGGAAAAGGGAGAAGTTCCACCCACCCCCCACCCTCCCTCTTAAAACCCCCCCTCCCCCCCCCCCCCCCCGCCCCCTTCTCCTCTTTACACCACCCCCTCTCTCCATCCTACTGTACCTCGCCCCCCCTTCTCCTCCCTCACCCTCCCCTCCCCCTACCTCCACCCACCCCCACCTTTCCCCTACCACACCCCCTGTCCCACCCCCCACTAACCTCCCCCCCACCCCTCACCCCCCCCCACGCCCTCTCCCCCCCACATCCAGTCCCCCCCCCCCCAAAAAAACCACCACCTCACCCCCGCCCCCGTCGCTTCCACCCCCACCCCCCCCTCCCCCACTCTATAACATGCTACCCCGCTCCCCTACTCATCCCCCCCCCCAAAAACCCCTCCACCCCAAACCCCATCACTCACCCCACCTCCCCCTGCCCCCCCGCTCACCTCCCCCCACTCCCGCCTCACCCCCCACCGCCCCCCACTTACCCCCATACCCCTACCCCTCCTCCCCCCCTCCCCCCCCCCTCTCCTCTCCCCCACTATTTCCCCCACCCCCCCGCCCCACTCCCTACTCTCCCCCTCCTACGCCCACACGTTCCCCACTCTTCCCCCTCTCCCCCCTTTTCCTTACCTATACAGCACTCACCCCACTCCCCGCCCCTTCCCCAACCCCCCATCACCCATCAACACCCCATCTCCTCTCCCCCCAATCCCACCTCACCCCTTTCAACCTTTTCCTCCTTCCCCCATCCCCCCTCTCCCCCCCGTACCCCCCCCCACTCACCCCCCCACCCTCACCCCCGCCCACACCACCCCCCACCCCCCCCCCCTCTGATCCCCACCACCTCCCCCATCACCCCCCTTCCTTCCCTCACACCTCATACCCCCCCGCCATACCCTGTATCCACCACCACCCCGTACCCTCCCCCACCCCCCCCCCCATCTCCCCCTCCCCCTCTCCCTCACCAAACCCCCCTCCCTGACCCCACCCCCCCAACCCCAACCGTACACCCCCTCCCCCTCCCATTCCTCTCCCTTCGCTACCCCCTCCACTTCCCCCACCATCACCCACCCCCCATCCCCCCTTCACCACCACCTCCGCCCTATAATCCCCCCCTCTACTTCTTCCTCCACGCCCTCCCCCCCCCATCCTCCTTCTCTTCTTACCTCAACTCCCACCAATTTCCTACCACCCCACCCCCCTCCTTTCTACACACTGCTCACACACTTTCCCCCCTCCCCCACCTCCCCCCCTCCGATTCCCCCCTTCCCCACCATCTCCCCCGCCCCCACACCCACCCCCTTCTCCCCATCGACCCCCTCCTCTCCCCAAGCCTCTTCCACCTCACCCCCCGCCCCTTCTCTCCATCCCCCCCCCCACCACCACCCCCCCCCTCCCCCCCGCCCCCCCTCCCTCCCTCTCCCTATCCCCCCCACCCATCCCTACCTCCGTGTCTCCTCACACTCTGACTCTACCCCCATCCATCCCTCTCTCCCCCTTTCTACCCCACCTCCCCCCCTCCAGACTTAACCCTCCCACTACTCCGTCCTCCCCCGTCGTCCCCCCCCGTTTGTCTCCCCCCCCTTCCCCCCAACCCCTCTTCCTCCCTCACCACTCCCCTCCCACCTCCCCCCCACCATATACCCCCCTCTCCCCCCCCTCCCCCTACCCTCCCATCTCCACCTACCCGAGAGCAGCCACCACATGCAAGTATATGGTGGCCCATTCTTTTTCCCGCCCCCCCTGGTCTTTTTCACCTAAACGTCTTACACCCCGACTTTGCTGATTTGAGCTGTACGCTTTTTGCCGTTGCTACCCCCTCTTTTACATAAGCGCCACGGCTTTTTCCCCCTAAGTAACCTGTCTCTATTCTCTTCGCAATTGTCGTATTGTATCGCTTCCCCGGTGTGACCTCTTCCCCTTTCCAGGCAGGTTCTGTAATATTTTTGTTTACAGGTGCCCCTCCCCGGCCTTTAAGCTGACACCTACAAATCCTTCCCACTTCCCCCTTCTTTCTTCTCCTCTTCAATCGATAGGTTGTTGTTCACTAACCGCGCGAACCCCCCAAGGATCCTCCCCCTTTCTGCCCTGAACGGAACCCTTTACTTGGAGCTGCACCTCCCAATAGTGATTTTTCATCACCCAATCAACCGACTTCCTTGATCGAATGGAAAAGCCGCTTGGCTAAAACTGCTTGAAGCACCACCCTTGCGCCCCCCCTTGGGGTTCTGTAAAATTTTTGAGTGCTAACTTTTCCCTTAAATGCCCCGTAAGTTTGTCAACCTTGTCCTCTTTTGCAAAACCAACATGGCTTTTGTTTCGTGCGTCCCTATGCGCTTACTTCCAGTGACGACGAGGGCACGGCCCATTTAAGTTCCCTTTTCTTTACATGATTTTTCCTTGGTAACCGACAGATTCCCTTACAGTCGAGGAATTTCCAAGGCCCCCTTCTCTTCTGTTCGCATATCCCTGCTCTTACGCAAGTCCTTTTCAACGGTGGTACGCACGGTATTCCCCCCCTCCTTTCCGTAAACTTCACCCTTGATCCTTCTTAAACCTTCAACCATGTCAAACGTGGTGGCTCCCAACTTCTTTTTTGAACGCCCAAGAAAAATTCGGGCCCGCCGATACCCCCGGTGCATTCAATGGCTCTTTTTTTCACATTTTCACAGCCTTCTTTACTGGTTTGCCTTTTTTCTCAAATCCTTTTCGCCCACCCATGAGACTTTTTTTTTCCTGTTTTCAAACGGAATTGACTTCCTTTTTAACACCCTCCCCCCCGCACCTACCCCCCTTTAGCAAGTATTATCCTCTCCGGTCATCGTCTAACATATGCCCTCCCCCCATTACCCCCCCAAACCATCTTTCACTCCCATTTAAGGCCTGTAAGTGGTCTTTCTTTCCCCACGCCCCCGTTGATGGATATTAGTGTTGTATTAATTATTTTTGCCAGTTTTTTCCAATTTAGCTTCCAGTCCATCTTCCTCTTGCGCCAGTTCCCCTAGCTCTATGCTTTTGAGATTAACTTTCCCCTCCTTTTTTCATCCTGTCTTCCCCTGTATCTGACCCCTACTTATCTCCAATCTACAGTAATGGCAGTTTTAAACTACCCCTTCAGTTTCCTCATCCCTTATATTTGCTGACGATTTGAAATGCCTGCTAGCACACGCTTTCCTTGCCGGACTATTTTTTCTTTCTGTTCAAAAATTTTTTGAGAATGTCAACCACATTCGTTTTAACCACTGATAGCGTACTCGATCCCACCCGGTGACACTTCTTGATAAACTCGAGAGAAGCTTGTTCTGTTTTTTCTTAGTTCCCCCTTGACTTCCACAGAATTTTACACCATACCCCTTCAAAACTCCCTTATCTTTTTTGAAATACCCAGCGCCAAGGTCGACCTATGAAAAAGCCCGTCCTTTACACCTTGGGTCTCATGCCCCTTACTTATTTTTTCTCCTCAGATGTACCTCCACCTGGGGCATTGTATCCCTTTCGAATTTCCCTTCGCTTTGAATGGTAAATTGGCGTGTTAGGCGTCGTCTTCCTGCTCTCCCTTTAATAGTGAAAGCACCCCCCCTCATCGATTTTCATGGTGTTGTTGCCCCAATTTCACACCCGATTTGATGCGATTCCTCCTGTCCCCTTCTTATTTTCTCCCCAATTTAGGATGGACTATTTTTCGCCCCTGTCCCCAATCACTTTGTCCCCACAATTCTAGCCCCCATTCCTTCTGTAGTTCCGTGGCTCTTTGGAGGTGCGATTCCTTTTTCCCCCTTTGGTTTCCCAATGCCCCCATGTTGTTCTTCCACCCTCGCCTTTTTTATTTCTTTTACAAACTTTTCGGCCTACTTTGGTTGTTTTTCCCTTTTTCCCACTGAACTATTTGCTAAAATGTCTTAAAATCCTCTTTTTTTCCCAAGCGTTTAATCTCATAGAAGCAACCTTAATTAAGCTTTTTCCTCCACGGATGTTTATGATTTTTTAGAATTCTAATCCCCCCGTAAACTTGCGTTGCTTGGGACTCTCATTAGGACCCCATTTTTATTTTCCCTCTCCTCATCTACAGTTGTGTTGTTTCGCTTTTCTTACGCTGCGTGGTGCCTCAGATTCTTTCCCAATCTCTTAACTTTTACCCGAACCCTTAACAGCCCTAACATGAGAGCCCGTTCTAAAACTGAATTTAATTGGACTTTCTCTTAGTAAACCCTATTAGCGTCCCCCAACCCCCTTCATTACCTCTGGTGCAAATAGTTCATAATTTTCTCCCTAAAATTATCCCCCCCCACCAACCGAGGCTTCTTTTAAACCTCCCGTCAGCCCCATACTTTGATTTTAGCTTGCAGGTTTTTTTCTCCCCGAAACCGGTTTTTGCCCCACAATGGAGTATCCCCTGACGAACCAATCCACTCCAACCTCACCAACCCCTTACGCTCCCCTGACCTGAGTAGGATTTATCTTGGATGGGGCAAGGGGTCTGGTGTTGATTGAAAGAGGGTTTCCCCCTCTTTACATTCGGCAACTTATTGATTAACCGGTTCGGTTGCCCCAACCTTAAGTCCTTTGTCGTCGTAATAATGAAAGGTTTTTATCCCCAAAAGCCCCCCCCCTTTTGTGACCAAGTTACGCCTTTTAGTGTATGCTCAAAGTTGCTCGCATTAACCCTAATCGGGCCCAAGACCCCCTTTACCCCTGTTCCCCCCCCCCGAGAACGATGCGCTTATCCTGGGTTTTTTCCCCTCTACCCCTTCCCGGTGCTCCGATGATTATCCCTCACCCGACAGGCTTTCTAACCCAAATGCGAACCCAATTAATAAAGGACGGTGAGTGACGGTCGGTTTCAATTGTTAATTCTGTATTTCAGTCTTCGGCCCCCCCCCTTAAAGCGATTAATTTCTTTGACTGTCTTTTTTCTCGGTGGACCTTTCAGGGACCCCCCTGTTTAATTCCATCAGATCCGACCACTTGGACTCTCCCCACTTCCATTTGTAACGCATATATTCAACCATCTCTCGTGGTAGTCACTCATCTTTTGTCCGCAGTTTTCTTCAAACCAAGTTAGGGCATACATAACTCCCCCCCCCAACCTTCTCACCGACTATGTTGCTAGCAGGACCCTAAAATCGTAAGCACTCTGGTCCTGCAGACCCCTCCTACCTTACTTATGGAGCTTACATTAATGTGTCCCCGGCCCCAGACCCCCGCCCACGTGTTTTCTTAAGTCTTCAAAACCACTGAATGTGGCGTTCAGCTCCCCCCGGTTTCTCCCAGCTGGAGGGTGTCCAGCCTGCCAATATTGCTGGAAGCTACACCCCCGGAAAGAAACCCCAACTGCTGGCCCCAAATCCAACATCCGGAGGATTCACATCCCCCCAATGGCGGAATAATGGTTTTCCCTGCACCACTCTTGTGCGCCTTGGAAAAATTCCTTAAAGGATGTTGTAGGTTCTAGCTGGTAATGCCCTTGCGATGTCCAGGTCTCTGATACCCCTTCTTGTGTTCTTTTCTCTGGGGGGCCGTTTTTAAAAGGAAGTCCCGCCACGTTGATTTCTCAATTTTTCTTGCTCCAAACCCTCCCCCCCCTTCCGCCGCGCCGCCCCCCCCCCTCCCTGCCGCCTCCTCCACGAAATCCCCCACCCCTACTCCCTCCCCCCCCCCCCCCCCCTCCCCCTACCGACACCGTACACGCTCCCACATCACCAGCCTAGGCACCAGAACTCATCCTCTCGCTCCCATCACAGTCTACGCCATAGACATTCATCCCCCACTTCTCGCGCCCCTACGCTTTTCCCTCACCCACCCCCCACCGACTCCCGTCGGTCACCCCTACCCCTCCCTCTAGCCCCTCCACCCGCCCCCCTCCTCACACCCTCCCCCACCCCCCCCCCCCCCCACCGCACCATAAGCCCCGCTCCCCCCTCACCCCCCAGCCACACCCCCCGCCTACACCACCCCTGCAACCCCGCACCCCCCACCACGCAACCATACCCCCCCCTGCCCTCCCCCCACTTCTCCCTCACCCTTATCCCACAGCGGTCCCCCCCTCTCATTCACCTCGCCGTCTGCCTCACCTCGTGGTCCAACCACCGGGGGAGGACCTTTTTTTTGTTTTTTTTTTGTTTGTTGTGTGTTTTCTGTTTGTTGACCCACACCCGCATCACGGGCACGATGTTTTCTTTGTTGGCCCGAATTTCTTGTCCTACCCAGTTTTTTTGTTTTGTAATCAACCATGTTGACCCTCTCTTCATTCCCCTTTCTCAGTTTTGTTTTACGCCATCTATCAGCTCCTTTTCTTCCTCCACAGACCTTGTTCCCAACATGTCCATACGTGTTTTCCGAGGGGATTCTCTCGCGGCCCTTTTCTCCCTTTTTCTTGGAATTCTGGATGAATCTTGGTTTTTGACCATGACCATTCTTCCAAAGCATTTAGCCCTTCCTTCTTTCCCTTTTCCCCCCCCCCGTCCTCGTCTAAGTTCTTTTTTTTTCTTGAACTTTTCTCTGCCAGTAGGGCAAACGCACGACCCCACTGACCCATGCCTGGTTTTTTTTCCCCCCTGCACTCACAGGTGGTTGAATCCCAAAAGATAATCTGTTTTTTCAAGAGAGTTCCACTCCTGATATTTGACCTTCCACTTCTCCCAGGTTTCCTCAGACACCAGGTTTTTGGTTTCCCCCCCCCCCCTTGCTTTCTTTGTCAGGCGATTCACGAGGACGTCATCCGGTCCTGGAAGGTAGGCTTTGCTAGTTCTGTTCTTTCCTTCAAGTCCAACACAGAGGGCGTTCATATTTGAATCGTAATCCTCTGGGAGATACCAATCTTGTTTAATTGTCCCAGGGCAACACGGCCTG
>Ga0179591_1281419_pt1 | contig 21009 bp, 25 predicted proteins | sample CZOMad2_1_08_16f_FD_182891 | JGI IMG/M metagenome (GOLD analysis project Ga0179591, IMG submission 182891) | Vadose zone soil fungal communities from Angelo Coast Range Reserve, California, USA - CZOMad2_1_08_16fungal (PacBio error correction) | ecosystem: Environmental > Terrestrial > Soil >... | reverse complement strand
CAACTCGGCTTTTTGCTTCCGAAATAATTTTTTCTTTTCTGCGCCTCCGCTCAACATTGACCCATCATGAGATGTGCCCTCGACCCCGGTGAACCCAGGGCTACCTCCCGACCACTGCGCGCCGCTCGAGTCTCGGCGAGCGCCACGACCTGGGTCCTAGACCCAGTCCCCTTCCTTTGTTTTTTCCACTCTTCACCCCCTGCTTTCTATCTCGGTTTTCCCATTTCCACATTACCCCCCTCACGGAGCCCGCACGGTCTCTTCCTCCCCCTGATTGGGCCTCAGTTTTTATGTCCTTTCCCCGCCCTCTGTTCCTTACCGAACTTTAATTGCACCAACCCCCAATTCTTCTCTTCTTTTTCCCCCTACCCTGTTGTTGGCTTCGTGGGGGTTGACTATTTTGCTTTGTCCTTTGTCAACTCTTTTCTACATGTCATTTCGCATCCGCCAGACGCCAACTTGCAGCATGATGTTGTCGCTTCGAGTTTTTCGTTGTTTCAACCTTTCTTTGCAACTTGCCGGATACGTCATAGCCCTTGCGTTAGCTACATCGACCAGCTTGGGTGGTTCCTATCCTCTTTCCTCTTCTGACTTCGACTGCGCGGTCTCCGAGGTTTTTCCTTCCGGTCCCCCCTTTTTTTCGCTAGGCCCTACAATGAGTGTTTTCTGATTTACCCTTCTTTTGGGAACCCCCCCCTTATTTCGGACTTTCTTTAAAAAATCCTCTTGATCTAGCGTTTTTTGATTCCCGTTTTTTCCACCCCCTGGGCGATTTTTCCCTTGGTCTATCCGCCTGTGAATGCCCGAAGTCGTTTGACTTGGGAGTTGGCCACCCTTGGTTCGTGCCCAGGAACAAGCGTCGCCATTTTTCTTTTCCAGCATCACGACCCCTATCCAGGTTCGCACCTTAGCTTTTTTTTTCATCTTTCCGGTACCCCCTTCCCGTCCCGCGAGGACGTGCGTAGTCTCTCCCTTGCGTAAGAAGAATGCAATCCCCGTGCTGCCCAGTTGAGGTTACAAACCAGCAGAATTCTCCCTCCTGGTTTTGCGAGTTACTTACCAAAAAGTTTCGGCCCTTTATTTCGCGACACCTCCGACTTGCACTTCCCAGACATGCGCCGCCAGTACCTGACCGTCCGGCAACAGGCCGAGATTGCGCCCTTCTTCGTTGGGTGACTTTTCCGCAGAGCCACGACGGAATGTTTCCTCCCCCAGCTTCAAGTTACCTCGCTTACCTTGCCCCGATCAATACCCACCGGCGGAAGCCCGTAAAGGACTCTGAATTTATATGCTCGGCCCGGTCACGGCCTACTCGAATCTCATTGACCCTCCTGCCGAACTGTCTTTTTTCAAGTTTTCTTATGGATGTGTCATGTCTTAAGAGCCGGGGTGACTTTCCTCTCCTGTAGTGCACGGACTGAGATTGATCCTACTGGTTTTATTTGCCCGGTCTACCTGATTTTCCTTCCCTTCTGCCTTTCTCGTGCATCCTGTAGAAGTGATTCATGGTGAGTATTCCCCGCGTTCTCTCTGTCGGCGGTACCAAAGTCTTCTCCTTTGGAAATGCGTCCCAACCAATCTTTTCTCACCGCTAGCGGTTGAGTACTCGGAAACTCGCTTCCCCTCTCGGCATCGTTCCAAACCTAAGAAGCCGTTGAATCTTTGTCATTTGCCTCCCGCCGTCCCATGTCAGGGTCGACGGAGCACCGAATGCTGCATTTTCGCCCTTCTCTCGAGTACGTGTGAAACTTGGCAGCCCCCCGGAAGACGGTCTCTGAGTGTTTCCTTTTCGCCTTTACCCAACTTTCCCTTTCCTGCTTGACCATACCCCTCTCTATCGTGCGTCTCGCCACACCTGCCCTCGTAAGGTTCGTTTCTGTTTCCACCCACGGACGCTCTTTTTCGTGCAACTCCTTCCCAATGTTTCCCTTTTCCCTTTATCCCCCTCCCCCCTGGTAGACAAGCTGGCTTAGCCTGCCCCAGACAGGCTTGTCCTGAGTCTCCTTTGACAGTTTTCCTTCCACGGAATCCCCATGCGTTTTTTTCCGGCGGTTTTGCGTTCGGCGGTTAACGTTACCGTCGATCGCCATCTCTGCTAGTGCGTCTTCTTTCTTTCACGATCACATTTTTAATGAACAAGCTGCTTTCTGGTTGCAGCGCATCTTTTTTCGCATCCTTCTGAGGGGGACCAGCACTGAGGGCCAGTTTTCTCCTGTCCTTTTCCTCGGCAGTTGCGACCCGATTTTTGTGAACTAACCTCCCCTTTTGCAAATGCCTGCACAGTTTTTCTCTTGTTTGCGAGTGAACCTTGTGACTTACCTCAATGCCCGGTGTGCTGTCGGTTGTGTCCCTTACCAGAAGCCTTTTCTTCCCCGATTTTCCCTCCAGCATCTGTTACGATGGCGCTACCCATCGGACATACCTATCTTTGACAGTATAGGTCGGTTTTTTCCTAACTTGCCTTTTAGTCCATGCGCAACGTTGCTGCTCCTGATTGGGCTGAGGACTTTTTGTGTCCGATCTCTCCCCCGTTAGGATACCTAGCCTTCCCCCCACTTCTCTACTACCTCCGGTTTTGATGATTCATGAGGTCCTCCTTGCGACTTTACCCTACATCCTAGCTTTTTACCCTTTTGGTATCCCTTCCTGTTTGATGCCGCTTCATGAGGGGTCGTGACACTCTTACGACCGCCCATCCCTACCCTTTTCCGCCCCCTTTTAGTGCACGAGCTTGCGGTCTGGCATTACCCCACCGCCCCTGAGACCTATTTTCCCTCACATCCAGCGGGACTGTCGTCTCTTTTTTCACCCTCCTCCCCCCTTTTTTTTTTTTCTCTTTAAGCCAGTACTGGAGTTCCTTTTTCGAAACCTCTTGCCCGCTTTGTCCGCGGGGAGTTATCCGCGTCTAGATGAAACGGGCTCTTTTTCGAACCCCGATTTTCTATGTGATTAAACGTTTCTTCTTTTTCCCCCCTTTAGTCCGCGCACAAGCGCCACGCCCTGCCTTCTTTCCCCCCCCGTCATGATGCCCACCGTTCTCGGTACAGGCCTCTGGTCCTGTAACGTCAGATCACCATACCCCTTTTCCCTCGACTTCGAGCCATCCCACCGAGGAGTTTCGCTCGTGGTGGTTTGCTGTGGGATGTTTTGCTTTATCTCCCCCCCCCGCATCCGGAGTCGCCCCCTTTGCTGATTGACGTAATTCCCTGCGCACCCGTCTCAGCTACGGCCGCTCCCAATTTCTTCCCGATCATTCTCATCCGCGATCGGCGTATATGCCCTGCTCCTTCCGAGGCGCCCCGCCAGCAACCCTGTTTTCAGTGATGATAAGGCTACAGCCGTTGCTTTCACCATCGCGCCGTTCGGCTTAATTTGCCGATTTTTCCCCCAAACTTTTTATTTTTCCTGTTCTCGGCCGGTACAACATCGACCTGTTCGTTGCTGTTCCCCCCTGTGCGCGATCCTCGCCCTTCTAGGCTTCAACGTACATCCTGTAGATCTGCTTCCTTTTGATGCCCCTCTAACCCCCCCAGCTCGTGCTTCAGTACGAAGAACCCTACTAGTAACCTTCTTTGCCTCACAGTTCTTTTTTATCCTTTTAAGTTGCTCCTCTTCTTCCCTCGCGTTAGGTAGGGCCCCCCCTAGACATTATTTTTTTCGGGTCACATTCACTCGTCACCAACGGAAGGGCCTTAGTTGTCTTATATCTCTCCCCCGGTGTTGGTTGTTTTTCCCGTTAACTTCGCCTTGTGCAAACCTTAATGTAGCGCACTCACCCCGTTCTTCTTTTTTCCGGACATGGAAGGTCCTTCCACGAGGATCGATTTCCTCAGTCTTTTTTGTTCAATCCCTTTCTTCCCCCCTGTAGCGTGGTTTTCGTGAAGAGAGCCCTGCGGTGGCTACCGCGTCTTGATTGACATTCTTCCTGTTGGAAGATTTCCCAGTCGTGCGGACATTTTTCGCGGTGCCCCGAGGTTCCTCGAGCTGTGGAGGTACTAAACTACTTGCCTTTTCGTAGCGGTGCTAAATCTTATCTCGTTTTTGGTACACCCCCTCTTTTCAAACTGATGGAAGACTGCAACGGTGCCCTTCCTGTCCCCGATTTTTCCTCAAATTTTACGAGTCCTCCTTTTCCAAATCCCTCTTTTTCGAGTTCCGTTTTCAAAGGTGGTACCGATCTCGCTCGTTTTCCTCGTCCACGTCCCTTCCTGATCATTCCCGAATTTCTAGGAAATCAGCGCCAGGCTCGTCAGCGGCACTACCCTTTTCCCCCTGGAAAGTCCATTGCATTTTTGCGAGTCGACGGCATGACTCGCTCTCCCCAGCCCTCGAAAGCTATTGTCTTCAGGGTGGCCTGCCAGAGTTCCGGCCCATGTGTGCAGGTTCTGATCGTTCTTCCCCTAGCTTTGAAATTGCTTCTGCGTGTATTTCCTAATTCCTGAGTCCCCCGCGCGAACCCCTACTCGTTCTATCGGCCGTTCTTGCTCGTCGGGTCGATCTAGTCTGGCCAGCCCCTTGGTTGACCTTTGCTCAACTTTTCCCTTTTAAAATGTCCATGAAGGGCTGGTCCCCCGTCTGCATCTTCGTGTTTTTATTCGCTTGAGGGACATCGGAGCAAGGTTTCCGGTTGTCTCGCCCTTCCCCGTTCCCCTGCGCTCAGTTGTCCCAGTCTGTCTCTTGTCGGCAAAATGTCTCGTCCGTCCCTTTCGTCTGACTCCGAGCCTTCGCGGCTTTGTAATGGATCTGTCATGTTGCTCCCTCCCCACTACATTAGCACTTATTCCCGTTTTTTGTGCCCTGTCTGCCACGATCTACCCTTGTACCGGATTTGGCCCTAACACCCTACGCTCAAGCGATTTTGCGTCACGAACCTTCGCTTCTCGTGTACTACGATACAGTCCCCCACTCTTAAGACGGTCCCCTTCCTACTCGCCCCCCGTTCACACGTGTACTGTGACCCTCTTTTGTTCTCCCTCTGCGCTCCGGTCTTTTTTCATCTAGAAATCGACCTGCGGCTCGTCCCCCTTCCCCGGCCTTCCGAGACCCTCTACTAGCCCATGTATTTCTTTCTTTGCACTGAAAACAGGAACCTTGCTCCCGACGCCATCATGCTCAAAGTTTTTGTGCGTGGAGTCTTCTAATTACCCCTTTGCCAACTGTCAGGAACCCCCCGACCACTGGCTTTTTTCCTAGCCCCAAAACCCCCACCCATCCTACGTTTTTCCCCTCCCTTCTTCCCTTTTGATCTAGATTTAGTGGGGGTTTTTTTTCCTAGCTCGCACTGTTCCTCCCACCGTAGCTTTGCTTTCACCAAGAGATGAAGCACCCCACAGTTTTTCTTTCCTTTCCTGCTGGACATGTTCGGTCGTTTTTGGAACCTTCGCCCCCACGCGAGGAGTCCGATTATTTTTCGAGGCATATTGGAATCCCCCTGTACCTTTGGGGTGTGTCTACTTTTATGTCTGCCTGGAGTCCCAGCCTCTCGTTGGAGACGATTCCCGTTGTTTCCCCTTTCTATGTGTCCTGGCCACTACACGTTGTCGCCTCTTTTATTTGGAGCGGACCTGTACAAACCTCCAAGTTGGTAAGCAATTTACCATCTCTTTTGCTTTCCCTATAGCTTTTTGATAAATCCGAGGTTCAAAGGTGATCATTCCCTCAGACCCTACTCGGGATATGTTGCTAGTAGGTTTGGGTAGGAGAACCCTGAGCCTTATTGTGGAATACGACTTACATTTTCGGCCGAATCCGCTCCTTACGCCACAGATGTGTTAAGACACAGTTCCCCCAGTCCTCCATGACCACAAACTAATTGATACGGAGGGAGACGGCTTTGGAAGTTTTCTCTTTTGAAGCCAGTTGCTGGCTTCTCCCAGCAACCAAACTACAGATGGAGCCCACCTCTTTCAATCCCCCCCTTCTATCTTGACGCTCCCCCTCGCGTGCATCTCCTGTATTGTTTTTTCTTCTCATTACCCCAAACATGGGGTCCGTGATTCGCCTCCCTTCCTGCGCATCGCAATCTCCCTCTGGCCTCGACCCCCCCCACCCCCCCACGGAAAGCTCCCTCTTGACCGTCTCTGCGATATTGTCGTGGTCGGTTTGATCTCTTCCTTCCTCGTCATCCCCGAATGAAGGTAGTCATCTCGCGCCGTCTTGATTCGAGCCCCTAATACCCTTTCCGCCCCCCACTGACCAGTCCAGGAGATGCTATGGATTGAACTCCGCTCTTGGCTAGCTTCACAGGACTTATCCTTCCCCTTTGGTGCCCCAAGATCAGAGCCTTTGAACATGGTACAGTTTTCCAGATTTTCCCTTCCGTGCTACAATGAGAAGGTGCCCCTCTCCCCCTCTCTTTCCTTAAACGTTTTTTTACCCCACTTTTACTGTCGTGCAGGCGACCTATCCTCACCCCGGCTACCCATTGTACCGGTGATATTGTACCAGTCCCCTCGGGCAAATTTGAATTGTCCATGGTCCTCGTACCTGGTGTGGACGTCTCCAGTTCTTACCCCCTCTCTTGTGGTAAAACGCCCGCCGAGCAGCCTATTTAGCCACTCTAGCAGGAGAAGTAAGGCTGACCTAGCTAATCTGTTTCACCCAGGTCCTCATTGGCGGAAATCTGATAGTTACCTCTCCGACCGGAGGCCCATGTCTGTCTCGGAGCAACCCGCCCTCTGCATGCGGCGTCGCCCCACTCTTTTTCCTTCCCCTGCCTAGACGAAGGCGGGACTCGCTTTACTATGTCGACTCCCCCCACCCTTCCCGTAAGCTTCGGATGAACTATCGGATTTTACTTTTTCCGCTCTTCCTTTTGCCTTTTGACACCCGTTCGCCGATGGTAGCACCAAATCTGGCGCTTTTCCTCCATTTACAACTCAGGCCCTAAATTTTTTGATTAATTTGGGTGACCCATCACATCTTTTGAGAATTTGACATTTCACCTTCTTTTATTGCGGATGTCTTCTCTGATTTGCGTGCCTTGATCTGGACCCTTAGCAACCACCCCCTCGGGGTTGGTCCCTTTTTCACTATTAGGCTTTGTCGGCTTCATCGTTCGGAAGATCTCCCAGATTGAGTTTTTCATTAGTTCCCGATCTACCCTTTGACTTCTCAGCTATGGACGCTGTGAGCTAGCTTTTTTTGAGGCTCGCCTCGGAGTTTGGACATGCACCTCCCTTAGAGTCTAGGTTTTTACCGTGCTAGTCCCAGTTTGATACTCAAACGATTTTTGACCAAATCCCGTTCCTCGCTTCAAGCTGTGTGTTTGCGCCAGCGCGTGCCACTCCGGTATTCTCCCCAGAAACGTCCATGCCCCGTTCTTTTTCGTCGCGTGCAGTCTATTGTAAGCTGAGCGGTTTAACTCCTCAGATCTTTTTCTGCTGGATAGATCTTCAGTTTGTTATGGGCGGTTTATGATTTCGCTTTTTTTTGGCCAGCAGTTTCCATCGTCTCGCAATTCCCCCGCGCGCTCGTTGCTGATTGGAATGGTTGCGATTTTTTATCCACTTTTCCGTCCACAAGTAAACCCGGTCAGTCTCCCACATCCTTCACCCCAGGTCTTTCGTTGCTCAATTCCGTATGGTTGCTGGCTACACCGATGTGCAAGTCTTCTTTAAATGTTAGCCTACAGGCTGGTTGACTGGCGGTGCTGCTGTAGGGGGTCCTCTCCGACTGCCAATTTTTATTTCCGACTTCCCGCTAAATCACCCCTTTTTTCAATCTCCAGCGCGCGGAGGACCCATTATTCTCTTCCGCGGTCGGCGCCCCCCGTTTTTTACGACACAAACCTGGGACTGTCTTCGATTTCTTCCTCTTTTTTGTGTTTCCGTCACGTCGTCCCCGCTGGAGAAATTTTTCTGACAACTCCGTTCCCCCATCCCGTTCTTCTTTTACACTGCCGCTGGATTTCTTTTTCGTGTTGTTGATTCGTGCAACGTCCCCCCGGCAGCCCCAAGACTCGGATCTGCCCCATCGCCCTCCGCACGACTTTTCCCTGCTCCCGTACCACAAAGGTGAGTGAAGCTTTGGGCCCTCGGGTTTTTAGATTCGAGCACCAACTGTGATTCGCGATCCCATAGGTAGTTTATGTGCAGCTTTTTTTATAGTGTTCGGTTTTTCCTCATCGCCATCCTAGCCCATTCTGAGTCGGACCCGTTTTTCGCTTGACGTAAATTTCCGCTTTGCCAAACGAGCCCATATTTCGCCAGATACGCTACCCCGATCCGTCTCCATCATTTCATCTTGCTTAACCTCCGCACGTTCCGTATATGCGAGACTCACCCCCCGAAATGAACAAGAAGTATGTTTTATGCCGGGTCAGAGCCTCTCCCCTCTTTAAAGCCCGGTTCGAGGATGTTCTCTTCACCCCCAACCCCCCAATCTTTTTTTACCTGGCCTCTGCCTTTACCTGACATTCCATATGACTGGTGATTGGCAACTCCTCCGCTGCTCCCTCGCTATAGAGGAACTTTTAGCTTCTTGGCATGTGTTCTATTGTTCTTATACTGCCTACCCTCCAGCCAGCTCGATGATACTACTTCCCCCCTGGGGAACCAGCGAAACACGTTTGAAACCATGTTATTTCGTGTCTGCTGTCCTGCTCCCCCGCCTGAGTCTCTTTTCCCTTTCTAAGCCGCTTATAATTTAGGTCACCCTCCTTACGTCCCAATTTAGGCATGGTAGCGGTTTGCTTCGAATGACTCTGCCAGCTTCTAATGTAGGCGCTTCGCCGTTTCTCCCCCCCCCCGGAAGGGTAGTGAGAAGAGACTCGATATTTTTTTCTCCTTCTAACCGGGCGGTAGCTCCACTATCGCGTTCATCCGTTCTAGTGGCTTCCCCCTCTTTCCTGACTTTCGCGAGCGCCATGTTCTTTCTTTTTCGCCCGTCGCCGGAATGGCCTTTCTTCTTCGTGATCGCAGAGTTTTCTTTACTGTCGTCGCGTAACGGATTGTCGAGAATCCTGGTTTTCGGGTTTAATCTTCAGAAGGCCGCTCTTCGAATTCGTTCGTTTTCCCGGTGCGCCTGTTCAGTGCCACCTGCATTTGTCGTGCCTCCCTCAACACCCTGGAGCCGCAATTTACGATTTCCCCCCTGCTCCCCCCATTACTCGACAATGATAGTCCCGTATTGCCTGTATCCCGGTGTCCAATCAGCTCGAGTCCTTGCCGCCGTCAACTTTTTGTTTGGCCCCCTACTTCGCGATCTGTTTTCCCCCCCAGACAGTTCTCTTAATAGCCCCCCCTTTTTGGTCTGCCCCCTCCTGGACCCTTCCTGCAGATAGCGGTTTGGGCAAGGCCTTCCTCGTTAGAAGAGCGTTTCCCTTGGTCCTCGTCCTATTTTGGTCGGCACCCTGTTGATTTTCTGCCGTGGGTCGTTTCCAGTCTCTGGAACTTTTGACGGCGTTCGGGGAGTGAGCCTTCTTCTCGGACCCCTATGAACACCATCCTCGATCGCCATATCGGCATAGACGTTTCCTTGGGCTTTTTGTCCCCTAGCAGATCTTTGCTCCCCGCTCCCTTGCATTCCTCCTCCTTCGTCAACTGGGTGCTAGGATCTCTGCCACAAATAGATGGTTAGCTGCCCCCACTTGCTTATGAATTTATCTGTTTTTCTCCCTTCTGACTCCCGTTTTCCGTGCCCACCCTTATTCCGGGTTCCGGTCGTGCCTAGGTTTGGAAAGTCATATGATGCGGGCCTGAGCGATGGTGAATAGGGTTGTTACCGGCTCTTCTCTTTTCTCGTGGCTCCCCTCCCCAACACCCCCTTCTCTTTCAAGTTTTCTCTGGCAAGGATCGCCTTTGGCATTCCCCAAAACGACTAATGCATCCGCTTCCAAGGCTTGCATGGCCCGAAACATTTGTTATGTCGTCCGCTCCGAAATTCGACACTCACCAAGAGGGACCTTCCTAATGTGCCCACAAGACTCTCTTTTGAACTGACGCTTTTTCTATGAGCGACATTGCTTCATACCTGGTTCGATGGTTTCCCCTAGTGAAAGCTCCATGTATCATAGGTTGCACTCCCCGGAACGGCTCTGAATAGACAAAGCGGTTGAGTCTTTGCCATGAAGGTAAGTGGTCCAAGTTTTTCTGGACAGACTTGACCGCACATCTGAACAACCCACTTTCCCTATATTTGTTTTCTTTTTTTTTGGCTCTTTAGTCCTGCCTGATTAGTGTGGGGGTGTTGGTGGTTCCTGTTAGCGTTAATGCCCCCAGCTTGCTGACCTTCCCTGTTTGCCCCTCCCCCCCACCTTGTTGCAATTCTTTTTGTGTATGCGGTGCTTCCCTGTTTTTTTAGCGGTGTTTCCCTGGAGTGTCCAGCCCCGATGCCTGAGGTGTGAAGCTTCTCCTTTTCGATTTCATCTTTCATCCATAGAATCCCTGAATGGTTTATATGCCGCAGTTCCCGTCGCTCTTCTCCCGAGCTGCCCCCAAGTCCGCGCCTCGGTTCATAACGTTGCCCCCTTTCCCTGATCGACTGGCAGAGGTTTCTCGTTTTTTAGTAAAGTAGGATATACCCTCCACAATTTCATTTTTTTTACTCCCTAAACACTCCAGTCTAGAGTTTTTTTTTATTGCACCCTTTTTCCCCCCACAAGGCTGCAACCTCTGGAAGATTCTATGTCTGTTGATTTGGTTTTTGAGGGCAAGATTTGCGCCGCTCACACTTGAACACGCTTTCCCCCCCTTTCCCTATTCAGCTCCCGTCCTCTAGGGACATTTCTCCACCGCCCAGGCCGGGACCACCTTAAGTTTTCTTTGACGGCTCTCTGACTCCCTTGGTCTCTCTGGATTCTTCCCCAAGGTTCCCTGGCTCCCGAGATCTCCCCATTTTGCGCTATGTCCAATCAATTTCCCAGTGGGACCGGCACTCCCTCCATCCAGCTTGGCACATCAGCCATGCGGAGGATAGCCCCAGAGTCCCGCCCTCATGACGATATGGCGATCTGGTAGTGTCCTCCATCGCCCTGCAGCAGGGGTAATCCGCCTGTCACGTTCCCTTGCCGAACTCCGAAGACCCAACCATTGCAACTCCACGGAGTCTTATGCCCTTTCTAAGAATCTTTCCCTTTCCGGAGTTCGTAGTCCTTTCACCAACGGCCGAATCTTCCTACTTTTTGGAGTGTTGCCAGGAGTTCATTGTATGGTGGGGGGCTCATTATTCTCTTTGTCCGAGGTCAGTTCAAGCGTGATTGATCGCGTTTCCTTTCTCGAGTCCTATCTGCCTCGATAATCTACGTAAGCCTTATGACCCTCATACCGAAAGGTTCCAGACTTTATCCATGTCGCTTCCATCGTCAATGACGGTATAGGACCCCGGCCGGGCGGCCCCTCTTTTCTTACCACCCCTGTCCTTTACCTGAAAAAGCACACAGCTTTCACTATTACGCTCAGTGGCTGATCCAATCACCTTACCCTAGATCTCCTTCGTCCTACGTTCCCGTCCCTGGACTACCACTCAAAACGGTCCCTCGCCCACCGGGCTATTTTCCTTGTTTCCCTCACACCTCATGCGCCCTTTCGGAGGGCTCTTTCAGTAACTGTGGCCGCCACGCGCCGATCCGGCCTTTTCCGTTACAGCCTTTAACCAATTCGTTCCCTTCCTCTGCCCCCGAAACAAGATCTTTTTTATGGTCCTCTTTTTTCCCTCCTTTTTAATTGCGCCCCCCGGGCGCAGTTTCGCCTTCTAACAAAAAGCTTCCGCTCTTCCCTTGCAACCCTAGGCCCGCCCATTTGCGATGAGGTGCCATGAGACCTTCTGTCTCCTTGCCTGCCTCGTCTTCTCTGGGATCGAGTTGACACCTTATGCCCTGAACCCCCCGCTGGCAAGGGACTGTGGCGCCGGAGGTCAGCCTTCAGTGCGAGGCTGGCGAGTTAGCGAGTTAGCTGTCGTGCTCCCGACCCCAGATCTACCAACTGTTAAGAAGCTGTTGGACGGTTCCCGCCTGCGTTTGAGAGGACCGGCGATCTGCGTGTGGCTACCGCTTCAGGTCTCTGTTCTTAGATGGCCCGTTGACTTTCCTAACATTTTGGTCATTCAGCTCGTTCATATGCGTCCCCGGCGTGCGTCTTTTCCGTTTAACAGTTGCCTGTGTCCCTCTATTGTTTTGCTTGCCCACGTCTTTCGGCATTTCTTTATTCCGGCCGTCGTGTCCTAGCTTTGCCCCTTTCTTCCGCGGCTCTTCTGCGCTGCCCCTCCATCATGATCGATCCTCTCTGTTTCCTCTGCTGGGCCCTTTACTAAGTTCAGTGCTTGTTCTTGGCCTGTGGCTATCTCTCCCCCCTCGCACCCGGCTGCCGAACAATCACCACCATCGGTGGATCGCCCTTTCCGATTGTGAGTCACCGTTTGGTGCTCGGCCCCCCATCCGGATGTCCAACGGTTCCTCTCTGTGGTCAATGGAATTGGTGTTGGCCGAGATCTGTGTTCGAATTGGGGCTCCGCGTCGATCCCTTGTCTCCTCCGAAAATCCTTTCACATCGAGGTCGCTACGCCTCCCCTGGTGCTGAGTCAGTAATTAACCCCCTTTCCCCCGAGAGGGGACCCCGTCGCCCCCCCATTTTAAATGGGTACTTTTCTTTGGCCTAGTCTTCCTCCTCCGTTTTTTCAGAGTTATTTTCGACCTTTACCGCGGGGAAATGGGTTCTTTCTCGTCCTCCTGTTTATGTACTTTCCTTCTTCCGCGTGCCGGGGTAGCTTTCACTATTTTCCGTATTTGTGCGGAATTGACGGTCCTTAAAAAGTAGCGATTGGGCGCCCATGCATACTCTTCTCACACCCTCCATCCTGCACCAGTTAGAGGAGCTTTGTCCCCCCTCTTTCGGTCCGGTAACGCCCCACCATGAGTGACCCGCTCTATGCCCGATCCCCTATTTATGGAGATCTCTTGTGGTGCATCTGCCTGTTTGTGGGGATAGATCGCATCCGGCATTCAGCGTCGTCACCCTTTTATTTTCGCTTTGTTCCTTGCTCGCCAAGAGCCCTTTTAATAACGGCGATTCGACCATCCTTTTCATCTTTCAAGCTCTGCGGCCTTCGGCCGGCGGTCCGTGTTCGTGCCGAGTCCTTAAACCCCTCCCAATTTGATTGATACCGAAGAACATGTTTTCCGTCGACCCTATCCGCCCAAGACGGCCTCATTGAAGAGCTTTGCCCAAAACATCCTTTTAGAATCCCTTTCCGCATGCCCAGACCATCCCGGTCGTTCTTGCTGGTACCCTCGACAACCCTCTCTCCCAACGAAAAACGCTTTAAATCTTACCGTTTCAGTTGAGAGTCTTGTTTACGACATACCGCCGCTACTATGATCGCCCTTTCCCCCTTAGCTCCACTACTGAACAAAGAATCTATGTCTTCTTTGGATGCTCCTGACTCCCTCTATCTAGTGGGTCGGTTCCCTCTCAATGATTTTCATCAATTTTTAGGGTCAATTTTCCTCTGGGGTGTGGCCAAAGGGGACGCCTCTTTGTTCTTGCCTCTCTGTTTCCGTAAGGCGACCCCCCTTTCCTTGCTCGGACTGGCTCGCTGAGACGCGAAGTTTTCCGTGTATTTTAGTCCCTCTCGAAAAGTGTCAGGGTGGTAATGCGCACTCTAACCGTACGGCGCCCGCCTTCTTCGCGTTCTGCGCAGTCCGGCCCTCGCGTTTTTTTCTAACAGACGAATTGGTGTCTCTTCCTGAACCAGCATGGTCTCCAGCGCGTACTGATCACGCGTTTCCATATTCTTCCGGTCTAGATTCCCCCGAGATAGATACTACATTCGCCGGCTCTTTTCTACAGGCGTCCTTAGTGAGCGGTGTCTACCGGTCAGGTTTTATGTCGGGAGAAGACCATTATAATCTTGACGACTCTGATTTCTCCCTTCTTTCCCTTAGAACCTGCTCGGTAAGGCCGTTTTTTCTAGCAAATGTGGGAGCCGCTGCTACTCCGGAAACTCCGTCACCTATTTTCCTATAAGCCTCATTTCGTCCCTTCCCGGACATCTGACCGGCTATTTAATAGAAATAAATGCCAGGGAACACGTACCATTCAGTAGATGTTAGTGGGCAGGCCGTCGAACATTTGACAATGCCGAGTCACGGTCGCAGCACTGGCTCGATGCGAGATTCACCCTGGTTGTTTCTTTCGGAGATAGGGGTTCGTTTGCAGAGAGATGAACTAGGGCTGACGCCTTCTACGCAGTTCTCGTTAAGTCGCCAAGACCTTCGTTCCCCGGCCCCGCCTTGAGTTGTCGTTGAGACTCGTAGTGCCTTTAATTCTTAGTACGTGGAATTTCCTTTGTCCCTACTGCCGGTCCCCCTTAATTTTCCTGGACTCGGCTGCCACCTCTTCTTGATCCGCCCTAATTGCTTTTTCCAGGATCCTTTCTTAGAGGTTTTTTCTAGTCCGTCCGCGATTTCGTCCGGTCCATGACGATGTGTGCGTTCCCATTTCGGCGTCCGAGTTTCTGCTGCCTACAATGTAAGATTTCCCTTTTGCTGCGTTCATTGTTCATCATTCAACCCTTCCCCATTTTTTCCCGTTGGATGCTCTTTACCTTTCGCCAATTTCGCCTGGCACTTCGCTTTTTCAGCGCCTCTTCACAAGCGGATTTTTTAGTCCCTCACTTCCTTGGTCGTTCTGCTCAGACCCGAACCACATCGACCCTTGTACCTATGTACCTCCGACCACAGTGCCCTTTTCCTCTCCTGCGAGGAGCTCCTTTTCTTAGAGCATAGACCTTTCATCCAACCAATCCCCCTCTGGATACATTTTCAAGCGACCCTTTCAATCGTATCCTTTGTTGTTTTCGTTCCACCCGGACCTAAACTTTTAAGCCGCCTCAGCATCTTGATCCTCTGTGGCGACTACAGGTCCCTTTTTAAATAACGGTTCAGGCAAGCCCCTCAGCCAAATGGAACCCCAAATCATCTTTCTTTTCCTAACAGTTGTCTTTGGTTGACTCGATTGTGTTGTGGTGCGGCGACCTTTCTCAACACAGCTATTTTCCTCTTTTTCTCGCTCGCCGCTAAATCTTATCTATTTTTCGTATCGCTATTAATTTTCCCAGTGCCCGCTTTTTGGTATTGCTAAGGTTCGAGAATAATTTGCCAGAGCCTCCGCTGTGGTTCTGCAGAGGGTCCCCTATGTACAACGTAGGCCCTCTCATTTTCGGACGATTAACACGGTTGCTTCCGCGTCTTGAATGGCATTCCCATAGTGTCCTCGATTTTCTTCGGCCCCTTTTTCTAACGACCCCATTCTACTTTTCCGCAAACCCCCCGCTTTTCTCGCCCTTAGCGTTTTGCTTGCCCCAGCCCGGTCAACTTTTCCTCAATGCACCGCTTGGACATAAGGAGATGTATGTGATTTGGAACCCGGATCCTCAGCGAAGTTACAAGCCGATCTTACATTTAGAGGCAGCATGCCTTCACCGCCAAGGCGGACAGTTTTAATCACCATAGCGGCATCGACGTACAAACTTTTGAACTAGTTCCGGGCAAGGAGTAGAACCCGTCACTTAGACCCATGGACTCCTCGCCAGCAACAGTTGTCGTTTAATAGCCGATCCCCGCATTACCAGCGCTAGATTCCATTTCCTCCTTATTTTTTACGGCCCTTTTGTTCTCTGTCCCCCCTCCCCCCTGCCCCACCTCAGTTTTTGTTCTATAGATGTTACCTGCCTTCCCCCAACAAGTGGGCCGCGTTCGACCTAAACCGCTCTCATTACTCACAGTCGCTCCCGTAGCCCCTCCGTCCGCACGTACCTTTCAGATAGATATGCTGTTTTTAGTTCCGATCGTCCTGCAGCATGCTTGTATCCCTTCCCGTCAATCCCTCGCTGACGCCTCTCCGCTCCTCCAAACTGGGCCTATGACTTCTGCAGGATGAAATGGTTTTTACTTAGCCCAGCATGATTTAGGAGAAGGGGTTTTTTTTTTTTTGTTTTTTTTGGGGTCACGGCGATCGTTCCCTTCCTTGTCCCAACTCCTCCTCTCTCTGCATGGGAAGTTGTGAAACCTTGGTATGCTGGGAGTTTTATTAATTCGGTTCCCCCCCCGGTCGCTTTTCCGGTACTCCATCTTTTCTTTGATGATCGCTATCCCCCGGTTACGTCACGGTGCCGGTTAATGATCATGGCTCGTTTACCACCTGTTCTACTTCCCTCCCCCCCGGTATCTGTGACAAGCCGCTTTTTTAGCCTTGACGCCTTTCTGGCGCGTTCGTATGCGTTGGATGGGGGTTGTCCCCGATCATTTTATTCAATTCTGTGCCGCACCCGCACGAAGCATCATTTTCTCAGGTCTTGCATTCTAAACCCCGAATATCTCGGTTTTTTCACCGTCTAATCCCTTCCAAACTGCGTCTACTCAGTTCGACGGGAGCCCTTAAGCGGTCTACTGCTGTCCTCCCCCCCCTCCTCCCCCCACCCCTCCCCTCCCCCTTACCCCACCTCCCCCTCCCGTTTCTTTTCATTTCCCCTGCCCTCCCCTATCCACTTATCTTCCCTCTCCCTTCCTTCCGCATCCCCCCGCACCCCCTCCCCTCCCTCATCCTCACTCCCTTCCCCTCCCCCTCCCCCGCCCTCAATGCGGGGGAGAGCAGTAACCGCCCTCTTCCTGCAACCCTGTTTCTCCCCTCGTCCGCGTGAAACTAGGTTTTTACCCTCCCCTTTTCGCCTAAAAAGAATTCCAGAGGGAGGGCGAACTCTCGTCAATCGTGTTCAGTCGCCATTCCTTGAGCTGGACTGTGTAGAATTTTTGAGAACCCCCCCGATTGACCCAGTTTTAGTATCCTTTAGCAAACCCCGAGGCAAGACCAACTTCGTGTGTCATGTTTGACCCCTAAAATCTTACAGTCTTGGAGGCCTTTTCCTGTTTACCGCTTTTCTCTCGCTTTTTTTGTTAGCTTCATGAAGTGACACGGAAGCCAAGAAACCAGAACCCATTTTGCGTGTGGTTCCCCTCTGATTTCGTTTTGCTTCCCCCAGAGGGGACGGAGTATCGCTCGTTGGCGCGTTGATTTTCCGGCTCCGAACAGTCTACACTGGAAGAAAGCCCCTCCTTTTTTTTGCATTTCTCCCTCGCGTTTCGAGGGTTTCTTGCTCTGCGCGGAGGGGACTCCACTTGCATTTCGAATGCGGAAGAAGATCTTTTCCAGTCTGCGGTTCGCCCACCGCTTTTTTGCACGTCACTTTATTGGCAAATGAGCAGGGCGGTTGACCGGCCGGTCGATTGTCGGCCTGCTGAACGGTGGCTTTTCTTTTTTATCCTCCATACGGTTGTTTGCTGTTGGCCGCGCGCTTCCCTTTACCCTGTCATACTTCCTCATGTTGACCGCCGCCTCTCCTTCACTGTTTTTTTGATCTTGCATATTTCTTCGTATATGGTAGCGTGTTTGGCGACGCTTTTCATGTTCATTCTCCGGGCACTCCTGCTTTGCTTCTGGGACTTTGCGTTACGCCGAACACGAGCAAACAGATGCGTTCCCCCACACAAGACTACATAAACCCTTTTTTCCTTGTAGATGCGGGTCAATCCGTTTTTTCCGTTGTGCGTTCGTACTACCATTCCCCTCATTTTCCCCCAAAGTTTTTCTTTCCTCCCCCTGTTGGTCACCTCGTTTTTCTCGAGGCGGAGTGCTAGGTTTCTTTCGTCTTTTTTACGCGTCCGTTAATCCTCACACTGTGACCTTCGGGCTCCGACCCCCGCCTCTCGCTTTTCATTTTTCGGTTTGAAATCCCACCCGCTTCCCGCGCGTTTACGAGGTTCACAGATTTTTTCATTTTGGTCGTGCATATACCTCCCTGCCCCCTCCCTCTTTTGGGTTTCTCTCTCTCTACAGTCTTCCGGGAGGGAATGGTTCAAAACCCCTCGTTTCGATCGTGAAGCTGGTCTTTAATGTCCTTCTCGATGAACGGATTTTCTTTGATGTTTGTGCCTTTCTTTAACGTGTCGTTACCCTTTTCGCGACGCGTTTCTCCCCATCGCCACCAGCCCCTTCCTTCCTCCCGCCATGATGACCCCCGTGTTTTCGATGAGCCTTTTCCCATCGGTTTTTTCTTTACCGTTTAGCCCCCCCTCGCTTTCCCCTCCCGATCGACTCGATTTATTGGTAGATATTGTGGGACCTTTCCTTTTTGATTCGTATGGATAATCGCCCACAGTCCCAGACGCCTCCTTTCCTTCGGACCGTCTCTGACGACAGTCTTTTTCGCCCCCACCCCTCCGCGCACTCCTTCCGATCACGATTACTGTTGATTCTTTCCGAGCCCATCTTTTCAAGATTTCGTCCTTGCCCGAATGCCGTTTCTGGGACTGCTTATGCGCTCCCCCCCGCCACACCTGCCTTTCTGGGATTTTCTATGGTCACGCGCTTTTCGCCATATCCGCCAGTTCCACTCATAAGAGTTTTCGTTTCCCACACAGTGACCTTTTCCCCCTTGGCCGATCTGATCCCACCGCCCCTGCGCTCCGTGTTCCCCCTGGATTCTCCCGGCCCCTCTAACACTTTAGCTGCTCCCAGGATGCGTATACCCTTTTGATTGGTGAGTTTCAGCTCTCCCACCACCCTCCGTCAGCATCGGAGATCTTCCCTTTCCCCATCGACCTTCCTCCCCTCTCCCCACCTTGACTTGAAAATTTTTTTTTGCATTTTTCCGTTCCGCTTCAGGTATTGATCCGCCTCCTCCTCGGGCCGTGCTTCCCTAGAAAGATGTCTCCCTTTTTTCTTGGGTCCCAATACCCTTACCTCCCAATGGGAAGGCCGGTTCCTCCGACTTGACGCGCTTCCGCTTTGGGCCACTACCATTCTTCCCTTCGTATGGGCTTCCAGGAAATGGTGTCCTTAGACGCCCTAGGATTCCCGATCTTTCCCCTATTCTTCCAATGGATTTTTTTAAAGAGCCATGCTCCCCAAGGAATTTACTTAAGAACGTTTTGGGGGGATCATCCATTTATTTTCCTTTTTTTTTCCCGCTGTGAAGCGACATGCCTCCATCGTTGTCTCCCCAGTCGACCCCTTCCCCTGTATCCGTGAGTCGCGATGCAGCGTTAGCCCTGTCTCTCTCCTTGTGCGCCGGTCAGATATATCTCATTTTTGCGTAAGCCCTTCTACCCTGTGATCTAGGTTCTCGGTCCCGTTGTCCTCTGGTTACACTGACACCTTACCGGTTGAATTTACCGAGAACCGTCGCCCCAAGGTCGAGGAGTCGCCCTGCCGATTTGTACCATTTATCCGCTGGTCGAGTCTTCGTGATCCCACGATATTATCCGGCTGCAGTTAGCAAAGGTGGTAATCCTGCGACTTCTTTCTCCGGCAGTCACGTACGATAGCTTTTCTAATCTCTTTTTCTTTTTCCTTTAGAATCGAAAGGACCCGTGCTTCTTACCTCTCAGGACAGACCCCCCCCCCCTTTCCCCATTCAGAGGATGCGGTCGTTTTGGTCCCCGGCTGCCCGCGATTCGCCGGTAATCAGAGCCCCTTTCTATCACCGGGTACGTCAGTCCTTGCCTTCTGAAAAAATTTTTGTTGTTTTCGTAGCGCTGTTTCAATCCCGCCCCCCCTCGATTCTCGACTTTGCGGGGCTTTCTCATCCGCAGGCGATCTGAAAATTCACGACTCCCCTCTCGTCCCACTCGTCCTAGGGCTTACCCGTTTTCTTTTTTCCCGTAGCCTCCATTGGCTTCAGCTCGAGGGCCTTTTCCAACGTACGTACCCTTTGTGTTGCAGAGTGTCAATCTCTTTCGCCCCGACTCTTTTTTTTCCCCAGAACTGCTCAGACAAGCGCTTCCTCTCCGGATGCCGTTCGCGGCCTGCACGCGCTTCATTTTTTTTTTTTTCCAGCTGCCCTCAGGTTCTTTGACCAAACTTGTTATGCGTCTCCGCCGGATGCTTCCCCCGGCCCTTTCGATCGGCTTGTTCCACTTGCTCTGCTAGTGTGCTCCCTCCATCAACATTAGTCCTGGCTGCTCTTGAGGAGAGAACACCTTTCACTTTGGGCAACCCCACTGGATCACCGCGTTTTTTTTATGACAGCATTCTTTCCCTGCGTTCTGATCGTCCTCCCTCCGCAACATCCGACATCCATAATCTGGCCTTTCGCTTCCGACCTTTGTGAAACCGTGTTTTGATTTTTCGGCCGCCCTTTTCGGCGCGAGTCTCCTTCCCCGTTTTCTTCTTTGACATAGACTGCGTCTAGACCCATTTCGCTGTGTCCCTTCAATATCTCGAAACTCTCTCTTTTTCACTTTCAACTGCGACCTCACGTTGAAGCCCGCGACTCTACTCTGCTCCCAGGCGTGGCAGCGAATGACCCGGTTCAATTGAACTTCCCTCTTAAGTTCCGCACTGTTTTGATCAGCCCATCTTCAACACCCCCCCACATCATTCCCTATCTCCTACTTCACCGTTTTGTGTTATGAGTGCTTGTGTTTTTGGGGGGTTCCAGATGTTCGGTATTTCTCCCCACAGCGGGATTTGTTTACCTTTCTATTAGCAGACGCCCAACCGCTGGAGCCATGCTTTAGAGCTTTCCTTCCCTTCATAGCGGGTGGGACTCCCGTTCGGTCCCCGAATTAGAATTCGCTTGACTATTGGAATACCGACAGTTTTCGTCCGGTGTTCGCGCATTTTCTTTTCTATATGCTTGAGCCCTCTCTCCTGAGTAGAGACGCGGTCATTCACTTTGTCAAGATGTCTCAAGGGCATCTTACCCCCCCCTGTCTTATTATTTGACTTTTAGGAACCGAGCTAATCCCCCATTCGCCGTCCCTAAACACCTAAGATTCCTCTTCTGTTTTTCCCCCAGCCCCCTTGAACCCCTGGTTTCTCTAATGGCTCTCGAAGGTGATCTGGGCACTGGGGCTGGGCTTTAGAACTTTAGCGCCCCCGAGAATGAACCTCCCCTCTTTCCTGTTCGGCCGAAGTATAATGCAGGCACCTCGTACGGTTTCCCCCCCCTGAGACGATATTACAAAACACCCTTGGTCCAGCTGCGCCCCTCACTATGGTTTGGAGGCTCCGA
>Ga0179591_1247048_pt1 | contig 21010 bp, 21 predicted proteins | sample CZOMad2_1_08_16f_FD_182891 | JGI IMG/M metagenome (GOLD analysis project Ga0179591, IMG submission 182891) | Vadose zone soil fungal communities from Angelo Coast Range Reserve, California, USA - CZOMad2_1_08_16fungal (PacBio error correction) | ecosystem: Environmental > Terrestrial > Soil >... | reverse complement strand
TGATATATACTTGATGCCGCCCGACGGTCTCCGGTGAGCCCCGACCCCCCCCTTGCCCCCCCTCCAATCGTAAGCTTACACGACAATACCTTCTTCGTACACCTTTGTCCGAATCCAGTTCCTGAAACTGCCCCACTTCCGAGAATTCATAAACCCTCGCTTATAATTTCCAGGTCCTCCCGTGGGCGGGATCAACAGTGAAGAGCTCTTTTCCCATAATAAGTCCCTTGGAATTTAAAGACTCCACTGTGCTACCCTGTGTGAAACTTTTGCGAATTGTCGAAGGGGGAGGACATTTTCCCCTCGGCTTAGTTTTAGATCCCCCGTAATTGTCCGTGGTCCTCGTAGTTCACCCGTCGTCCTTCTGTTCCATTTACTCTTCCCCCCCCAAGTCGCCACTCAAGAAGCCCCATATCTTTTCCCCGTTGATCTAAAACAGGATGAACCACTCACCCACGTCATTTCCCTAAATAGTCGACCGATATATTTTTTTGGGATTCGTTTTAGTAGATTCCGATACCCTGCTTTACCCCATTTCCCATATTCGTCCATGCTCTTTTTTTTCCCCCTTACCTTGTCCAGTAGGGGATTATCCTTTCTGTTTTTCAACGATGTTTTCCCTCTAGAGTCCTATTACGTCTTCCAATGAAATTCTGGATTTTTCCTGCTTTCAGGAATGAGGTGTGCTGACGACCTCTAGACCTGGCCGTATAGTATCTTCATACCGCCCCGATTATGTTTTTTTATCTTGCGCCCAGTGTTCTTTAGGCCGATCTCCTTTCGTTACCTCCGAGGCGTTTTATTCGATGCGTATCGTAGAATAAGGGGGTCTCCTCATCCCACTTTCCCCACAACCATTGGACTATGACCTTGGTCCCTCATTTGCATAAGGCCCACTTTTATCCCATTTTTGGTCCTGATTTCCAATTTTTAAACGTGGTCCGTATGCTATAGGAGTTTTCGCATTCAATGACCCTCCCCTGCCTCGTAAGTTTGCTATGAACAGACCCTCCCCAGTTCAAGTTGAGCGGAATGTCCTGGAGTTTTTTTCTTTCCCTAGTTTCCCCTCTTTCTCCCTTCACGTTGGAACCCCCCGCGCCTGAGGTCTTTTCATTTTGTTTTTCGCGGACCTGTTTTTCGTCCTTTTTCAGATGTCGGAACGGTTGAGCACGTGCTGTGGGAAGCCATTTTCAACTTCCAAGTTCGTGTAAACCTGATTGCGACCTTTTTCCTTTTTGATTTCAAACCGCCATCGCCCCCCGACAGACCGTTTCGTCCCTTACCGTTGAACGTATTTTCTTCCCATAAGATATTTGGAGCTGGAGATGGAATGCACATGCTCGCTCCTTTGTTTTTCCGTCCTTCTTATACCCATTTCTTTCTTTGAAGACGTTTTTTTTATCCCCTTGTCTTTCTAAGGTTTCGTTCGTTTTCACCCCCAGTCGCCTCCCCCGGACCTCCCTAATTTGGAGCATCCCGCTCGAAAAAGGCTGTCAAATCAAGTCTCCCTCCCTCTCGAGCAAGCAATACACGGTGGCCCATCCAATTTTTCAACCTCCCGCCCCCCTTGCCGCGTTGCTGGCGCCCTACAGGTAGTCTTAAGGAACGCGTTCCTCGTTCGTTTATCCTCACCGAGTCAAAGCGAGTCTGCGGGTGCTGTTTCTCCTTTCTGTGGAAGGCCTTTCGATCCCGGATCCTATCTTCCCCGCGTTCCCCCCTTCCGATCTATTTTCTGTTCTAGCAGTCTTAGTTCTTCTCTCATCCACCGCCCAATTACCCCATCCCTTTCACAAAAATTCTACTTTCAACTGGTTCAGTCACTCTTCCTTTTTTTTCGCCAGGATTTTACTGGCTCCTGACTAAATGCTTGTTTTCTTCGTTCCAACCCTCTCTTCAGTTGTACCCACTTCTTTATCGAGGCACGAAATGCCTCCCCATTTTCCTTTCTCCTGCGAGCACTTCACGTAGGATCTTCTCCACGCAACTGCCTCTGAGTCCCCTTTCGCCATACTTTTTACACGAAGGTCGGGATCTTTACGTTGAGTAACCCTTCTCCCTTGAACCCCTTTCCCCCTGCAGCCACAACTTCTTGGGCGGTTTCGGCACGAAAGGGAGCGGCACCGTTTTCCTCCCCAAGCATTCCCCCCTCCCCTTCCCCAAAAACCACATGCGAATTATAGCTTTGGTAGTTCCCTTCTCCCTCTTATTGACGCTCCGATGTTGTCCGTACATTCCTGCATCCACCCCCCACTTGTTTGCCCTCCCCTCTGGACCCCTCCTCAACACCTTCTTCCATATACATAGTCTGCCCCTGTCTTACGTTTAGCATTTTTGACGCGAACCTCCCCCCCCTCTCCCTCCCCCTTTGTGTAGAGACTCCAAGCCTTCAACAGATCGTCAGCGGTACCGCTTGCGTAATCTCCCTTCCCACCTGTTTCTCTCGTGTTTCAACCCACCCTTTGGTAAATCCCGAACCCCATTGCCTCCGACCCCAACGTATCCATTAACATCGTCTGACCCCCTTCCCCCGAAAGTTAAATCGTTCTACTCGTTTGCTTCTAGTGTTTTTCCCTTGTTTTGGGGTTTTTGGGCACTGCAAGACGTGAACTCCCAAGGAATTATTTCCTGACTATTTGACAGCTTGGTTTCGATTCCCCCCCCCCTATAAAACCATACTTAGACTCAGGGCCGCAATCGTGGCGGCCTTTCTATTGTCCACCTTTCATTGATTGGTACGGCTACCGATTAGCTATGGAGCGGACCACTCCATGCTTTGATTGCCCAGTTTTCTCGCCTGGTGCCCGTGACGCAGAGATGGTCTCGCTTCAGCTTTGACTCTATCTTTCCTCCTCTTTTTTAAGCTCCCCCTTGATAAGCGCCCCCCCCCTCGATTCGGCAATCATCGGGTTCAGGGCAGCCTCCTCATGGAGTTCGCCCAGCCTTTTTTCCTACTCATTCCCTTTTTGTACAATAGAAAGAAATCACGCCACCGCTGGCGGCCCAGCTACTCCGTCTTTTGATTTCCCGCCCCACCCCCCCCCCCACGATCAAAACCGATTTTGGCTAAGGTCAATGTGACTGGTCTTTACTCGGTCGTGTTCCTCTCTCTTCACCCTCTTCTCTTCCTGGCTTTTCGGTGGTCTTTGCAAAACTTTTTTACTACCTCTCTCCACTCGTGCCGTTTTGCTATGAACCATGGGTTCTCAAACTGTTGGGTTACCGCGTGTCTCTCTTCTCTGTGCATTTGACGACTGGAAAAGCCGGCTTCTAAGTTAGACACTCCGCTTTTGTACCCCGCACAACTGCCTCCCCGCGACACAACTCCAGGGAAAAGGGGACCCGCGCCTCTGGATATGTGTGAACTTTTCATATTCCCTTTCCTCCCAACCCTTGTGCTGCGAATGTGGAACCCAACCCTGGTAACAGGTACTCTTTAGATGTGGCGCTTGCACTTCCCCCCCGGTATAACAGCTAAGTATAGTTTTTGAATTCTTAGTTCCCTGACTGACGGTCCTTCTGCCCTAAACCCAGACTTACCTTGGCGCAGGCTTGTCCTCTTCACTCTCTTTTGAAGCCCCGTCCCTCGCGCCTTCCCTCTCCTTCGTTGACTCAATAGTAAGATACCCAAGTGGTCTCAGGAGGCAGGTCTTGTTTTGAGCTATCTTAGTTTTAAAGAAACCGGAAAAAGGCCCCAACTGGTCACCTAAATCGCTGTCCTTGCCTTGTCCGTTTTTATGCAACTCTCAGTTGGGCCCAATTCAGCTGAGGATTTTTTCCCCTCGGCTGTTTTCCTTCTTCTTTAGTCGAAAGTCCCTAATGTGCGACCGCCTACAGTCTTATGTCCGTACTTTCCCGTTTTCTGCTTGGATAGTTTATGAGCATGAGGTCACTCTTGCTGTGACTCCTCAGGTTTTTCTTCCGCTTCAGATTATCTCAGATATCGGGTATCGAACCTGTCTTAACCTCGGGTCCCCTTCCCTCCCCAATTCCACCCGAGATATTTTCTTTTTTTTTTCTCCCCGTGACATCGACTCCCCCTTCCAGAAGCGTTTCCGTCTTCTGTCATTTTCTCCCTATGCTCACCAGACCGAAAACGCATTCACGTGTATCCTTTTTTTTTCCTGGCTCTTGATACTAGATATTGGGGGCATTCGTGTGTCCCTCCTTTGCGCTCGTCCCATCTAGCTTACTGGCATTGAGAACTTTTTTATGAAACTCGCCCTTCCTCCCCCCCTTTCTGTTCATTGAACTACCGGTACTATGAACACCTTCCTGAATGTTGTTATCCGACTCTCGCACCACCTTCTTTATGAGCGAAGTTGTCATCTTCCTTTCCCCCCAAGAAGAACCATTTTTGTGCCCAGGCAGGGAGCTTTGCTTTCACCCCCGTTTGCCCCCTTTCTAGTTTATTTCTCTTTCAGAATCCAGGTGGCTCCAGGTCCCTGTAATCCTTTTTTCCGACTTGGAAGTATTCCTCCTTTCGACCCCTGCTAACCAAATGTGCCGAAATCCGTTTAAGTACCCCCCTTTTTTTTAATTGTGGTCCTCATCCCAGTTTCTTTGGGTGATACTTTGAAATCTCTTCTGACTTTCCCCCCTATTCTTGATGAAAGTCGGAGCCACTTTCAAATACGGGCCTAGGGTTAGTTTGGTCCGCCTTCCGCTCCTTTTTTTCCTTCCCCAACCCATGCCGAGCACGTGACTCCGTTCCCATTATCCACACCATGTCTCTTCCCTGGGGGAATTCTGCCGGCAGAGTGTGTAGGCCGTTCTTCTGTGTCCCAGGATTGTGCGTTGCGCCCCCGGAAGTCGTCTTCCCCCGATCCTTCCCACCCCACCTGAATCTCTGCCGTGACGGGCTCCTCAATGAATTTCTTCCAGTCCTTTCTCAACCCTTCGTTAGAATAGACGTACTGCCTTTCTAATCACCTCTTGTGGCAGCACCCCATCTTCCCTTTCTTCAATCTACTTCATTCCGTCGAGGAGGCCACACGTTATGTCTCTCTTACCCCATCTTTCTCCTACGCGGTTCCCGCTTTTGCCACCGACTTGTCCCCGTCGGTGTCGCCCCCTGTCCTTTCGGTACCATCCTTCTTCTTTCTATTGTCATCGCAGGATCGTATTATTTGACTAGCCAAACCTACACGCTATCTTGCCCCGTTTATATAACGTGAGTTGGTCACGCCGTTTCACTTTTCTGGCCCAAGCTCTCCCCAGTATTGCGTCAGTACTGAGTCAAAATTGAGAACTCGTAGGTTTCTAAATCCGTTTCCCCCCCTTAACTGGACGGCGGACCCCGTCACCCACAAAGTCCCCTTGTTGAAAATTTTGGTAAGCTGTCCCTTTTGCTAGTCACCAATCGTCAATTTACCCCCACGCCCCTGTCTCTCACAGTGGCGTAGCGTGCAATGCCAAACTTCGTTTGCGTTGTAAAGTGAGCTTTCCGGTGTTATCCCTTTCCCTTTTGCTACCGTCCCCCTGTACACTTGGATTCCCTGGTTTGAAGGACGCGGCCAACGGTATTCATGCTTCCTTGTGCCCCACATGTTCCACTGACGTATGAGTCGTCAGCAGGTAAGGGTTGAGCTGGGCTTTATCGTTTTCCCCACGGCAAGAAAGGCGGGACGGGATCCCCCCCAATTTCGACTTCACCCCCGATTTTCTCTCGAGATCCTATTTTTCCGCGCAGGTGTTTGTTCTCTCGATTTTCCCTTTTGGATATATTCGCCTGACGGGCCTTTCATCTTTTTTTCCTGCCTTTCTCCCACCCCCCCTTAAAAAAGGCTCCCTTTAAAGCCCCTCCCGTCCATTTTCGCCCACAGGTGGATCACTAAGCAGGTAGGCCCATCTTTTTTCTCTTCTCCCCCCGAGATTTAAGTTCAAGGAATTTCTAAGTTTCGTTCACCCCCCCGTTGCCGAGAATTCAACCTACCCATCCTGACGTTTTCCTTAAGAAAAATGTCGATATAATAAGGGGTGAAGGACTCCCCCCACCCTTTTTTTGTAAAATGTTATTGTCCTTTCCCCCACCACCGATTGAAATGCGTATTCTTTTTAAGTTTTGCATCCAATTGTGAAAGGGTGTACGCAGCCTTTTTTCCAGTCCCATCTCTGAATTCACCAGTGTTTCTATATCACGCCAATTTTCCCTCCCCAAAGTATCCCAATCCTTTCCAACACCCATTGTCCGCTTGCTGTTCCTTTAAAACGTTTACCACCTCCCCTCTTGTCCCCTTTGTAGCTCGAATCAGGAGTTTGGTGGGCGGCTGTCCTTCCTCTTCCTTCTCCTGGCGCTTCCCAAATCTCACAGCGAGGTTGATGTTTGTTTTGTCGACCAACTTTGTCCCGCTTAGTTAAGGCTGATTTCGTACGGCTCCTCTTTTTTCGATTTACCGCACAGTTTGGCCATCCCGTCAATACTTTCAGGTTGCCCTTTCTCTGCAATAATTCTTTTCTATGTCAGACACTCTCTAGCCCGTTCTCTTTTCTACAGTCTCGTGATTTGAGCTTCGCGCTTTTTCGTTTCCCCTTCCATCTCTCCGCTGTCCGTAAGAGACTTGATTTTTCTGGGAAATGGCCCCGGTACTTCGTTCTTTTGCGAGCACGACTTTCCCGATTCGGGGCTACCCGCACCCTCGAGCTTTTCACTTCCCCCAATTCCCCTTCAGGTTGTCCACAGTTTGCCCCTTCCTGCCTTAAGGACTGCATGCATACGTTCTTTTGAGGCATTTTCAATTTTCCCCCCTGCTTTCGGCCCCCCTTGGTTTTATTAACCCGCCACAGACCCAAATGCCTCGTGGTGCTACCCTGCCCCATCTGCCCAGTTCGTTAAAGTGCTCAGCCTATTTTAGATACTATAGTATTGCGAAGTGGGAAAGGGCCGCCATCTTAGTTACCAGGAACCCCTCTCCTGGGAGTCAGGCGTGCCTCTGCAGGTTGGTCCCTCCTAGCTTCGCCCAATTTTTTCTCCCACAGTTGAGACTCTCGTGGTGCTCCACCCCCTACCCCTTATACCCCCAGGCGACGGACCTGGACCTTTCGCCCCCCTCCCCCTTGAACATCGACAGTTTTGCGTCCCATGGTACGCAAAGCTCACCTCCCTTTTCCCTCTTTGGATTATTTTGGACGTCATGCAAACTTAGATCAGATAGTTGGTTTTTTCCTTTCCTTGCTTGTCCTTTTCCCCAGATAGAGAAAGGTTAGTCAATTACTCCTTATTTTTCTCCCTCTTTTAGCTGTTCACAAGGGCGTGGAGTGCACGGGTTTACTTGATCTTCTACTTTCCTTGCTTTCCCCCCCCCCCCGCAATGACGTCCACCCCCCATACAAGGACGCCTTTCTGCAACCCTCCTTATGCCTAAGCCTTTTTTGGCGCGTGTTGAAGGGCGCCTCAAATTGCGATCTTCAGGTCTGCGCCCTTACTTCGCTTTCCAGTCTTGTAAAAGATAACGCGTTGCGGAGTTTTATTCCCCCGTCTGTGAAATGTTCGATAACCCGATATACGTAGAGCGCCTTAATCTCTTCGATCCGGTACCTTTCTCCTTCGTTTTGAGACCCGCACAAGATTATTCAGGCTCCTCCCACTTTCACCTCCCCTCCCCCTCACAAAAAAGTCCCTGTTCCTCATTTCCTTCCCTGCTTTCTTATTCCTTTCTCTGACTAATGTGAGCTAAAATCCCGTAAGCCGTCTCTTGCTAGGCCCCCCCCCCATAGCGGCAACTTTGCAAGGAACTTTCTCCTTTTGTCGTTCCTTTTCATTTGAGAACTTCGGATATCAGCCACCGCACTGCTCTGACCCCACCCCTTTCCATTTCGTTCGGACTTTCGCTTTAATGCGTGAACCCCCCAGATTCCTACCCTTCCTCCCTTTAGCAATCCCCCCAAAGGTTAAACGGGTTCTGGAAATCAATTTTTGGTTCCTGTCTCCCCCTTTTATGTCAGATAGAAATTCCCCAACCCACATAGCGCCTTTTCTTGTACCTTCACCTCTTACCCCCCATATACAGATTCCTTTGCGGTTATCTATTTTTTAGACCCCCCTTTCTTCCTCGATTTAAACGCTTACAATCGTTGCCGTTCCACTCCAGGCTGCCTCCTGGGTTTCTCTCTTTTTTGTAGCGTTTAAGAAGTTTTGTCTGATGAATCCTCACACCAAGCTAATTTTGTGACTCTACTCTCTCCCCCCCTCCTCCCAGTCCCGCGTGCGTAATCTTCATGGCACATCGACGCCGGAAACCCAATTTTTATTGGGCCGATCCACGATTCCACGAGTTCTAACACCAGGAGTTATTTTTCTCCACCACTTTCCCCCCTTTCTGAATCTTTTTCGTACGTACGCAATCAGAACTCCAAAGTACATTCCGGAGCCTTCTTTTCTTTTTGTCTCTGCCCTTTTTTCACATCACCGTTAGCCCAGGGAAGACCTGAGTGCGCATGTAACCCACCCTTTTCTTACTCTCTTCTCGATAATGGCGCGAACCACATTCTGGATGTCTCTTACGATTTCAAATGCTTCGCCTAGATTTTCAGCGTCTCTCCCCATATTACCTCTATCCGTTGTTGTGTGATGTCCTATCCCATCCCCTCTCTGCAAATGTCACCCGGTCTTTGGCAGCCTCCAGCATGATGTTCGCGACCAGGATCCGCTAAATCTGTATTCCTTTTGTTCCCGGTTGGGGTGACGTTGAGAAGGCCACGGTTTGAGGCTCCAGTATTTGTTTTCCCCCCCCTCGAATCCACCCCCCCACCTTCCAAGAGGCCTCTTGCATGATTGGAGTTTTCGTTGCCAGTCACGTTTCCGTCTTTCTTTTCTTTTGGAAAGTTTGTTCGAACTACGTTCTGATCTTTCTTTTGTCTTTTCCAGGTTTCGTGTTTCCCAAGTTTGTGTTTCCGCTTCCCTCTCCTTTTAGATTACTCCGTTTTCTCCAAATCTTTTATTCCCTCTTCTTCTAAACTTAGATTCCTGGAGCTTGGGTAGTGCCATTCCCCACCCTTTTTTTTGCACGCCTGACACCCATATCTGAACCATTTTCCCCCTTGCTTCTATCTTGGCCCATCAATCTTTCATCGTTCCCCAGGTCTCCTGTAACCAAATGGATGCGAATGTGCGCACTTCCCCATTCACCATCGTTGATGGGTTCAGCTTTTCCCGTACCAAAGCTTCCCCCTTTATCTTTTTTTTTTTGCCGGTCGGCCTGCACTTGTCAATGGATGCTCCTTTTCACTTTATTCCCCAACCCTGGCCCTCACCTTCTATTCTTGTCCGGTTCTCAGGGGTGACTCCCGTAACGCGCCCTCTGATTTACGAGTTCGCCCCGTAGTGGGCACTCAGTCGGCCTTTTCGATTTATACGAATGGATCCTTCAATAAAACCATCCTTCCCCCCTTCTGACAACTCTTAGGCCTTCCAAGTGCCGCTGTCTCAAACGCGATTTTTCTTTTCTTTACTTGTGACTCCCTTGATTCGAGCACATAAGTTTTAGTACAAGTACCCGGGCGATGTCCTGCTGACCTTTGTCCCGTTGGGTTTCCCTTTTTTTGGCCTTCTTTTCTGCGACCCTTTCCCCCTTTTCTTTTTTCTCCCGACAGTCCCTCGGGTGACTGACGCAGCTTCAGCGATCTCGAATCCTTTTTCTCCCCTTGAATTAAACCGACGGGGCCCACCCCGCAACCTTCCCCTTCTCGCTTGCGTCAGGTTGATCAATTAGATGAACAACCCCAAAGAAGTCCACCCGAGCAGGTCATTACGAGACTCTCCCGTCGGTCTCCCGTCCCCACACCACCCAGCGCAAATTGCTTTTTGGTAAAATGGATTTTTTTTCTTCCTTCGCCTCTGGGTTCGCATTTCGTGTGGTACCACTCTTGGTCTCTCGGTGCGAGCCAATTCGAGCCGTTGCAAGCTCCGCCCTTGCCCCCCTTTAACGCCGGCTCCAATCCCCCCTCCCTTGCTCTTCATTACTCGACCTTTTACCCGTCCCACCCCCCTAGTCCTGTATTTTAGCCTCCGGATGTTTTCCCCCGCTTTTCTACTAAGGTGGACCATGGTTTTAGTCACTTTTTTACCCACTGTCCCCCCCGGGCGGCAAATGTTCAGGTGAGCTTTGCGTCGGCTCCCAAACTGGTCGAGGATGTGGCCAGAATTTCGCTTTCTGTCCCCCAGGTGGCCCATGTCGGAACCTACGTCACTAAGTTGCTTTTTCCCCGCTCTCAATGATAAAAACAAACTTTTCCGACATACCCTTCCAAAAACTTTACGATGTTTCCCTTTGCCCTCAAATCCCGTCGTGTTTGGATAGACCCAAACTTTCGCTTCAATTCTCGTGATCGTGTCTTTTCCTCCCATGAACTTTTTTCTCCTCAGTTAGAATCGGGGCAGTGCGTGTAAGATCTGGACTCCCCTGTTTTAGTTGCTTTAAGTGCAAAACCATTCTAGTCTGCGGCCTCCTGTTGACCCATTCATCAAAGCCCGTTATGAAGCCGTTGTCTTGCCTGCCTTACTTGCGTGTAACTGTCCTTAGTGCGTACTGTTTTTTAGAGTGCGGACCCACCAGTACCATGCATCGACACTTGCTCTTCATGTCTTAAATGCCTATGCCCGACGGAGCCTTCCTCACTCCCTCTGCCAACTCCGCGCCGCCTCAAATAGGGAGTAGAACGCCGCTCCTTGCAAGCCCGTTCCTTTCCCCACTCCCCATCAGCCCATTTCATACATTCAGTGAACCGACCGGCCCAGTGCGCATCTGTCACCCCTTTTCTCTCCTCTCTTTTACCGCCTTCCTCCCCTTTTCGACAATTATACCCCTATCCCCCCTCCCACTTAACTTATTGGATTGGTACTCGACCGGTCCCCGTTGCCTACGAATAAAACAGACTCCTATTACCCCTCTTTCGACCAATGAGCGTTATTCTTACCTTTCTCGTTCGCCAATTCTTCACCGGATATTTATCTAGTTCCCTTGCCCAATTGTTCGTTTCACAAGACCGTGCGCGTTCCAGTCTCCCTGACGATGACACGCAAAGTCTTGGGTCTTACACCTTACGATCCGGGCCGTCCTCGTGGGGATCTTCCTCTTCAGGTTTTCCCACCCGTCGGGATTACCGAGGCCGACCTTGGAGGATTTAAGCCACAAAGCTCCTTTGAGTGTTTTGAAAGTCTCTTCCCTTTGAGCCGCCACGGTGAGGTACCCCCCCTTACAGGATCGGAAAGCTCGTTGCAGGGCAGGCCTTTTTCTCTTTATTGTCTCCACCGTAGCCTCCCCCGTATGGGTTCGGGTGATCTTAACCTTTGTTTTGAGCATGGCGCCTTTTCCTGCGTGCTCCTCCCCCAGTGTCCCGTACCATGGTTTTGAAGGGCCTCTTTCAAATCTCCGATCTCCCCAGAGTAGATTTTCAGGATCTCCACTGTAATACATGTTGTTGTGGTCTATTCTCTTCCTCCGACAGAGAGTGTGAGATAGTAAGAAGGCGAAGTCACCACCGCATGTCGTCCTTTTTGGATGTACACTGTTGATCGTTACCAAGGTCATAAATACTTTGTCTTCTTCAAGTACACCTCTCGGTCTTTCGGCCCAGAGGCCTCTTCCGACGGAATTAGCGACATGTACCTTTTTTCGAATTCCCCACCAGTGCTTTCCCCCGATCCCTCGGTACCAGATACCACTCCACGTGGCTGTTCCACACCGTGTAAGACCGCATTTCCCCCAATCAAACGAGTTAGTTTATTCCCCTCTCCTGTAGTTCCCCCCCCTGGTCGTAAGCATAACAAGTGGAAATTCCCCGAACTGTGTTGCACTTCTCTAGTCTTTGATGATTGATCCCAGTAGGTTCCCCTGACATTCTCTCAGTTTTAAGCCCCAACCCGTCACTCTTTGCGGGTCCCCCAGACGTTAATCTGCCAGTTCGAGACGTTTGCGAGTGTACTTGACCCTCTTCGTAAGACCAATTTCGGAGACGTCGCTCCCCACCGGAATATCTTTTGGGAAAGCCCCCTTTCAGTGCAACAGCTTTGCGTTCATTGCTTACCACCGAATTTCCTACCTTTCTCCCTCCATATGATACTGTGCTTTTCCCCGACATCGAAGAACTGGTCCCCGCGTTCTCGCAGGCAGGGCAGAGTACCCCCGTGTCTTGTTTCCGATTGCTGAGATCCGACTGCTTACGTTATGGTAATATTCCCCCCCGTGCGACGATGTACTGGGATGCTTGTAAACTAGCGGGATGCAATACGCCTTTTCGCCGGACCCTGGAGAATCACTCTGCTTCTGGTCATGGTGCAGCCCAAACACCCTCATACCCCGGAAGGGTCGATTCTAAAGCCCCTTCCGTCGCTTCCCCCCATCGGTGTCCTGGTGTCACCTTTCCTCCCGCCTTTTTTGCCTACCCTTTTTTGAGGCAGAGACCGAGTGCTGTTGCGTCTTTTTGCACATGGTCGCTATGCTGACTTCAGTCATTTCCTATATGTTAAAGCAATTCAATTTGAAGAATGTCGTGGTATAAGCATATATTCAGATGAGCAGGCCTGTCGTGGTGATTTCCAAACGAGCCCGTCCTACCCCTTATCTCTTATATTCTAAACGAATCCTAGTTTAGATTCCCGCTTTTTGCGCCGTGTTAATTTAGGTAATATGTCCCAGGATCATCCTTCCCCCCTTTATCTTTGTGCAAGATCGTTGTGTGAAATGTCTCTACAAAGTGCGAGCACAGATTTCTCCCCGAGTAGACTGCGGCAAGGAGAGGCTTTCCTGGCCGGGGGGATTGAACTGTCAAAGATGACGAATCCTGTCCCGTGCCTTCATAGCCCTACCTGCTTTTTCCCCCCCCCCCCACGCACCGCCCTGATCTCCGGACGGCTAACAGTTTTGTTGTTTCTTCAACCCTTTTCAAGGGACCGCTGACGTTCTATGGTTGGTCCTACAAGCAAGTGGAATAACGACCGCCGATTTTCCTGCCACCGAACTTCGCCCCCCTAGTGAAACCCAACCGCCTTCACCCCTTCCTTCACAATTCAGGGCGAGCCCCCTGTAGAAACCCACCGGCCTGACAGGGCGAATCGCCCCCCGCTCGAACCACCATTGTCCTCTGGAGGACTGAGGAAGATGGAAGCAGTCCCTTGGGGCCTCTTTGGGTCTATGGATGTTACCGGAGTACAGAGGCGTGGCGAGACGATCTTGTGGTACTCTGGGGCGACCCCCCCATGACAAGGGCTCTTACCCCCAGGCTTCAAGATCAGTCACATTGTCTATGCCGTCCCCCCTACCCGTCCCCATTCGACCAGTTGTCAGGTCCCCAGTCGTCACACCTCAACGTCTCAACTGTCCATGTTAGCACTCTTGTATTCTTGTCGTGAGCTTTAACTGCCCTGCCTACGCTCATTCGGTTATGGGTACGCCTCGCTTGGATCCTCTAAATCCAGTCTCGATGATGTACCGAGTGAACTTCTTTCCCCCCCCCTCAGATAAGGGAGATTGCCGCGTTCGCGATTTCGACTAATCCGTCTCGAGCTTTCCCTTCAGCTAGACTTTGGCTCTCTTCTTTTTTTTTCTAGCACAGGATATATCCCGAATTCACTCGCCTGACGCACGAACCTTGTTTTCCCCCTTCCTGGCCCGCAAATTGACGCGTTTGTTTGTCTTTTTCTTGCGTCACCAGGCTGATCTTAGGAACGGCGTTCTTTCTGCATCAGCCTTCCTCCCCCCCCCACGCGATCGAGGGTTATTTTAGCCCCGTCGGGTGTAATTTGTAAGCGATTTCCCTCCTCCTGAGATTTTCTGCTTCCACGGGCGCCCGAACACGGGTATCCTTCATCCTTTCCCCCCAGCTCCCCCCCTCCAGAGCTGTTTTTGCGTCAACTTCCCGTCGTCACCCTCCCCCTCCAACTAAACTGGACACCAACAGCTTGAAACATCCATTTTCTCATTCATCTTTCTTTTCGACAGGATTTCCCTGTCGACGAAAACATGCCCGTGCGCTTTACGCGTATTAACCGTCCTGTCATTGATAGGTGGGAAAATATCTACTTTTATCAGCGGGCACCTCGAAAGTCCTCCCGATTTGCTTCCCTTTGGGGGCCTGTGGCATTTATTTTATAAATCTTTCTCCCCCAGCAACTGCTACCTGAGGCAACCATCCTGTTTCTTTTCGTAAATCGTCGGCCAAAGAAGGACTTTCTCCCTTACGGCTTTAATGGACCGGACCTAAACGGCTTGCATGCAGCAAAGGGTAAAATAGGGTTCGTTGAAACAGTACTAGATTTCTAGAAGGAACAACTGTGACCGTTCCAATTTTGCAGATGCCTTTTTCCTCAACCCCCCCCCCGCTGGTGGATAGCGGACGGTCAAAACGCACCTACCCGAATAATAGGACTGTGGAGCTCTTTTCTCCCCTCGGCAGACCACACCATTGGTTGGATTCTGCCCTTTCGTTTCAATTCTTCAATCTTTCTTTTTCCCATCCACGTTTGTTTGCAGTCCAGGGTCTATCTATAGTTCCTCGTTTAGCCCCTTTTGCTATGAATCCTACCCACTAGATTCCAGTGAATCTCTTCTTGTTCTGCGTCCGGCTCCCTCAACTACTTAACTTTACTATCGGGAAGGCGTTCCTCCCCCCTGCATCCGTACCCCCCCCCATGGGGTATAAGCCCACCTCCACATGCGGCTCCCCCCCCCCCCCATCACCGTTTAGAACAGGTAGTGCGTTCCCCCCTTCCCTCCCCCCATCTGAGGCGAAGCGGTTTGCGCAGATGTGGGCACTCCCCTCACCCCTGAACCCCCCTTACATTCTTCGCATTTTGAAAGCTTGGGGTTTTTTTCGATTCACTTAAACAACCATACATTCTCGTCTCAGGTTCATCCTTTTTTTTTTGGGTACTTTGTACCAACCGGACTATGATTGGTCGGCATCGCTGCTTGAGGAGGAGAACTTTTTTGTTATGCTGCCCAAAGATGCCCCCCCCCGATGACATTCCTGAAATCGCTTGGTAGCGATCACTTTGTTCTCTCCTTTTCCTAATAATACTGGTTTGTGTGAGAGTCCCCCTGTCCGCGACCGCGCTGCTGGCACCATTTCATCGGGGTCAGTTGTCAGAATCTCTTCTTTCTCAAGGCTTAAGATAGTTCTCGACCACGTCTAGTACCGGTGTGCGTTTTCCCACCCTCCCCAGAGACCCTACCTGACGGTCGGCCCCCTAGGTCGAAAGTGTGATTGTTTAGCTTTTTTGACTCGCGAGACACAAAAAAGCTTAAACCCGTAGTGCCCGGGGAGGGGTTACTCTTTTCAACCCTTAGCGACAAACGCGGAGACGCAGGTACTTTTTCTTAAGAAGTTACTACCCTCCCCCCTTTGTGCCCTCCCCCTTTTTTTTGACGTTTGTTTCTCTCCCTTGGTTTAAAAGTTTGGCTGTTTCCGTCGTCGCTTTTCACATTAAAGATGACGCTCGCGTAACGTGACGGATGTCCTTTTTAACCGTCTTCTTCACTGTATCTTGGAGGATCATCGCAAACCTGCCTAAATCACAAAACTAAGAAACTTTCCGCAACTATGGATATGGCGCAAATATTGAATTTTCCTTCCCTCTTCAACCCACATTTTTGATGGCCGACTTGATAACCCCCCCCCCTTCTCCTTTCCCTATATGAATAGTTATGGGTACGGGTTGCACGTACCAACTGCCTCCCCAACTTCCCACTCTACTGTTTTTTTTTGAAGGTCGCCCTCTGCAAGACAATTATCTCCTTTTCGCTCCCTTTGTTGGCAAAAACACGATTTACCGTTGTTGATCCTTTAGGTTCTTGTATCAGGCGTTATCAAGTTCCCCCCGGACTCACGAGCCCCTTGTTGTTTCCATTTCTTTTATAACGAACTTGTTTTCCATCAGTAGCCTTTGTCTTCTCTACTACTCCCCGTGCTCCTGAAGAAAATCAACAGGCCCCCCTTGGGCACAGCCCTCCCCCTCTTCCTTTTCACTTGAGTTGCAAATGGAGAAGGTGTGCGTTCCCACTGCTCCCTGCTGTTTTTGAAGACGCTGAGGGCGGAACCCTGAGTCTTGGTACTTCCCCCTTCCCTTTAGACCGCCTGACAGGAGGAGACACAATTTTTTTCCCTTTTTAATTAGTTGGAAGTGGGTTATGAGCTGACGTACTAGTGCTGTTGCTCCGACTCTCCGATCATTAAGTGTGATTTCTTTCTTTCCCCGCGATCTCGAGATCTGCGATTTTTTGAACATTCCCTTCACTAAGGGGGCCACCCTCCAAACTCACCCTTAGTTTTATTCGTTGATATCGGACAAGAACAGAAGGGCCCCTTTCGCAGGCGTAGAGCGCCAGCGCGCCCCTGACCCCCCCAGGTGCTGTCATGGATGGGCATACTTTTTCGCGACGGGGTGTCATCTTTCGTGTTGTACAGCCGGTGTTTTCGATCTCCTTTTTTCCAATTTAGTCGTTCCCTTTCCCGATAGTTCTGATTGAAACGAGAATCCGGTCCCTACCAATGCGCGGAATTGCAATACCGTTTCCTTACACCATCCTCTCCTTTCGACCAGTCCTCGTCGTCAACCCCTGACCTCCTTTTCCTGACAGTCCATGATCCCACCAAAGAAGAAAAAAGCGCCTGGCCCATGGAATGTCTTCCCCTTGACGTTAGACCCCCTGTCCTTGTATGGTGAGGTCCTTTTCATTCTTTTTCCTTCGGAATCCGTTAAGAAAGTGAAGTGATTTCGTTTTCGCATTTACCACCCCCCCCCCAATTGTCCTGACAGCGAATTATTCCCCCCTTTTTCGCCCTGAGTCCGCAATCAAGTCTCGGGTGGTGATACTGGAAATCTTCTCCTTTATCTTCCTGATCCCCCCCCTGAAAGTCGGCGCACGGAACTACTTCTTTTCCCGTTACTTTCCCCCCGTGCCCCGGGCAGGAGTTTGCTTTTAAGAAAACCAATGCGTAGAAGCTGACTCATGTTGCACCGTTCACCCTGCGTTGGCAGATGCCGGACTCTTTTTTAACCGGAATGGCTTGCTGCTCTCTTTTCTTGTTGCGGTAGACGCCGGACTGCGAAGATCAATGCCTCGAAATGTCCCCCCTATCTCCCTCTGAGCCTCATCACGGCTTTGCGCAAAGCAGTCGAAGCTAACATCCTTTTCCTTTCTCCCGGTCTCGAGTCCGTTCCCTTTCTTTTATATTGGTCGTAAGCCCCCCTATTCAAGGAATCATGCTGAATTACTCCTTAGAATGCATTGTCTTCCTGCCCCCACCGGCTGTCGCCTCTTGAAAACAATCGTAGCTATTTCTCCCCAGCTGCCCCTAGTTGACCAGTCGTGTACTGACCCCCAAGAACAGCCCATGACAAGTCGTCGTCTGATACTGTTTAGGACTCGCCGTTATCTTTTCGCAGGCTCCCCCGCATACCAACCACCCTCCCTCCCTGATACCTTTTTTATGTCTGCTTTCTCATCGCGCTTTCCCGATCCAGAGGAGTTGGTCACTGCCTCTCACCTTTTTCAACGGAGATTTTCACTGATTGATGGCTATTTTTCCTCTTCTTTTTTTCCCACCCTGGCTCCCTTCTAACCCAGGACGCGTCCTTCCCCCAATCCCCCCGTGGTTCTCCAACTCCGAAGTGAACGCATTCTGGGACGTCTTCCCCACTCTCCTGTTACCACCTTCTTGACTTTCCCTTAGGATAGACCCCCCCATGGTTCGTTTACGCCCCCCCTTAGGGTCGTTGTTCAATTCTTCTGCACTGGTTGTATGTCCCCCTCCCCCCCCTTTTCCTTTCCACTGGCATCGTAAACTCTGGTGTGCTAGGCGTCCCAAGGTCCTTTCTCCCCACGGACGCCGACCTGATGCTGTCTGGGACGCCCGACTTTCTTTTGCTCCCTTTTTCTTTTCTTGCGCACCGGAACGAAATGACGGGAAGGGCTACTTCCTTCTCCTCTCAAACGATCTCTTAGCGCTTAGACTCTTTTTTCCCCCCCCCCATTTTGTTTGTCCTCTTTCCTCTTCTCGTACAGCGTGATATACTGTAGACTTGAGGCGCCCCCCTGAGCCTTCGTCTCTCCTGCTGCACTTCCCCCAGGCTCCTCTCAACTTTTCCTTTCTTTCCTGCCTTCTAAAACGGGGATCACTACTCAAATCCTTCCCCTTTTCGTCCCCCTCTATTACGCTCTGCCCTATCACCTGGGACTCCCGTGTCTTTCATCACCGTTTGCGTGCCGTTACCTACTCCCCCTGCCCCTTTTGATCGATCCTGTGATTTCCCTCAGTTTTCATCGACGGTTTTCACCATGTCGTTTGGTCCAGTGGGCTGAAGATAACAACAGTTTTCCAGGCTTTTCCTCGTCAAGCCCACGCCTGGTTCCTTGTCCCTTCTTATTGCCTTTTCGTGCCCACTACGAGAAGACCCATTTAGATCAAGTAGCCTCAACTCACCGGAAACTTACCTTGACGGCCCGCTGCCTTGATTCGTCCCCCGGCGTGCCCACTAACTCGTTCTATGGCAGCCTGATCCTGGTCTCCCCCCCTTAAGGGTTTTGTGGGAGGGCGTAGTCAGAGTCCCGATCCCGGCCTATTTCCCTCCTTCTCTTTATGTGTAAATGATTTGTTTCTGTTTTTCCCTTACGTTCCCCCGTCTGTCTTCGTTAGGCTCAACTATTGTTCCTATTAGAGAAGTTTTCGTTTCCCCTTCTTCGGATTATCATGTTCGTTATTTCCTACCGCTGAAATGCAGTATGTCTCTTCTACGTAGTCTCGGATGGGAGATTCCTATGCGTGAGATTCTTCACGATCTACGTCCCCTTCTTCTTGTTGAAAAGGTCGAGCAATGGACTTAGTATCCTTCGTTTCGCCCGCATCTCCATTCGGCCGCTTAGAAATTGGTTCCCCCCCCTAAATTCCTGAATCAGGCCCCCCGGTTCATCTTTCAACTTCCTCTTCTGACTCGGCAGTGGTTTTCTTACACGTGCAACTCCATTCCTCGCGTCTTGATTCCTCCACCGAAGGCCCCAATTCGGCCCGTCTTCAAGTCCGCAGAATTCTGTCTTCCCTTCGAAAGCGGAAAGGTCCCGCCATCCCTTCTTCCCAGGGAGCACCCCCCCTTTTCACGCTGGAGTTCCTTTCAGCGGCCCCCGGTGTTTAGTCCTTTTTACATTTGTTCTTCAGGTGCGTCAAGTGATGACCATCCCCCATTTTTGTTCAACCTTATGCCGACATTCCACCGGATTATGACCCCTCCCCCCCTCTTCCCCTCTCGCCCAGTTGTTATTGAACAGTTGTCCCCCTAAAGCTCACGTAAATTTCCTATAACGCTTTTGCTTCTTGGGGGAGTGGCACCTCCTTTCCCGACGATCGTTTGTAAGTCCTAGCTGTCTCCATCCATTCTATGATTTCTCGCTTTTACGGCCTTAAATTAAGCAAGGGTAGGTTCGTTCTCTTTTTCCTCGATTTTTGACCGAGACAGATCGATTTGAGATCTCTCTCGACCCACGGCTTGTCCCCAGCCTTCCTCCCCCTCCAGAAGGCGCAACACCTCTTGGACCCCCATCCATGTGACATTATGTGCGTTTGTCTTTTTCCCCAGGTCTCTTTTGGAAATTGCGGTTATTTTTCTGTGCCTCATCCCAACGCGATCGCGGTGGAGTTTTTTTTATTCCCCTCCTGTCTCAAGTTCGATCCCCTAAGATATAGCTTCTTCCGAGTCCCTCTTTTTTTCGACCCCTCCGGCGTGAATTCCAGGCTCATAACCCGCCTTTCCCCCCTCCATGGAACCCAACCTGAAAATTCCCCCGTCTTCCCTTTTTTTGAGTCCCCGGTTTTCGCAGGTTCTTCCTTTTATTCACCTAAAATGCTTTTCTCGCCCTCTTTTTATGACCTCAGTCTTGAGCGTTTGCCCCCACCTCCGTTTGCTAATCCCGACACTGGACCCGGACCGATGTGTATCACAGTTTTGGCCTGTTATGCTTCTTTTTCTACCTTTCTCCTTCCTTCAAGCAACTTCCTTCTGATGTCCAACTCCCGTTTCGAACGTTCCGAAGGACGGTCACTGCTTTCCTTTCGTCGTCGTAAACCTTTGAGACCCCTTACCCCCGGTCAATTTTCCCTCAGCCAAATGGTAAACGGGTCTTTCCCCTTTTTCTGGTCCCCGTACAGCCCCAATTTTCTGCCGATCCGTCCCCTTCCACACCCCCCCTCCCCCTCACATTGTATCCTTTTTGCCCCTTGCCAAGCGGCGGCCTATCCCCCCTCTTCTCTTACGTTAGAAGTTTCTCACATTCGTTGGCTCCACCAATGCGTTGACTTATCTCACACGTCTCCTTGCTTCCATCTCAATAGGCTTCAGCACAGTATTAGTTTTTCTCTTCCTGTTGGGAGAGTAAAACCAGCTCCATTCAGGTTTTCTGGTTATCCCAACTGCCTTTCAATACTCTGACTCTCCTTCTCTTAATGGCAAACAGAGACGCGGAAATCACCCCCCGTTCGAAGAACCACATTAACGAAAACCCCACCCTATCACCCTAGCTACAGTCGTGAGTGAGTACCCCCTTTCCCCTTTCCCTTCGGTCCAGAGATTTTACGCGATTGTGCAGACTCCCGCCCCCCACGCAGGACTCCCCGGTCTATTTTTTGGTTGTGGATGAGAGTACCCCTCCACCATCACTTTACATCAGGGTCTTCCTTGCAGGCTCTTGCTAGTTTTACCAAACCGGTACTCTTCGGATCCGATATGTTGTCTCCATGAGGACTTGCCTCACACAGCTGACACAAGATCCCTTCTAAGCGCGGTCGCCGCTTGGACTCCTCTCCCCCCTTCCCCCTCCTTGAGAGTGCAATTCTGATACCGCTCCCCCCCAGCCGCTGCCGTCACCTCGGGTTGCTTGTCATATGTGCTTCTTCCTCCCTTCCCCCCTTAACTGGACCTCCCCCAGCATAGTACGTTTGGGACAACTCACGTGCCCCGGGGCGGCCCTGAGTTCTCCACTTCTCGAGGGACCTTATTCCCCCACCAAGAGGACGACAAGAGTTCTGA
>Ga0179591_1269282_pt1 | contig 21017 bp, 26 predicted proteins | sample CZOMad2_1_08_16f_FD_182891 | JGI IMG/M metagenome (GOLD analysis project Ga0179591, IMG submission 182891) | Vadose zone soil fungal communities from Angelo Coast Range Reserve, California, USA - CZOMad2_1_08_16fungal (PacBio error correction) | ecosystem: Environmental > Terrestrial > Soil >... | reverse complement strand
CATCATAAAGGACTTTGCTCGAAGGGTACGGCACGCCCAAAGGGACCTTCTTTTCCCTAATTTCCTACCCCCTCCCTTGATTAGAAAGGAAGATTTGCCTCTTGTTCCACGTCGTGCATCTTTTCTGCCTAGTTTTGGCTGACTATCGAAGGACTTCGATCACATTAGCATTTCCGCAGCTATGGCCAAAGCCATTTTTCACCTCTCTTGTTGTCGTTATCTTTTACTATATTTCCGGATTTCCCTCTTTTGCTGGAGTTGGATTGCTCCTTCCCCTGCCTCTCAGGGAGGTCTCGGGCAGGATTCCCTAGGTTTTTTCTCCCTTCATTTGCGTTGGCCCTCTCCATCGGGACATTCCCCCTGAGTTTAAATGTTTTCTTTTTGAAAAGCCCCTCCTTTTTTGCCGGTGGGGCTCTCCGTCGGGCTTTTCGAATTTATGGAAAAACCCTTTCCGCCTCTCGCTATTACGACCTGGCGCCGGAACAACCTCCCTTTTGGATTTTCGGAGCGTTTGACCGCGTTCAGATTTCGAGGACCCTTCCATTTTTTACTTCTCCTATGTTTCCCTGAAAAACCCCCCCCTGTGTTGGATTTCATCCTTGCGACCCCGGCCATTCCGTTGCCTCCCCGCAGGCCACGACTTCCCATGTCCCCAGAGTCCTTAATCCAGGCAAGTGCAGAAGACCCTCTAATCATTTCCTTCTTTTCTTCCTTTGAGCTGAGGTGTCGACCCTTGTGTTTCGTCTTTTTTTTCTATTTTTTGAGGGTATTTCATGTCATGAACAACCGACACCCCTTTTTTTTTTGTTTCAGGAAGGTTCTTTTCACTGCTTTTTTCGCAAAGTCCCGTGATTCTTCCTCGGTGCGTTACGGAAGGTCCGCCGCGACCGGTTCCTCTTTTAAGCTTTCCCCTGCTTCCGGTCTCTTTTTCTCTTGTTGACAGTATTTTTTCGGCAGTCCTTTCCCCTTCAGATTTTTTGCATCCTCCTTTTTTTTTTTTTTTTTTTTTTTGAGAGTACAAGTGTCCGGTACGTCCCCCCTTCCCCCCCCTGGTCCACTTGTGCGCGAAAAGAGCCTCAGACTGGTTCTAATATCTTTTTTTTCCTTTGATGACGATTTCGTTTGCTCCCTTTGTTCGCGGACGTAACAGACTCTGCTCCAGGTCCTTTATGGCTCGCCGCCTTGACCTTGACCTTGAACCCCCCCGACATTTTTGGCTTGTTTTTAGACCCGGAAACTCTTCCCCTCAACCACCCCCCCCATCCCAAAACACGCCACAATGAATATCCCACATTCCCCTTACCAGCCCCTGTCTTTTTTTCCGAATGTTCTTTTCCTATTCTTTATTCGTGGTCCCATTCGCTTTGCTGAAATGTGCCTGGGGTCTCCGGTCCTGTTCATGGATCCCCGGAAAATTTGCTTTTCTAGATGTCTTTTAACCTCGGCCATCACAACGGGTGTTCCTCCTTGACCTCATTTCGAATAGTGATAGAGCCTGCATTCTAGTCGCTCCGGATCCTTTGTCAACCTCCAGACAAAGGTTTTATGAGAAAACTTGTTCATGTTTGTGCAGCGCCAGTCCGATCTCCCTCTGCCCCTCTCCGGCGGCGGTTTTAAACTCCTGCCCTAGAGCGGGATCTGAACCCCAACCAGGCCCAATTTTCTCCCCGGCAGGTCCTTTCCTCCTAAGCCGCCTTCAAAAAAAAGACCCCCGATTCCTTTTGCTCAAACTCTTTACTATCATGAAACTCTGCACTCCCCTCTCATAGCAAGCCGCTTAGTGGGCCCCCACTTTACAAAGAGAACGTATAATCTAGAGCTTGACCTTTATCTGATCCCCTTACGTCAACGTCTCTTGACCCCTGCGGTTCTAATAAATCTTGGAGGCTTGTAACTTCCCCCTGGACTAGGCATGCCCACTCAGGGTACGTCCAGTTGTAAAACCCAAGTCTTGATGCTCTCCTTTCAGGACTCTGTCCACCTGCTGTCTCCGAATTTCAGTGATTGATTTTTTCATTCCATTTTTAAGTTCCCGTTATACTTATGGAGTGGCTAGTACCTTTCGCTTTCTTTTATTCTCCTTCAAGACCACCCTTTCTATCGTAGAGCATGTGATTTCTTCCAAGAGATTTAGAAATCCCTTCGAAACGTTTCCTTGACCGCATGGATTTGTTTGCTGTTCACGTCAACCGTACACTTTTCCCTTTTTCTTGATCCCCGTCTCCGCCCACCCCCCCTTTTCACATTCGACAAGCTCGACCGCCTAGATGCCTGCGTCCATCCCATCGTCCCCCCTTTCAAGAGCAAATTCTACCTGATATCCCCCCCGGTCTTTATTTTTACGCGCTTTCCCCGGAGTCCAATTTTCAAGCGCGCCCGAAAAGCTCTACCATTTCCGCATGGTACTTGCCAAAATCCCACCTTTTCCCCTTCCCCACTTTCCATGCCCTTCATGCTTTTAATGATTTTGCTCACACCACATTGTCCTCTAAAGAAGCCCTTCTGAGACCCTCACCCGCAGTGTAGAATCATTAGGCCTATCGTCTTCCCAAATACTTTCCCCCCGCGATGTTTTTCTCATCATGCCCTTATAAGGGCAATAAGGAGGTTCTTTTCAGCCAGCCAGTTTTTGAGGAGGTTTATAGGATGACTTGAACACCTTTTCGAATACCATAAAAGCCTCCGCACATTAAGAGACAGGTCCCACATTTTAGGTTGACGCTTTCTCTTCTTTTATGAGTCTTGTAGGGTTTTCTTGTATGTATTCGACCCCCCCTCTTTGGCTCGTCTCCATACTGCCGCCCGATCTTTTCTCCGAAACTGTGGTGAACAAGCTCTTCCCTCTTTTCCTCCATGCTTAATAATCAGCACGAACTATGCATTTTCACACTTTCAGCGGCAATGGCGCGTACCTGGACGACTACAGCCCTCTTTTTTTATGTTTTGCTTCCAACATGGATTTTCGATCGAGTTATTTAACCAAAAGCAGGCTTGATCTCAGGTCCCTACTAGGCGGAGAACTCTCTCCCTGCACACCACTTGTGCTTTTTTTTGACGGCTTCTTTATGTCATAATTTCGGCAGTTCGGCCCAGATTTTGACACCATATGTCTTCTTCCCCCAGGTTCTTCTGAGTTTTTATTGATTTCATACGGCTATTTTTTCAATGCGCCTCCCCTCCCCCCAGATAGCCAGCGAGTTAACGGCGTTCTTTGGTCGAGGTTGTTTCCTTCCAAAGGATAAAATCTCCTTTGACCAGAACCTGTCAACCGGGACGGTGTTTTCTCTAGTTTGACAAACTGTCGTCCTCCCTACTCATTGAACTCTCGGTCCCTTTTCCCCCCAACCCAAAGTCCCCTTTCCCCTTCAGAAGATGAAAGAACGTCTTATTATATGATTCTTTGGACGGAACATTCCCCGTTCTTGCTCCCACACATGACCTCTCCTCTCACCCCCTCCCCTCCGTTTTCCTTTGGTGTGATGGATGTGGCGCCCCTTGCAATCACAAAATTGTGAACGCCTTCTCCAGACCCAAGAACAATCGTCCTTCCCCTCACCCGTCTCCTTTATCACGCTAACCTTTTTCAGCGCTCTGTTCCCCCCCCCGTGACCGTTTCCAAAATCCCTTATGTTCCACGACTGGATGGACTGTTTCTGTTCCTACGCGCCCCACATTTCATCGAGAAACCGGCACCCCCCCCTTTATTCTCCCCTCTTAAAAAACGAAATTCAAGGACCCTGTTCTTGAAACGCTCGTTGACCTCTTTCGGCACCCCCCACTAAGATTTTCCTCAACAAATGACTTTCCGACCAGGCGTTGCATGCGCGGCATCTTTCTTCCCCAAAAAACGACGTTCTCTTTTACCGGAAATTTTACAGATTCTCAACCAGCCCATTCCTTGGCACCCCCCCTGCATCCTCAAAGCACCCCTTGTTGACAGACACGTCCGAACCCTTTCTTGCTGTTTGCTCGAAATCTGGACGATTATATTAAAAACGTCCACTGAAGGATCCCCCAACCAGCCCTTCTAGTTTTGAAATTTCTAACCTCTTTTCACGCCCGGGCAAGGTGATTTAATCATTTTTCTCCCTATGAAATCGTTATCCCTCAAAATTTATACTCCCCTTTCACCCCCCCCTGGATCACACCTTTTACCTCTCTCTTCTCCCCCCACAGCCTTCGCTTTCAACTGGTGTTACGGTCTTGCCACACGGTTTTTTCATGATTTCCTTTTTTTTTTACCCCAGGACCCCCTAATTTGCCAAAAAAGTTTTTTAAATGCGCACGTCCTTTTTCTTCGATGTGTTTGCCCCCTTTTGCGCCAGTGATTTGACGCAAACTCTTTCTATTTCAATTCCTTTCCTTCCCATAACTTTTACTCTGTTCGCGGCGGTAACGGGCGATTTTTCCTTGATAATCACACCATGCTCATCCTAGGAAGGTCGTCATTTTCCAAACTTTCCCAAGTCAACGGCCACTTGCCTTTCTCAACCAGGAGATGGTCTACGACCCCTTCCTAGCCTGTTGCGCCCGATTCCTCTCCTTCCCCGACCTATTCGGGTCTTCAATAATTCATGATGTTCGCGAGCAATTCCCCGACCTTCTCTCCTTACCCGTGATTTCCTCCCCCCCCCCTTCCCTCCGTCCCCTTTTTACATAAACGTTATCAACCCTCTTTTTTCCCCCCTCGTGCGCCATCGTTCTGGGAGTGCCATTAATTGAGCATTTTTACTCTTTCTTCGACCAATTCATCCCCCCCATGCCCGTTTCATCGGAAAGATCGTCTTAACAATCTGCTCTCCTGCCTGTCGCGTTACATGGCCGCCTGTCCTCCCCCTACACTACCCGTTCTCTCAGATGCCGACGGCCCTTACATGTCCCCTTTCCTTTGGGTTCGCGGATTTATTTCGCTTTTTTTTCGCTATTTGTATAACTTGTTCCGGAACAAAGGCTTTTTTTTTCTAGTTCTTCTATCCACGCCGCCATCGCGACCTTTTCCCAATGCCTTTTCACGATAAAGTTTGCGTAAACAAATGTGCTTGCTTTTGGCATGTTGTGTGGGAGTCAACTCAATCCTAGTCATTTAGAATTTTGAATGGTATCTTCCCCTCATTTTCCTTCTTACGTGGAGGACAGATGAGGTCGTTTCCCCCTCATTCTCCCACGCCCCACCACACGTACTGCGCCACGTGTCCTCTCTGAAGAATTTTTCGTCCTTATACCTTTTTTCGAAGTTTATGTCGTCGATTGAAAAGTTCATTCTATAGTCACTCCTCCAGTCTCTCCTTTTTTGATTACTTCTCCTATTCCTCTCACCTCGGGCCTCGCCGCAGCCCCCGAGTCACGGCCAGCATGTGACCGATTTCCCAACTTCTCCAGCAGGTTTGACAATAATTTCGACATTTTTTCCTTGTGAGACTTGTCTTCCTCGCTCAGCAGGCCGTCGCGGTCCTTCCCCCCCCCCTGAATTTTTTTTGCCAGTCCGGGTGACCATTTCTCCAACTAATTTGAAAATCTGATCCCCTCCCTTAAAAACCCCCCCCGCTTTGTCCCTTTCCCTTTGAATACGAGTAATATTTGTTGACCAGGGCGGGACGCTCCTCTTTTCTCAAATTTTTTCCTTCTTACTTATGATGAATAAGCTTAGCCATCTTCGTCGTTGACGGCCGAGGTGTTCTTCAGATAGGAATACGTTCCTGTTTTTCGGTTAATTCCTTGCGTCTTACGGAACAGCAGATGTTATTCTCTCAGATCTTCCTGTGGCTTCCGGTTTCTTTGCACTTACGGATGTCGAAGTTCTTTTGATTGCGTGACCAATTTTTTTTTGCCCCCCTTACAGTGTTGCTGAGTTTCCCAGTCCTTCAGTCGCACCTCCAGGGTCCTTCGTTGAGGAGATTCTTTTCACCCAGTCCTCCAAATCTCTTCCTGCAGACGGGCTGATCGTTTGTCGTTTTTATATTCCAATTTTTTTTCCTTGTGAACAAGTGAATTTTTTGGCTTTTCGGCACATCCATCCAGTCGTTAAACTCTTTCTCTCATTTACCCTTGGGGGTGGTTGTGGCTAAAAACTCCTAGTTTCTGTTGCCTAAGAGGGTAGATTTTCTTTTCTTTGCTTTCTTCGTCCGGAGTTACCTCATTATGATGGTTTCTTTGGCTCGTGCGCCACATCCATCATCCCTTCCCTCCACACTCGGGTCTAGGTGAGGCTATTCGAGTCCTGTTTTTTAGCTTCCTTTTCTTCCTCCATCCTCTCCCTTTCAGTTAAAAATGGATCGTTAGTGCATCGCCCTTTATTTAAAATTGTTTTGGACCCCCCAGATGACCCCCATCTGATTATGAGTTCTGTTCTACCTCTACCAGGCTTTTCTTTCGGTCATTTTCAACGTCAGGTTCCCCCCATTTTTTTATTTCATGACCCTTGCTCCGATTTAGTCCAAACTCTCCCAAGCCCGTTTCCTTTTTCTTAGGTTCTAATGACCCCTACCGAGACTTGACAAGTATCCTCGAATACGCATCCAGTGTCCCCCTCTTCACTAAGAGTGGCGGTTAATCCCTTTGCACCCTTGTGAACACGCCGGAGACAGGTTTCTGGAAGGCCCAGCCCTGCCTACCGTCACTAGGCGGAGACCCCTCCCTTTGCTTTTTTTCCACTCGATGCCGGTTTTTGCCCCCTATCCAACCTCTTTATTGTTTCGACTCTTCCAGTCTTTTCTTTCCTTTCATCCCATGCCCGCCGGAATTTGTGACGTTTCCAGCAGTTCTGTCGGATGATCTCCCGGAGGAGGCGAAAGTCTTGAATTTTCCCTTTTTCAAACCCCGATAGTTCTCCCTACTCTTTTCGGGCATGGCTTTATCAGTCGCCTGTCCCCTCTTCCTCGCCTTTAAAGGATTGATAGTAGAATGCTTCATTTACCGGCCGCCACGAAGTTCATCTATCCGCAGCCCCGTCAACCTGAAACCTTTTCCGATGGGACGCGCTCCGGTGCCTTCTTGATTGTTTACAGTGTGTGAATGCGCGCACACTCTCCCCAACCCTTCCTTTCTTAACGAAACCCTTATTGACCCTTCTGTTCTTGATGATGAACGCATAGAGGTTTTTTTTCAGATTTTTCGACGAGAGCATCGGAGTAAAATAAAGGAATGCCTTGGTGTCCTTTTTGATCTTCTTCCATTGGCAGGTGGGAATGATGCCCCTTACCCCTTTCCCGCAATGGCGTGGGAAAGCTGCACCCGTTTCGAGGGGTAAAAAATTTTTGTCAGTACATTAGAGACTATGATCTCTTTTGGCATCATGAACCTTGCCCTCTTTAATCCCCAGACTATAACAAATAAAAGCTGGTTCATGATATTCTAATGTTTCCGAGCTTTTTTGTCTTTCAGGGCATTGTTGAACTATATGCTTTTTTTCCTCGGCCCTCTTCTGTGGATGTTTTTTTCTCCATTTCCCGGTTGTCCTGAAAAATCAAGGAGGGAGTGTCCCCCCACCCCTAAATGATGGTACACGTGATAGCACAGTGTTCGACCCTTTCTCTGCTTCGATTATAGAGACGTATCTCTAAGAGAGGCCTTTTTCCTGTTTGGTTGACGATCATAAAGGAGTTTTTAGAACTTTCAATTTTTTCCCCCCCCTCAAACGGGTCGTCACTTCCCCCATGTATTCCCTCCAAGCCATTAACTCGAGACAAGGCAAGGATTTGCACTTTCCCCTTCCTTTTGATGAATCGCTCTGGGTTATCGAGGGACCAGTTTTATCTCGCTTGCACCTTTTTTTTTCAGATTGAAAAATTACGTACCCTTCCCCCTACTATTTTCTTCAAAGAATTCTTGATCCCTTCTTCAGGGGTCTCCCTATTTACTTCCGATCATCTCAGTTTTAGAGGGGGCGACTTTCATTCAAATATGCATAGTTGAACTCTAGAGAGGCCTTATGTATTCCATTCGGGGTATTCTACATGTCATTCGGGTGGACTGACTCACACCCCGTTTGCGTTTCGGGCAGTTTTTCCATTTTCAGTGTTCGGGACCGAGATTGCCTTGTTTTTGAATCTTTTTTGGCTAAGGGGAGTTGAACAACCGCCTCCGCTTCCTCAGCTTGATAGACCTTTTCGCGGGACCCACCCCCCTAGTTTTCGGCCCTGAGGCGCGTTTGACCCGCCGGAGCGCTGATGAATTATTTTATCCAGCCCATTATACATGCTCTGCTTTTTCCTCTGACAAAAGTTGCTTCGTTGTTTCGCCGATAATGCGACCCCCTAACTTCCAGTTTGCCCTCCATGTCGCGGCCCCAACTTTCCCTTTCCACCCCACCCTTGCTACATCGTCATGTACCATTTCCCTTCTTCCTTCCAGACATGGCGAACGCCGTTGGGCGGATTGGAGTTTATGCATGGGGTTATCTTTCTTTGTTTTGGGATTGAGTGTTTTGAGGGGACTGTGCGGTCCCTTTCCAAAACCCCCCACCATGGAGTTTTTTTTTTTAGTCCTTCGCTTTAAGGCGGTGGAGCCATACGTTTCCTTCCTCCTCAGTTTTTCAGTTCAGCGCCGGAAAGGGACCGTTTCCATTTGAAGGTTCAGCCTTCTTAGGTCTCACTGCTTCTTGTTTCAGCACCTTTTCAATCGTTTTGTTCGGCAATCATGGTATCTCTATCTTTTACATAAGCCGCTTTTTTTCGAGATATACACCGACTTGCTGCCCCCAAAATCTGACTGTGCTTACCCAATCTCAAAGAAGCAGTTATAATCTTTCTGCCCCTGTTTTTTAACCTTTATAGGCTTTCTCCCTACTGAGGTTCAGGTCCCGTTTTCCAAGAGTCCTTCCAGCTGACCCTTCCCTTCACAAACCCCGACATTTTTGGCGGGTTCTTTTCCATTGCCCTTCCCAATCAGTCCCCCAAACTCTAAAAATAAAAAACACGAGTACCAAACGAATTTCTCCAATTAATGCGCCATCACGGCTCTTCCATATTATGACCTCCGTGCTTGGTCATGCGATTAGAGGGTTCTCAAGTTGGTGCGGGTGTAGTTGGCGTGGAGCCTGGATAATGGACTTTGTTTGTTCTATGTCCTTCTTCGTTCTTTCCGGACGCACACATTTTTTTCCCCTATTAACCCCCACTTGCGTGATTCATAATGGCTGGATCTTCCCGACGTCAGAGCGGCGCTATGTCCCCCAGTCTCCCTGCCTTTGGCCTTCCTAAAAAAGGGCAGGTTTTTCTCCCCTCCCGTCGGTTCTCTCGGCGATCCGGAGGCGGTTTGGTCCCCCCTACCTTTCTTTTCCCGCGAAACTGAGAGGCCCCCAAAGGAAAAAACGATTTCCACCCGCCAATATGAACACGCCATAGCCCTCTCCCTCTTTACGCGCCCCCGCACGACGAAGGCTACAAAGATGAATGAGTCTGCCCCATCTACTAGAGCTGTTAGTCCTCTTGATTCTTTAAGCAAAGCTCCCCTCTCCCCTCCTAGTAGTCCTGCTCGCGGCATATGGCTGTTAACCGCCCTACTCCCCCCACTGCCTCGAAAAGCAGGGCCGGTGGCCGACCGTGATGTTGCGCTCCCATTTCCTCCTTTACTCATCTGTGCCTTCTAAGAACTCCTTTTCAACTACCCCCGCATAACCCAGATCCTGCCCGCTTCAGGAACGGCCCCACCCTTTGTCTCCGTCATTCATGAGGATGTAATCATGTTCTTTCCTAATGCGTACCCTTCTTTGTTTCTAGTTCCCCCCCTCCCCTTTCCCCCCTCATCCTGGCACCCCGTTAGAGAACAGGAGAGTTCCTTTCCATAGTTCGCCCTTGAGCTTGCCTGGAAAGAAATGGATTTGTTTTAGGCACGATCCCAAGCCTGCCTTGTTTCAATTTTTCCCTCTTCAAGGTTCAAGGACAACTCCGAACCGCGAATTGACCCTTTCCCCGACTTAGCCGTCCCGCCCCCCAAATAGACTTGTAATCTTTTACCCTTTCTTCCTGGCCCCAGTCACGTTTTTTATTTTCTCGCTAGCGGAAATTCTAAACAATTTTCCATCGGCCTGGCTTATTTTCCCGCACAATAGTTTAAGTCCATGGTCATGAAATTTTGACCCGCTTCCCCTAAGTGAGCGCCTCTCCCCCATGTTTACCCTTCGTGACCTCATTCCCACATGCCCCAAAAACCTGGAACTCCCGAGCCTCAAGGATGACCCTTCTGTCCCCCTATATCCTTCTTTCTTTTTATAAGGCTGCAAATATTCTAACACGCCATATGACTTCTACCCTCCCCCCTTCCTGTAGGGTCAACCCTGCTGGTTTTCGCGCTTTAAGGCTTTGTTTTCCTTTTTGTATATTCGTCAGTCCGTGACAAACTTGAGAATCCAGCATACGCCCACACAGTAAGAGCGAGTACAAACATATGGTTGCGTCGATTTCCTTTTTTTTCTTCTGAGCTTTCCAACATGGAGTTCCGTTTGTGCTGGATGGAATTACGTCTACAGTTTCTCCTCGAATCGCTCCAGGAGACATTCTCCTCAAATCTTTCCACTTCAACTTTTAATTTTACCGATCCGTTGCACCCATTCCCTGGAACGAGGCTACCCCTGATTCAAATCCCCTCCACGAATCTTGCACTTCCCTCCCCCCTTTACGTCTTCCCCCGGACTTCGTCCCAAAGGACTGAAAGCCTATTTACCCAAGCTTCTTAGACCCTGAAAACATCATGTTCCTCTCGTTCTTGTCCAAACCTCCAAATGATGTCCAAAATCTCCTGAAGATAGGAGCCGGCTACACTGCCCTAGAGTTTCCCTGCTTCGTGAAATATCCCCTTCATCCCTTGTGAGTCGCCACGGCTACTAGTTTTGCATCTTGCTCTCACTTTTCTCTTGATCCAGTGTAATTTTCGTTTTTTAATAGAATACCGCCACGAAACGGAGCCCGTTCCCGGCTTTTCGCTGTGTTTTGAGGGCACATGCCGACCCCCCTGGCCAGTTCACCCCCTCCCATGAACAAGTAAACCTTCTTTCTTCTGTCAATGAAACCCCCCCTCATTTTTCCTAACTCCCGCCTCATTACTCTCTTTCCCGTGGCCACCACCAACAGCAGGTTCCAGGCCTTCCTCCCCTCTTTCCAAGAACGATCATTTTTTCTTTTTCTCTTCCTTGCGATTTTCTCCATAGATTCTAACCCAGGACCCAAAATGGACCTACGCTCCCCAAATTCTCCCGGTTCGCCGGTTTCCGCTTTATGTTGGCGCAACGCCCCGCGAAACCCCCCACCAGTTTTCTTGACGCAGGAGTCCGAAACCTCCCCCCAAAGACCCAGCCCGCTCGACCTTTTCCCAATCTAGGCCCATTTCTATTTTCCTGTTTTTCAGCAGTCTCCCCCCAACCCAACAAAGTGACAGCCTCAACGCCTGCGTTTTTTTCCCCCTCCTGCTGTGGATCTTTTCTTCCTGGAACATTTCAAATTCAGGGGGAACACTTTCACCCCCCCATTATTTCTAACGATTACCATGACAACCTTACCATTCCCCTTTTCCTTAAACAGGCCTTTTTTTCCGTATTTTTGACCAAACAATCTCCCCCCCAGGGTGGCCACTCGCCAAGTCGTTTGTCTTCCCTCCGGCTTGCTTTCCACCAAGCCGACCCCCTGATTTTTAAAAGGTAAATGTCAAACTTTCACCCCAGTCATTCTTTTTTTCCCCCCCACATCCGAAGTTCTAAAGTCAAACAAGTGGACATCCACTCGAATTCGTCGATTTATATCCCATGAGGTTTGAACGATATGAACGCGTCAACTGCATGATCCAAAATAGCCCCCCCGGATGAAGATGTGAATTGTTCCCCCCCTCAACCGACGTCAAAGACCTTCCCGTTAGTTACATTCCTCCTCTGAATAGAATAACCCCCAGTCAGACGCTCTCTACTTCCCCTTTTCCCCCCCCCCCCCCCCCAATATTAAATCCCTCTCTACCGAATTGCCAACTTCTCTTTGAACTTGCTTTCAGGGCCCGTACCATTTTTTTTTCATGATTTCCTGGGTCCAAAAGAAAGACCCCTGGAACCCCCTCCTTTTGGGCTTTTCTGCGCGCAGTCCTGGTTTTTATCTAGACCGAGCTTTCGTCACAGGTCAAGGGACGAACCGTTCTTCCCACATTCTTTATTGCCTCGGCGACTTTCTTTCACTTTGCCTCGGGTTCTGCGGCGGAGGCATGGTTTGGTTCTGCTTCGAAATCGCGATCTTTACCCCACCATTGCTCGTCCTCCCTGCGTCGATGAAACTTATTAGACGACCGTCCCCCCCCCCCCCTTTTTAATTGATTTTTTCGAAAATGAGATGGCGAGAAACCTTGCTATCTCGAACTTCCCTTTTTAAGAATTACTTTTTTTGATCCTGCGCGGCAACGACCCATCTTTTCCTTTTATCCGTCCCCCTACTCATTGATTGGATTTGAAACTCCCCTTTCTGTAATTCTAATTGAAAGCTGAGCACACCCCTGCCCCCCTTTACAGATGCAACTTTTTACCTTCTCCCCACTATAGTTGAAAATCTGGGCCCCTCCTTGCCTTTAATCAGGATGGGGCGGTTAAAATCGACTAGAGAACCCTCCCCCCCCAGATTAATGTCGACAAGTTAATACAACCTCTAACAGTTTTTTTCCCAACTATAAGATTGACGATGGCATACCTGAGGAACCATCTCTTTTTACCTTTTTTAAGACTCCTCATATATATCTTCCTCTTCAGTATGTTTTTGTGATGCGACCGGAAGGCACCTGTACTCCCCAGAGATGCGTCCGGAGGAGTTCGATTTTTGGCGCTTTTCCAGTTTATTCCTTTCCACGGGGGCGATGTTCTTATTTTTTGGACTCCCGTAACAGTTCTGGGTTTTAATTTCCTGTGATTATACTCATGGCAACGCCGCATCGACTGCCTAACTTAGTTTTTTCCAGCGATGTTACGATAAAGTTTTTCTCAGTTACCCGTTCATGGCGCAGACTTTTTTGGAGTCTCCCTTTTTTCCCATTCAGAGTTCGACTTTCTGGCCTCTTCCCCGTTAATTATGAAGAATTCCGATGAGGTATTTTTTGGATCCTACTGATCTCTACGGCCTTTTCGCTCTCTCGATATCCTTCACTCAATTTCCGAGCATTCAATTTTATTTTTCGGCCCCCTCTTAATTTTTAAGGTCGCACCTAGAACTCGAGAATGGTGTTAGTCGCTGTTTAGTTCCCCCCCTTCCGCCTTGGTCACCTTCCGCGCTCCTGGTTAAATCTTCGCCGCTGTTGATTCCGACTGAAATACTGCAAAAAGACGGTTGCAAGGTTCGCCATGTGGCATTCTCAATTGCGTCCTTTTATGAATAAATGTATAAGCCCATAGTCGCATGTAATCCTCACCCTGTACCTTTCCCTGTTGACCCAGACCTCATGTCAACCACGTTTTCCTTGACCAGCATAAACAGTTACCTCCCCGTTTCTATCGAGGAGTCTATTGTTTTATCAGGTCGTTATCTCTCCTTTTTGTCTGGAAACTTTTTCGTCTTGCTGTCCCTTCCTTTCTCATCAGATCGAAAGCCTCCCTCAGTGGTGACTTCGAGGTGAGGCCCCTTTTCAACACCGTTCCCCTTTTTCTGATTTGTTGCATGTCCTTTCTCTGCTCTTCTCCCTGTCCGCTTCTAACCGATTATTTGGTCTTACACCCTTCCTTTCAGAACTCGTCTTTTTTCCTCATCTAAATGATGGAGATAGCTTTGCTCCCGTGGCCTGGAAAATAGACCTTTCGCGCGTTTGTAATCCCCCCCATCATGCCGTCGAATTCCTCATTTTTTTTCCTTCCCCTGGGGTTATGAGAGGATGTTATTTACATCCTGCCTCCCCCCTCTTTATGTTCCCCGCCGGGGTGCCTTTTGAAGCTGTGTTTTTTTTTTCTCTGTCATAAAGGTTCTTTTTTTTTTTAAAACCGGACTTTTTTGGCATTTCCCTGCCAAGACCATCAATTTCCCCCTTTCAAGCCCTTCGTTTCCGTCACTTTGTTGTTTTTTCCCCCCGAGATGGATGCAAAAAAACTGAGATCTTGGTCGGTGCCCCCCTCCATCTCGAGTTTGATCTGATGCTTCTTGAGTTTATGTCTCTGGACAATAAACTGTTTTTTTTTTTTGCTGTTTGCGCGCGTTGCCCCCCATACGCAGGCCGTAACACTGATGGGAAGTGTCGGCTTTTTTCCTTGAGAGTACGAGTTCTCTGTCTTACATTCTTCCTTTACGAAATCGTTTTCCCCTTTCCTTTATTTAAGGTTCCTTGAAACTTGTTTGGCCCCGGACTCCAGGCCTCTCTTTTTCCCTCTATCTGAATATTTTCTTATTTTCTTTAACCCTTCCCACCTGTACCTTTTCCAGGTTCTATGTTCATGGGATTTTAATCCTGGCATCGAATTAGAAATAGTCACCACAAAAAGCCTTGCATCTTTCATCAGGTCTTGCGGATTGCTCCTTCAAACCCTAATTCATCTCTTTACACCCCTGCTATCCTCAATCCTCCCAGATTGTTAAAACTCGACACAAGCAGCGCAATGTGCTGACGATATGGAAAATAATCCCCACTCCTCCTTTCTTAGTGCTTCTCTCAGAAAGTCACCCCGGATGCGCACACTTTTTTTGTTCCCCAATCGCGGCAAGCCAGGATAGGTCGACAAAATTTTGGATACTTTCCCTATTCTTTTTCCGTTTTTTCCTCAGCATTTCAGAAGCCGTGGGAGGTTCGCTTATGATGAAGTCCTGATCGAGCGCGGGAAGGATCTTTCCCATTTTTCCAACCGTCTAAACTACTCGGTTCCCTTCCGTTTAGGCCTTCTCATGTAGAAAGATTCCCTAGCATCCTAAATGGTAAGCTTCGACTTCAATTCCCGGGGCCTAAAGAAGTTGCCGATAATCATAGCACAATTCGCTTCCCATCCCATTCGCCTGGAACGTACTGTGTCATTCTTGTCTCGAAAGGGTTGTCTAAGAATATCCCAACGAATTCATTCCCCCCTTCCCCTCAACCGCCTTTATTTGACAATTTTTGTCTTCAGATGAATAGACTTGCGAGTTTGAAATTGCAGCCGTAGTCCCCTAGATTTTCCCCTTTTTTGTTCTCCCCGAGCTCGTTATAAGTTTTTGGGCAGGTGGGAATGAGTCCCCCCTCCCCCCTTTTCTTCATTTGACTCGTCGGGCTTGGCACCGGTCTCCTTCCGTGGACCCAATTTGAATTAAACCTGCTTAACTTATGCTGCGTCTTTTTTGAAGGCCGATTGACATTGCCTCATTTTTCCCCCCCCCCCCCAAAGTGCTGTGGATATTAACTTCCTTTTCACTGTTCACTCTGACCTTTTCTCTATCTGGACAGGCGCTCGCGATTTTTTCTCTTGTCCAGGATGTCCTGGTTTGTCGAAATTTGCCACGGGGAGGCTAAACGGGTCCCTCTGTCTCCAAAGCCAAACCACTGCCCCGGCACGGTATCGACCCACTTCTTTTTCCCACTGCGACCTCCTTTCTTTTACGTCAGGAGCGGTGGCGGGCGGTATTCTTTCCTTTTGATTCATTCCTTAGTTTCTATACTTGTCGCGGCCAACGCCCCCCCCTTTTTTCTCCCGTTCGGACGCACCTTACTTACTAATGAACCTGCTTGTATGCAGGATTTTGACACTTTAAGTGAGTCTGATTTTTATGGTTCTGACTGAGGCGGACCATTCTTTTTTCTCCCCCCCTCCTGAACGCTCCAAAATTATTCCATTTACCTATTTCGGACACCGGCCTTTCTCTTTTAAGTTAGAGGTTATCAGCAATATTCCCTTCCCCTCCCTATCTAGTCTAGCTTTTTAGGGTTAACGACAAGATGCTGGTTCGCGTCGGCCCCGAGGGTACTTATTCCTTCAGCAGGTGTTTTCTTTTGCCTCTCGGGTTTCAGTCGACATTCAGGCGACTTTAGGTTATTTTAAATGCCGTTGTTCGTGGAAAGGTCTTTTTTTGTTGCCCGGCTTCTCATTGTTATGCCACCCCCCTCCTCCTGAGTATTATCCGATTTGACGACTTTCTGAGGGAAACAAACTGAAAATGTTTCCCTTCTCAGGAGGAGAGTTTCCCGCTAAGGAGCCTCTCATGTACTGGCCGCTCTCAATCTTATTAACTCTATGGTATCGTGACAACGTTCTTTACTTCCCTATTTGGACTCTTCTCGCTCACCCTCCACGTTAGTTTAATCTCCAAGCGCGTCAAATCAACCGGCAACACTTCTCCCTTCGTTCCATGACCATACAGGAACGGCTAATCCAGGCTGTGAACTACAGTGGTCCTTTGTCTTATGGTGGTAGCGCCTTGTTTGAGGATTTAGCTTTTCGGTCTGTCTTTTTCCCTTTTTTCATGGACAAAACCCCTCCAAAACTTTTCGGGTTTTACTGGAATGAGATCCTGGAGGATGGAGACCCCAGGTCCCGATAGGCTTGGCCGAGCCCTTTTCTTAATTCCCCAGCAGATAGGATTTCTCCCTGCTGTGGGATTGGAGCTTTATTGAAACAGTGGCCACTTTTTTTTCCTGTTTCCTTGTATTTCTTTATTTTTTGAGAGCTCTCATTTGCCCTGACACCCACTTTCTTTCCCATTTCGAGCGCCAGAAGAAAGCCGTCTATATTTGTTTTTCCCCCCCTTCTGAACGCCTTGTACGCGGGCGCCAGAATCTTATGAAGGTCCCTTTTCGGGTCCAGCCGGCATGAAAGGTTCCCTCCTCACCAAACCAACCCGCCATTCGGGGTTTTTATGAATGGTCACACTGCCCCCCTACCACTACAATCTCACCACACAACGGACCTCCCAATATACGTAATTCCTCGCCGCCCGCACCCCTCGTTTTCATGTTCTGATTTCCCTTCTCCGGTGCACGTATTGTTCCCTGTTTCGCCTGAGTGTTTTTGTAGGTTGTTGCATCTCGGTGCTGTTCCCAAGGGACCAGTGTTTTTACTCTCGAGTTTCGCTCTACTTGAAACCTTCGCTGCACCGTTTTTTTTCTCAAAAGAATGCTTCTTAAAGGATGGATGAGCCTTTCTCCCTCTCTGGATACCCTGCGTTCACGATAAGCACGTGCATTTGCACGTTCCCCCTTTCAGGGGTGTCACCTCTCAAGTTCTCACCTGGAGCACCTATTTTGTAAGGCCTTTTTTCCCTTCCCCTCGACCCCCTCTGTCCGACGGAGATTGAAACAAACCCTGCCCACAACAGCTTTACTAAAAGTTACTTCACACGCCTTCCCCATATCTCCGTCGCTTTCCCCACCCGACGAGGAAGGATCCCACTTAAGGCTCCTGAATCGATCCTCCTGCGATAGTCTTTCCCCTCGCCTTTCCCTGGGCGGTATTTAACCTAGCAAAAGATGACACCACGGGATGAATTTTTTATCCCCCCCAGACTTACGCCACTGCTCTCACCTCGGTTTTTTTTGCGAAAGCGATTGCGCTTAAATGAACTCCTTTTTCGCTACATGACGTGTACTTACTTCTCATCAAAAGCAGGGTCCTCCTCGGCTCCTCTTTTCTTTTCCCCCCTCTTTCTTAGCGGCAAAATCCCTGATGTTCACCCCCCCCCCCCCTCCCCCTTCCTTTTCTTTTTCCTACCTTACGTAAGCCCCGGAAAAATCTGGGTTGGCCGCGTCCCTTCGCGTTCCGCCCTTTTTTCTCTCCTTTTGAATCCCCCGCCCAAAATCCTATTCCTCTGCACGCGTCTTCCTGAGTCCCTGCTCGTTTTTTTTTAGATCCCCTCGGCCGGGCAGAATTTTCCTTTTCCCGGTCCCTCAAAGCCCTTGTACGCACGTGGAATTCCAAGCGCCCCCAACAATCGATTTCACCCTCCCTAAATATGTGTCATCGAGAGGTCGCAATTACTTTCCAATGGGTAATCGGCCGTGATTATTCCCTATAAAAAGACAAGTTTCTTTTTTTGCTAGATTGCAGACCGACCCCTCAACGGAATGAACCCGCCGCAATCCTTTCCCCTTTTATGCAAAATTTGACCAGGCCCGGAAAAGAAAGTCCAAAGAAATACTACTGTCGTCAAGTATTTTGTAGTAAAACTTACAAACCGAGATTTTCCCAGGATGACAAGGATTGCAATTAAGACGTCCTTCTACGGCTTCAAATATATTTTTACAAAAGAGCTGCTTCATCCCATTCCCCCTTCTAGGGTTCCCCACGCCCTTACCTTTTGAGTAAAGAGATTCAGTTTTTTTTTAGGCTGAATGGAACACCCCTGCGAATAATTCCCCCCCGCTACAACATTTCTTAAATGGCCCCGTTTTCCGGTTGATATCTCTTCTTTTTATCTTCTTCGTGGCTGTGTGTGTCGGGTCATTTTGCCTAACTTTTTTTTTCTAGCGCCATCTGAGGTGGCCATGATCAATACCCTAAAGGTACCATTGATCATTACCGTTTTTAACCCCGAGCTGCCGGTCTATGATTAATACATACCGCCACTCTGCCTCTCCCCCCCCCATGTAAGGAGGCCCTTTCTTTGATGCTTACCACGGAAGCAGAAGTTCCCTCAATCTCTTCGATATGAAACTTGCATTGTTAGAGGCCAAAACCGTAACCTTTTTCCTCAGACCATAGTCCTCCTTTCTATCTCTCTACCAGACCATCTTTTTGCCTAGATGTTCCATATCGTCAGTCGGAGAGGCTCTTCGATTTTTTTTCCCCCCGCTGATGGCTTCCCTTAGATTCCATCCCCTATTGTATTTCATTCCCTACCCAAGAACGCCTACTTTTTCCTTAGATGTGTTTCCCGAGGCATGCCGCCAGGCCCCAAAGGCTTCTGTTTCCCCGAACATTGTAAAACGGGAAGGTGCATCCCCCCCCCTTCCCCAGAAGTGTCCGATCAAACGCACTTTTAATCATTAATAGTACCTCTTTTCCCCCCCCAAGCAAGTTCTGAAATTAATACTATGCCTCACTTTCCCTGAGTTATCTTCTGATTCTTTTAAGACATGCCAACCGGACGCTACCACACTGACCGATACTCCTAAACGCTCACCTTCGCCGTTTTTCTGTTTCTGTGGAGTCCCCCGCGCGCACCACCATCCCACCCTTTTTTTTGCCACTCCCTTAGCGCCCCCAAGACCAGCCTCTCCCTATTCTATAGGGCTCTTTCTTTTTTCAGACAGCTATGGTCCCCCCCCCAGGGGACCCGATCTGTCAAACGCAGTTCTGGAACGATGGCTGTTATTCTTTTTTGAAGGAAATTCAACAATTCGGTCGTTTCACACCCGGCACACCTTTTATTTTATTCCTGATAACCAACGACAACCGCTTCCGTCCCCCTGGGTGGCATGACACATTCTTTTCGATTTCATGAAATTCCTTCTCTCTTCCCAACTGATCGAACCGCTTCCTTCCCACGGACGGATGTCGCATCACAAGGTCGATTTTTCACCCGGCCCTTCTCCCCAGCCCGATCTCCCCTCATTCTTCCTCTCCCTCCTTATTTTAAAGAACGTGTTGAAGCCCTTTTGAAACTCTCGTTGCTCCCTTGATGGCGATTCTGCCCCTCCCCCCTTCACGGCATGCTCAAAATCACTCAACCTCCGGTAGTTGAAGTGTTGCAGCACCCTCTCCCCCTGTCCCTCCCTTCACTTTTCTTAAGCATGATCTGATGCACTTCCCCCCTATGCATCTGCCAAATTTTAATTAAGAACTGCGTCCCAATGGATTCACCAAATATTACCCCTCGTTCAAGCCGGACAATTCTCTGTTCACTTGTTTTCTTTACCTTTCACGTCTGATTAATGGGTCAACCCTTTAATTTTTACCCCCTTTACAAAAATCAGCTACATGCGCTAACGTTTTCAGTTCCTCGACGCAGTCTCAAGGTCACGTCGCGAACCCGGTCTTCCCCCATTCTGTTTTCTAATTCGAACATGCTGGCCGTGACTGGACTGGCTTCCTTCTTACGGCCTTGGAGAAAACTTTTACTTCTATCACCCCTGCTCTGATTCGCCGAGGCGGTACCTTAACATTACTCTCCTCCGGCAAAATTCCATGCTACGAAGATGGGGCTTCCCCCCCATTCTCCTAGAGGCCTACCCTTGCTCCGTACGTTTTTCCTCGCGCTCCCCCACGACAATATGTACCTTTTCGTAGTTCCCAACATTAGATGGAAGAGACCCCACTAACATTATACCTTCTTACAACTCCGACCCCCACTGCCCTCCTCCATGTCCCCTTTTTACTGATCAAACTTTTTAGCGTTTCCATCGATTGCAAAGTTGCGCATATCTGATTTCTTGTTCCACTACTCATCTATTCACGCTCCAATTCAACAACCGCCTTTCCTTTTTCTCCCAACCTACGACAAATCATTGACATAGCCCGATGCTCGAACCAGAGATACTGGCCCCTTAGCAGTTACATTGGCAGCCATTCCGGAATATATCTTCTCCCCCATAATACTACGTTGTTGTGGAGTCGATTCCTTCTGAATGGCAACCTTTTAACCCCAGTTCCGGGTTGAAGGCTCTTTTTAGACTTCATATGTCTATTGCCACGGGGTCATGTTTATGGTAGACAATTTTGAAAAAGGACGGTTCTGGATTTTCCCGATGGGAATCCCAGACCTCCCCCTCGGACGACCGGTCTTTTGGGGTTCCATCCTCTTTTCCCACTATAGTTTTGAAAGAACCCCTTTCATTTCTTGGGGGTTTTGATGCTTCCATCTCTGTTCTGTTTTATGAAGGTGGATTAGAGTCCCCCCTTTAATTATTGTACGCCCGGCCAGATTATGTATGAGAAAGGTCTCTACCCTCGTCTCACGTAGGATTATCATAGCTGCCCAAATATCACTCTTCCCCCCCATTTGAAAGGTAGTAGCTTATGAAAAGCCTTCCTCTTCATATTCCTCATTTGCTGTGGATGTCGATTAATTCTCCTAACTACTCCTTCAACTCCATCCTATGCTCAAGGACAGCACCTCAAGTCCTAGAACGACCTCCCCTGCAATTAACTGGTTCTACTCTTTACTCTCCCAGAAGTCTTT
>Ga0179591_1379293_pt1 | contig 21019 bp, 33 predicted proteins | sample CZOMad2_1_08_16f_FD_182891 | JGI IMG/M metagenome (GOLD analysis project Ga0179591, IMG submission 182891) | Vadose zone soil fungal communities from Angelo Coast Range Reserve, California, USA - CZOMad2_1_08_16fungal (PacBio error correction) | ecosystem: Environmental > Terrestrial > Soil >... | reverse complement strand
AGCGCAGACTGAGGTCTTTCTTCTCCTTTTTGACACTTTTTTTTTTTTTTTTTTCCTGTTTTTTTCTACTTCTTTTAAGGTTCTTCCCATCCCGAAGCTTTTCCCCGGCTTGATGCCCCCCGTGAAGGGTGACATTTTTTTAAGTATGGCATTTTGGTAGAGTCCCCACTCTTCTCCCTCTTTTGGCCCCAAGGTCAAAGCGTCCCTCTGCCAACGCGTTTTTGTGCCCCCCAGGTTTCTCCGTCTTTCCCCGGCGTCCCCCCCCCTTTTGGAGTCTTTTCCCGTCCGCCCCAGGGTCCGACTTGGGAAGAATCCGATTGGCTAGGACGGCGAACGAGTAGAGGTTTTCCCCGCTTGAAAAAGTCATACCAAGCCCCGTTTTCCAATGTTGGCGGTGTTGTTTTGCCTGTGGCCTTGTTTTTTTTTTTTATTGACCCCTCTTTTTCTTTGGAAAGTCGGTTTGAGGTTTCTCCCTAGAGTTTGAGACAACATGTCCTATGGACTCTTTTCTGCTTACCACTCCCTCCCTTCAATTTCCCCTTCCCCGATGTTCGTTCCCCCTTTGAAAGCTTTTAGGGGCAGAGATAGGTTTTTTTACCAGCACGGAATCGGACCTTGGTCCCTTTTTTTTTTTTGCGTCCCCCCCTCCTGGTTAATCTTCTTTTTGGACTTTCTTTTTTCGACTGTTTTCTTCGGGGCTTAAGAGTAACTTTTTCAATTCTCTCAATGGGGGGACCCCCAAATTTTTCCTTGTAAGTTTTTTTTTCCCTGGCACCTGAACTTTGGTAGGCCCTCGGTGCCCCCCTCCTAGAGAATTTTTTTGATGAGGGTCCTAACTTCTTGTTTGTTCACTTTCCCTTAAGTTTGTCTGTCTCTCCACGCCAGGTATCCGTTCATTTTCCCCGGGCCCGTTTCTTCCTCTGGACGCTAATATTTTCCCGTTTTTTGTTACCCCCCAATGTTCGTAGCTCGTTTTTTTTTTTCCCCGCCCTTTCTCTGGCTCCCCTTTTCTAACTCGTTCTGGTAGCCCAGCCCAACGGTCAAAGGCCGGGTTTAAGGCCGAAAAAACCCGCCGGCATGCCCCCCTGCTTAGAATTTTCCTTACTTTTTCTGCTCATTCGTATCCTTCTCCCCCCGGTCTTTCCGCGGGCTCCCTTGTAGTTTCAGAGGCAGGTGTCTTAGTTTTGTTTAACCCTTTTTCGACCCTTTTTGGCCTCCGTTCCCCCCTTCCCCACATGTTGAAGGTTTCGCTGCCTGGGATGACAGGGTCGATGCCTCCTTCATTGGCCTTCCTTCCCCTTTGTTGGTCCCCCCCCCCGTTTTTTTTTCCGCCCCCTTCCGCTTTTTGATCTTTCCCACTGAACTTCTTTCCGAGGCTGGAGGCGAGCCCCGGGTCCCTTTCCCCATGATGCCCCTCTCGAATCACACCAACTTTTTCTTTGTCGCCCCTTGTCTGTCCGGAACCCGAGGGACACGACTTCTGTCTATCCTTGGAAGCCCCCCCAAGGTTTTCGAGATCCCTTTTTAGGCAGGTTTTTTAAGGCGACCTTAACCCAAGGGTCCCTATTTCCCTTTTTTCCCCCCCCGTTTTCTTCCTGGTGCTCAGGAGGTCAGTTTTGCCTGGACCAAAAGTTTCCTTGCATGTTACCCCGGAGGCTAAGCAGGGTTTATCCTTCCCTTCCCCCCTCCCCCCAACGTATGTCTGTCGGATTTTTCCAGGGTACCCGGCCGAGAGAGCGCCCCAGTACCTTGAGTTCCCCTCCTTTCCTTTTTGTTTTTCTGCTTTTCCTCCCCTAAAAGGGATTTTCCAATTTCGACACCATTTTTTCCTTTTGCTTTTTACCTCCCCCTTTCCCCCCCTCAGGGTGATTCTTTGGCTTCCAGGACCTGAATTCCTTCCGGTTTGATCCCCGCCCCCCCTTCCCTCGGGGCTTTCCCAACGAGCCCATGGGTCCGGGTGACGTTCCCCCTCCTCCCTCTGAGTTGTTCAACACTGCTTTCGCCCGGTCAATTTTCGACCCTCCATCTTTTTTATCCTGCGCCCTTTTTAAAATCTTGTACATGGGGGGTTGCTTTTTGGTTAGATTCTTGTCCTCTTTTCCCAGCTTTGTGCCTTTTTTTCTACCCCGCGGATCCACCCAATCTTTTCCCCCCCAGGCAGTAGTCCCTTTTTTTCCATTAACAGCCCTGATTCTCCGTCTTCCAACCTTTTCCAAAAGACGTTTTCCCCTGAACGTGGAAGGCTTCGGTCCCCGCCCCCCTTCAAGACCTCCGGCCCAACGGTCCCACACCGGAAGTTGTCATTGGTGAGGAAGTTTGAGGGAGGGCCGCAGTTTTCCCAGCATTTTCCTTTGCCCTACGCCCCTTGGTACCAGCTTCCGGTAGGTCCCTTAACTGAGACCCTTTTTTACACTCGGTTGCATCGAGACCTTTTTAACCCCTTAGGGGTTCCTTTTCCCCCCCTTGTAGGTTCCCAAAAGAGGCACTTCCCTGGGTGCGACTTCTAACACCCCCTTTGAAGAATTAGAGTCCAGTGTAGGGTTCTTGAACCCGATTCCCCCCGATGGCCGGGTCCCCTGTGAGCCCGTGTCTGCCCAACTATTTGCGCCCCCCGGTCCGATGAGACCTTTTTTGAGGTCCACCTTGGCGTTTTCCCCTCCTCTGCCAACCCTTCTTTCTTCCTTTTTTTTTCCGGATTTCGAAATTGAACGGGTGGTAGAGTCCGATCTCGGTTTGTGGTTTGGTCCTCCCTCCTCTGATGAGGGGGTAACTCTGGACAGGGCGGACCCATCCCTTTTCCCCTTTTGCTTTGGGCGTCCCTTTTCCACCCCCGCAAAATCTGCGGCGTGCACCCGCGGGTTTTTGGTCTCGTAGCCTTCGCCATGTGCGACTTGAACTTAAATGGACCCCTGGAGGCCCCCTTGCTCATTAAATCCATGAACCCCCTCCCTTTTCCCATCCCCGCGGGAGGGATAAACCCGGCATGTGGACGTGGCCCGTTTACCCACTTCTCCTCCCCCCCTTTTCCCTTCCCCCCCTTTGGGAACCCCGGCCGCGAAAATCCTTTTTTCTTTACAAACGTGCCTCCCTACGCTTTTGGGGTGACAAAAGGGAGAGGCTTTCCTTTCATTTCCCCTCTTTCCTGCCCTTTTCACACGTTTTCTGGAAACGGGGATACCCACCCCGAAAAACCTCTCTCCATTTTTATCAATTTTCCCCCCCCTGTAACTCCAACCGCGTCCACCGTCACGAGCCCCAATGTGTTTTTTTTTTCCAGGGGCTTTTTTCTGCTCACTTTCCCGCTGTTCGCAACATGGTTTTCGGTACAAAAAGATTTTCCCCAAGAATTCGTTACCCCCGTGAGTTTTCCCCCCCTCTGTCGGTCCCCCCCCCTTGCCGAAAACCCCAGAACCCATGACTGGAGGATTAACAGGGCTGTTGGCCGACGTTCTTTTGTTCGTCTTTCGAACACGCCCCCCACAAATCCAGAAGGATCGATCCCCCCTGCCTAGGCTTCCTCCCCGGCCTTTTTTGGGGAAAAGCCGCAATTTACCCTGGCCTCCCTTTTTTTCTTTTTTTTTCTTGCGGCCTCGGACCTCGACCAGGCGGGTTCCGGTGGCCCCCACCCCCCAGGACTGCCGCCCTCTCTTCCCTGCTGACTTTCCCCCCTTTGAAGTCTTCCCCCCCCCCCCCAAGACCACCCAGCCCCTTCCCGGACACGAGTGTTTCGTATCCTTTTTTTTCCTTGACCCAAATGCCTGGAATTTGTGCCGTCTCCCCCCTTGCAGTGACCAAAAAGGCTTCCTGTGTAGACCCTTCTGTGTTTCTTCTGCCCCCCTTTTTTTTCCAAGGTTTTGCTGGAAGTCCCTTGGCCCTGGATCGATCGTATCCCCTTTCCCGCCTCCACCCCAACCCCCCTTTCCTTCCCCCCTCTCCCTCTTGTTCCGACTCATAGCCTGACCCCGGGCATGTTCCTTTTAAGAACTTTGGGGCTTTTTCCCACCACTTTCCTCTGTATATCTACCCGCGGCCCTGCCGAGGTTTTTTTGGAATTTTTGAAAGCGCCTCCCCTGTCTCCATTTAGCCTTTCGGCTTTACTGCATTTTTTCCCGGTTGCCAAGTCTAGAAGCCTGCCGTACCCCGACATGTCAAGGAGTTTTTTAGACCCGTGAGCCCTCTGCCCGCCCCCCCCCCCGGCGCTTCTCCCCAAGACCCCTTCTCTCCCCCTTTGAACCAGGCTACCCTCTTCACTTTCCTTTTCCCCCCAGCTTTTTTTTTTTTGGTCCCACTTCCCCCCCCTGCTTTCCCTGAACCTGACCTGCTAGGTAATGAAGGATCGAACAGGAACACCGGATTTTTCGTGCCTTTTTTCAGGTCCTTTCCCCTCCAATTCCCCCCTCCCCCCTTCCCCGAAACCCGAATAGGTTCTTGGGTGGTTTTTTTTTTTTTTTGGGGGGATGGGGGCGTTTTTTTTTTTGTTTTTTCCCTTTGCTGGGATGTTGTTTCATCTGATCGGCCTTTTTCATCTGTCCCTTGGTTGACGCAGTCTGTTCCGGCGGCAATTCAATCCTCGGTCTTGATTTTCTCTCCCCCCCCCTTTTCAGAGCCCCGTTGGAAGTCCGCCGAAGGCCTGCCACGTCCTGGATTGAAGACCTATTAAATAAACCCGCAGCTGACCCGTCCCCCTCTCCCCTCCCTCACCCCTTTTTTTCACACCCAGCCCCTTTTTTCGTTTTTTTTTTTTAGTCGTCCTCTGATTCTGCAAGTGTATCCCCACAAGGGAGTGGGACTAGTAATTGTGACTGTTTTGCCGATCAGCTGCGTCCCCGGTAGATGCCCTTTTGGTTCTTTTCCTCCTGGGCCCCTTGCCATTCCCTCACAGTGGCCTGTCACGTGTGACGTCGTTCCCTTTAACATTCGGCCAACCCGGGTACATTGTACTTTTGCCCAAGGGCTCTTTTCTTAGTTTCGGTCCTGTTCCCCTCCTGTTGGTCGTCAACTTGTCAGACCCCGGCAGATTTCCCCCCTTTCGGGCGATCGGCGGCTCCCCTTCTGTTTGGGGCCCTTTTCTCGTGTTCTCCTCCCCTTCAAACTTTTTCCGCATGTTTTCTTCGAGGCTCCTCGACGAAGGCCCTGGAAGAGGGTGTCTTCAAGATTTCGTACCCCAGAGTCTTGGCCTGTTTTGTGTATTTTTTTTTAACCCTCCATTTCTTAGATCTTCCCCTTTTGGGGATTGGAACACTCGTAGGTTGGCAGGGGTCTGTATGTGGTGTGAGCCCTTTTCCAGAATTATACTCCTTTTCTTCCATCCTTGCGTACCTTCCCTTCAAGTCTTCTCCCCTTTTTCCCCCCAGGGCCTCCCTCCTTCTTTGAATTGGCCCCGTCGACCTTTCTTCTGTTCAAGCAGGGAATACAGCAATGCGAACGAAAGGCCCGGGTTTTGAATGTGCCCCTCTTCTTTAATTAATTTTGTTTGGCTTTCTGGGCCCCCTTTAGAGGAATTTGCAGTGTTGGATTTTCTTCTTCCTTTTGTCACAATTTTTTTTTTTTAGTTCCTTTTCCCTGAGGATCCCTTTTCTTTGAATCCTCGAAGAAAGGGTGGTGAACTTTAGCGTAGTATTGGATGAAACCAAGTGGAAGGTGCATGTCCTAGTGATTGTTTGATCGAGAACTCCCCCCTTTCAGGCTTTGTTTTTTGCCAACTTTCCCATTTTTGTGACCTTTGCGACCTCGAGGATTCTGTCAGGTTTTTGGAGAAGTTTCGCTGACGTTGGTACTTTTTTTTGTTTTGGGGCCTAACCCGTTTCCCGTTTTTTCCCATGGGATTTCGGAGGTTTCTTTTTCCACAGAATCCCCCCTCACCAATGTTTTTCCAGACCCCTTTTTTTTCGAATTCTTTTCTTTTCTTGGACCATTTTTTTCCGGCTTTTTTCCTTCAGTTTTAGACGCAGACCCTATTGATGAGAGTCTCGGGGAATTCCTCTTCGTTTACCACTTGTATTTTTGGTTCCCCTGTTTTTTTTCCCCCTAGTCAGCTGATATTGGGTTTTCCAAGACCAGGAGGTTTTATCTCCTTCTTCCCCCCGGATTCCACCCCCCCTGGTCCTGGTTCTGTAGACGATTGATTTTAGGAAGCCTCGCGAATCAGAGTTCATTTTCCTTTCGTTTCTTTTTTCTTTTGTTACCCCCCCCCCCCACCCCCGGGAATGCTTGGAAACAGGTTGGAGCATGGCCAATCCCCCCAACCTCGGTTTCTCTGATTTTCCTCCCCATCTTTGGGCCTTTTCATGGAAATCCCCCAGTCAGTTTGACTTTCGCAAGAGTTTCGATCAACGCATTCTTTGCTTTTTTCGCTTTCCGCCCCTCTTGATCCGCTTTTTCTTCCTGCCCCTTTTTTTACGATTTTTAACATTGAGCAATGCCCCCGAATTATTCTCCCCGGGCCCCCGTTCTTTCTTGGGTCCTCTCCCCCTTTTCCCCCAGACCGCTGCACAGGACCTTCTTTTTCAGGCATTGACCACCCTGGGGCCCTTCTTCTTTTTCATTTCCCCTCCTTTTTTTTTTTTTTTTTTTTTTCCCATCCTAGGACTTCTTCCCCGTGTGGGGTGGAAGCAGCTGAAGGAATTTCCTGAGCTGTCACGTTCCGTTTTTCTTTTGTTTCTTTCCTTTTTTTTCTGCCCCCCCTTTTTCCACTTTTTTTTTTTTTCTCCTCAACCGGCCGCGTCCTGGGATTCTTCCCTGCCTGACTTCCCCCTTCCCAGTTTTTATGAGTTTTTCCACCGGCTCAGACCGGTTTTTTTCTTGTCCGGGCCCGAAAGGCTTTTTTTTTCAATAAAGTTGTTTTCCGGGGCTTTTTTTTTTGTTTTTCCCCCTTTCTTTCTTCCCCCCCATGGTTTCCCTTTTCCGAATCGTTTGAAAACCTCCACGTCCTTCCTTTTTTTTTTTTTCGCTTCATTTTTCTTCACTACCCGAGTTCCCCACCATCTGGTCTCTTTTTTTTTTTCTGCCCCCCATTTTTCTTCAGATTTTCCGGGTCTCCCCCTTTCTGACCGGTCACCAGGGGAGTCCATTGATCCCCCACAAGCTTCCCCCCCCCCCCCCCCCCCCGTGTTTATAACCCCCATATTTCTTGGACAGACTTGGCATGGTTTCGTCGGGACCCGGGGAACCCCCCCCAGCCCTGTTCCATATCCCCTTCCTTAACGCCCCCCCCCCGTTGTCTTTTCGGCCCCCTCCTGTTTGCCCTCTGACGTTTTGACCGGCAATTTCCGTTCCTGTGGTTTTTCGTGAGTTTTTCTTTGGCTTTTGCTTTGAGCAATGTGGCCCCCCCAATCCTTTTGGACAATTCCAGTCTTTTTTGCTTGACCTTGCGCTCGGTCTCTTTAATTACCCCCCCCCAGCACCTTAGGGAACTGAATTTTCACGGATGGGCCATTCCGGATCCCCCCCCTCCCCTTTGGTATTGAGTAACTGGCCCGACTTTTTTGGCGTCGCTTTTCGGCCTCTGGGGGCTCTATCAAAACCTTTTTTCCCTCCTTTTTTCGGGGCCCCCCAGTCTTTCCCCGAAACACCCATGGGATGGTGGTCTAGTTTCACTTACTTCCGTCCTTCTCGAACCCCTTCCCCACATGACTGGTCTGGTTTTTTATTTTCCTCTCCTCTTGTGGCATGGGTTTTTCCTCCATGGGTTTCCCTCGACTATGCCGCTCCCGAAACAAACAACTTCCGGTCCCCCGGCCCTGAATTTTTCATGCACTGAAGGATTATTTCCTGAGCAGTGTACAACCTCTAATGTCTTGGATGTTTCCCCAGTTTTGGCCCCCCCCTTTACTTTTTCTTAGTGAACGCTTTTTTTGAAATCTTGACCGGGGGTTTCCCGGTGATTCGCTGTTTTTACACGTGGTCTATTTTCCGTAATCCCTTTCTACTCCCCTTCCTTTAACCCCTTTTTTCTTCCCCCGGGGACCTCTTTGGACCGTACATAGGAAACATCATTTTTTCTTGCCCCATCCTTCCTTTTCTTTCCCCCCATGCCTCTGTTGTTCTTTTTGAAAAAATATTTCTGCCTTTGGCGAAGGGGGGTCTTTTTTTCTCTGGCTCCCTTCCCCGCTTCCCTTCCCTGATCCGGAACGGCCCGGATGGACATACCTCTTCGTTCTTTTTTCCCTTTTTTTTCTGACCCAGGTAGAAACTTCCTTCGCCCTGGAACCCCTTGCCGCCTCGTAACTCCCCTAATTCTTTTTTTCTCCCTGTCCCCCCCTCTCCTGGCGTGTCCCGGATCGGGAAGTACGACACATGCCTTTTGGTTCGATCTTTCCGTAACCTACCCTTTAAGGATGGAAGCTTTTAGTTTTTTTCCCACGCTTTTCCTTCTTCTAACCCTTTGCGCTGGTTTCTTTGGCCAAATGCCCTTTGCGGCCCCGTTCCCACTATCTTTAGGTTTCCCCGGGTTTTTTTCCCCCAATTCTCTACCAGCCCCCGGAATTGTGACGCTGACTTTCTACGATCTATTCTTCCTTTTTTCACCCCCCTTCCCCCCCTTTACTCTTTTTTCATCCACCCCACATGTGGTTTTTACAGCAGGTTGGACGTTCCCCCCCCTCCATCTATTCTGCTCCCCCGTAGACAGAGACCTGCCATCTCTTTGGTCCAATTTCCCTGCCCCGGCCTATCCCTGGATACCCTTCCGATTTAGAAGTTTTCACGATTTATGAACGTACTTCTTCCCCTCGGGTTCTTCAGCATTTTCTTTCCCCCCCTTTTCCATTCAAGTCCCCCCCATACTTGGGTACACCCTTTTTTTTTTCCCGCAAAAAACATGTTTTTCTCCCTCCCTTGGTCTTTTTTCCTTAGGTCTTTTAATCACGAGTTTGCCATGGTTTTTGGAGTGTTAAATCTCTCGGCCCCTTTCTGTCTCCAAATGCGCGCGGACACCCCCTCCCACTTCTACCTCCCCCTTTTTTGCTAATTCCCAGGTTCGGAAGCAAGAAGTGTCCCAGAGGGGGAAACCCTTGTCGGGCCCTTCCAAACCCCCCCCCCCAGGTTCCATCCCGGGGCCTGGCTCCCACCGGAACAGGTTTTTTAACACTCACGTTCCCCTACGGCCTTCTCTTTGTTTTTCTTTTTCCTGTCTCCCCATAGTCCCCCCCAGACTCAGGTGTTCAAAAGGGAAGGGCCCAATTTGACTACATTTTCTTTCTGCCTGGTATCTCAAACCCCCCATCAAGGCCTTCCCCCATGAATCGAAGGGAGAGTTCCCCTGGATCCCTTGTCTTCAACCCGGTCCTTGAATTTTTCTTTGGGCCTTGCGTCTTTTTTTGATTTTAAAAAAAGTTTTTTTGCCTCTTCCGGGCCTTCCCCCGCCGGTGATCCGGGCCCAATGTGGTTTTTTGCCCAGGGCCCCGAGTGGCTTCCTGGTAGACCCAAAGGCTTTTGTCGATCTGTATCCCCCGCCAACCAATCACAAGGGCCCCTCCCCCCATATTTCTAGTTTGACCCCCCTGCTCCAAGCATCCCCCCTCTTTCTCTGACTTTTTTTACCTTTACTGGCCCCACCCGACGTGGGAAGATCCCCCCATTATGTATAAACACGTCTTCATGGTCTTTTTCTTTTTCGGGTTCCGACTGCCTTCGGCAAATACAGTTACTTGGATAATAAGACCCCCTATACTGAAGGTCCCAGTGGGCGCAGTGAATCCCCAATAGCAGGGTCCCTGCTTTCACTTTTTTTGGTTTTTCCTTTACACTTTTTCCGGAAGTTCCGTTTTTAGCAACGGCCCCCATTTTGTGCCCTTCGCCCTTTCCCTGTGCCCCAATCTGACATTCTCCCCCCCCTGTTTTTTGTGCATTTTAACGAAGTTCCTTAATCAAGGACCAGGGAGGTGGCGTTGACCTGTGCTATTCGCCTTTTTCTCCCCTTTAGACTTTCCTTGACTTCCGCACATCCTCTTTGGAATAGGAAGGACAAGGCTAGTTTGTCTGTGCAAGCCCTCCTCCCCCTGGAGATTTTTTTTGACCCCCTTCCAGAATCATAGGTTTTTCCATTGGTAGTTTTTTTGCCTGCCTTTTGTTTTTTTTTTTCTTTTTTTTGTATTCCCTTCCCCTTTCCCCCTTTTCCCTTGTGAAACTTTTTCCAGGAGGTTTGAAGGACCATCGGTTCCCCAGGATTATCTATATTTTACTCCCATCCAGTTGTTGTTGTTGTCGTATACCCTTCCCCCTTTTCTTCTTCTCCTTTCTTTCTTCTCCCCAAGTTCTTCTTTTTTCCCCCCTTGACTTTTCTGGACCCGACAGTTCGGCCGCCGAACCCTAACCCTAACAAAGACAAAGACCCCCCCTCTTTTGCCTTTGTGTCTTCCCTTTTTGCCTCATCTCTTTTTGCGCCCTTTCCTTTTCTTCCCAGGACTTGCCTCGTTTCCCCTTGGTCAGTGTATTCAGCTGAAGCTTTCTCCTGGAACAGTTTTTAGTCTAGTCCCCTGGAAGGGCTTCCTTTTTTCTGTCCTTCCCCCCCTGTTGTTTTCCCTTACCTTTCACGTACTTTTTCCCTTTTAATTTACATTTGAACGTGTTCCCGTTCTCCTTGGCTTTTCGCCCCCCTTTTTTTTTTTCTTTAAGTCTTTTTTTTTGCTTCTTCCTGAAAGTTTCTTTGTTTCGAAAAGCCCTTGAAAGTTCGCCGAGTCGGCGCACTTATGGTTTCTTCTTTTAAGGCGTTTTTCCTTTCCTTTTGGACCTTCCCTCTCTCTGTGACTCTTCTTACTGCCTGGGCTCTTTCCTCAGCCAGACCCTTGGGACGTTTTTCTTTAAGACTCGTTCCGCTTCTCTCCGTCCCTGACCCCCCTTTTCTTTCGTTCCTCTTTCCGATTTTCCCTTTTACCAAGTTGGTCGTCCAGGGGATTATTTGGTTGGAAGTAAGTGATCCCTAAGCTTCCTCAGTTCCTTCACTCCCCCCCCCCCCTTCTGCCCCTTTCCTCAGATTTCGTCCATTCAAGTCTTTCCTTGGGACGCCCGATTTTACTAGGGGCCCCTTCCAAGCATTCTTTTTTTTTTTTTTTTTTTTTGCCTAAGGGGAAGGCCTGTTTCCCCCCCTTTTGAATTTTCATTCTTTCCGGCTTTTCTCGCAGACATGAGGTCTTAAAAGGAACGGCTTTTTTGCTTCCCCCTTTTAGCTTCTTTTTTCTGGATCCTTTCCCGTCATCCTATAGCTCCTTCCGGTCTGGAATTTTTCTTTCCCGTCCTTCTTTTCCTTTGGTGAATTTTTGGCCCCTCTCAGAGTTGATGGTGGCCGTTTTTTCCCATTCCCCCCTTTTTCCCTCCCTGGGGGTGCTGGCGGAATCACGCCAGGAGACGCCGGCGTCAGGGGTCTGGTTCCCCCCTTAAGTTGAGATCCACTTTCGAAACTTTGGTTTTTCTTTTTTCCCCTTTTCCGGAGTTTTTGGAGGTCACCCCTCTGAGAAAAGGAGAGTTTCGTGCTTGGCCCTCATCCCCCTTACTTCCCCCCACAAACCCCTGTTTGGGTGGGTTCCCAGCGTAGGTTTTTTTTTTTGCACCCGTGACCGGGTATTTTTGGTGGATCTCTTTTGTTTGTTTCCACCCATCACCTGACCTTTAATTGACGAGCTTGAGAGGAATTTACGAGTTTTTCTAGTTTTTCCTTATTCGCTTCCTTTCTGCCCCTGGCAACCTGCAGGGGTGGGGGCTCGGCGGTAGTGGTTTCCTGTGCATCCTTTTAGCTTTGCAAGCGGGCCCCCCCCCCCCCCAAAATGTTTTTTTTTTTTTTTGTCATGGCTATCGTATTCCCGTTATGGCCAATGTCTAGGCCTTTAGGAGTTGCGTTTCGTACGACATTTTCGCCCCCTTGTTACCTCACCATTTTTTGAAAGAAGAAGACTTCTTGTTTTTGCCCCTTTTGTCGTTCCACCCGGGAAGATCCCGTTGGTAGCCTTTCTTTTTTTTGTTCCCCGTCCACAACACCACTCGCCCCACCCGTCAAATCTGGAGGTCCAAAAGCCTCCGAGAGGACATGTTTTCTCCCCCCCCGTTTTACCCCGCTTCGATACCCCGCCATGTATGGAATTTTTAGCTGCCTGACCGGACAGGGCCCCACTTTCGTTCCCCCTTCCTTCTTATTTCTTCTTTTCCCCCTTGCCCCCGTTAGCCCTCTACGATTGGACAATTGGACTCCTCCTACCTTCCCCCCCCTTATTTTGAAGGGCCAAGTCGGCCCCCCTTCTTCAAGGGTCCTTTGACAGACCCTTCCGGACCGGCGGTCGCAAGTAGCGAGTGGTATTCTTTGGTGTTACCCCGAGTACGGTTTACCCTCTGACGCCTTTTTCTCCCTTCCTTTCTCACTGGAAAGGTGAGTTCCCCCCGGAACCCCCTCTGCCTAAAACCCCTGACCCGGCCTTTTGTTTTTCTGGCCCCTTTTTGGACTATTCCGATTGCCCCACTTTTCCCCCTTTCCCTTCTGCGCTGCGGTTTCGAACCGGCTTGAAGTTTGCCGACGGACGGGCCCAATTAGTTTGGTGGGGTTTCCGGAGGCTTTTTCTTTTTTTTTTTTTTCTCTTTTTCCTTTCCCTCCCCCCCTCTGAAGCTCCCCGAAATCCGAAAACGCACCTCGTTTTTATTTCCCCTTTTCCTCGAACAAAGCCCAACCGATGGCGTAGGAGTGTTTTGTCCGCCGACACCTTTTTTCCTTCGCTCCCTTTTTTTCTTTTGGTCCCCTTCTCACCCCCCCCCCCCGGTTCCGAACACGCGGCGTGTTATCCTCCTTTTTCCACCACAGGAATCAATCATGTATGGGCAGTTTCAATGGGTTTTCCTTTCCGAGCCCCCCCTTTTGGTTTTTTTTCCTTAAAAGGTCCGAAGTTTTTCACCCAAGATCTGTTTTTTTACCCTTATTTTCCCTTAATTGCCTTTTTCTGTCGACCTGGCCCCCTTCTTATACTTCCCCAGTTGATTTTTTTTCGTCTGAGGGTCTTGGCCGTGCCCTTGACCGGGCCACTTTAAGTGACACTATTTTTTTGACTTCCCGTCCCCTGCCCCCCCTTCGGTCCCGACGCAACCCCGGCCTTTGTCCCCTTTTTGCAAGTTTTCCCTCTGCCTTTTCCGTTTCTCCCCCACCCAGACCCCGCCCAGATTGTCCGTTTCCCCCCCCAATTGGCAGGTCCCTTGTTCTGTTTTGCCCTACCCGATCGACTCCCAAACGGTCGGGTACGGGCACTAACCCCCTCACCTGCTGTTCTTTCTTTCCCCCGGAGGTCGACAGTAATTTTCTGTGCGACACCTGGAATCACCTGAGCCTTGCTTTTTTCGGAGGAGCTTCAGCAGGTCAGGTTCCCCCCCCATTTCCCTGTCCCCCTTTTTTCCAGCCCTCCCCGAACCAAAGTCATGGGCCCGACGTCCTGTGGAAAGGTCCCTTTCCAACGGGTTCTGCCCGGCTTTCCCCCTTCCCCCCCAACAAGCTCCTCTTTGGCAATTTCTGAAAAGGCAGGTAGCATTTTCCCCCTTGCTTTCCTTCAATTTTCTGGTCACTTTGGTAATTGTGGGAGGAGATTTTCCTTCGTGTAAGGTTTCCGTTCACCCTTGCTCACTCCCCCCTTTCTCCACCCCTGACCCCCCTGCTCAAGGCCTGTGATTAGCCCTTCAATACCCCCCTTTAAGGGTTCGGAGACCTGTCCCCCTTTTTCCCTTTTCCCTGATTGTTCTTGACTTTCTGGAAAAATAGCCCTAGGCCCGAGCCGGGGGGCTTGGAGGGCAACCACACTGCCTTCCCCTTCCTCCCTCAAACTAAATTTCGCTTAGGACCGTCGAACGGAGGGACTCATGTTCGTGGACTGTCTCAACCCCTTGCCCACTAATCTATAGCCAAAGAGACTTCGGTTCCAGAGTCACCGTCACCCCGGCTGGAGTCGAGCCAACTCCTTTTCCGGACGGATCTTAACCACAGTTGTTTTGTTATCGAGCCCCCCGTAGGCGAACTCGACCCTTCCTGGTGGTCCGTCCCTCTTTACCTAGTGTTTTTCCCTCTTTTCCAAAGTCATCGCGCTTTTTCTGGTCCCCCCTCTTTTTTGGTTTCTACCCCCCCCGTTGTGGTCTTGATTTTGACAACGCAACTTTTTGCAAAATCCCACAAAAATAGGTCGGCTTGTCCCCCCCCCCAAGGTGAGTAAAAAACCTGGAACTGACGGACTGCCCATCGGTCTCCCGCTCCCCGGACCGCCGGATAGCAAGGATCCTAATCGGGAGATCACCCAGGTCCCCTTTTTGTTTTTTTCCCCTTTCGCGGTGGGGCAAATGGAGGGTCTCTTACCCCTGCTTTTTTTAAAGTTTTAACACCTGAGCGTGGGGTTTTTTGTCCTCTTCCCCCCCTTGCCTGAAAGCCAAAGGGGTAGGCCCTGGGTGGACGGTGAGACTCTGCAGGACAGGTCTGCCAAACGAGGGAAGAAAGCCCCCAACCCGATTCCTCTGGATAATTTCTACTCCGCCCAACCCCTAGATTTCTCCCCCAAAGTACACCCCTCAACCCCTTTTTCTGAACCGGGACTGTTAGTGTTTTTTTAACAGATGACGAGAACCAACTTGGAGACCAAGTGAGTTTTCCTTCTTGGCCCTTTTCCCTCCCCTACCCTTTTCGCTTTGGATCCAAACCGACCATGAAGAAGGGGGCTCGCCCCTTTAGGGGTTTTTTTTTCCTTCCCCTGTGCTTTTTTTTTTGATTTGCATTGGCGGAAAGACCAGGACAACCCTTGGGGAGCGATCCGCAGTAGGAGGATCCTGCCCCTTTTTCTCACTCCTATTTTCCTCTTGCATTTTGCCGTAGCCCCTACTCGGCTCGAACAGTCCCTTTGTCCGTTCCCAATCCCCCTTTTTTGTAATCCTCCCCCCCCTGATGTCCCCTTTGAGTTTCCCCCCCCCCGAAAGGATCCCCCCCAGCCCCTCCCTACCTTTTGTGGCCATCCCTTTTTTCCGGCCTTTGCGTTTGAAGGGTTCCCTTTTGCTTACGGGTGGCCCAAGGAACCCCATGAGTCCCCCTTTCCTTTCTTCCCCCCTCCCCTTTTTCTCGGGTTCCCTTTTTTTGCCCCCCCTTCCTTTTTCCGCAAGGTCGGATCCTCTTCGACATTGTATTCACATGCCTCCCCCCAAATTTCCCCTGTCCCCCCTTTTACACTACCTATTCCTCGCCCTCCCTCTAAACATCCTCCGGACTTATTCGTTACGTTTTCCCGGCAGTTTCAGGGGCTCCTCCCACTCCTTTGTCCCTGTTCCCCCCGTTTTCCTCTTCAGGCTCTTTTTTGCAGAATCCCTTCTTTCTTCTTCGGCAACAACAGTCAATGTCTGGCGGGCTACTTCTCTTTTGCCTATCACTTACTCCCCAGCCTTTCCTCCCCTTTGGACTCTGACTTCAATTCGTAGACCTTGCGAAGTCCCCATGGCTGCTCCCTCCCAACCCCCCCCCCCCCTTGGCATTTTCCTACCCTAGGGTTTCCCCTGGATTTTAAGTCTGTTACCTTTTTTTTTAACAAAGAAGTTATTTTAACGTTGTCTTCCCCCCCCCTTTTGGCTTTCTTTCCTCATTTTCCCCGCGTTTTTCTCCAAGGGTCCCTTCCCTCTTTTCTTCCTTCAGAACCTTTCCGAGGGCCGGGCTGTTCATTCTTGCAGGATCCATTCCCTCAGGGGTCTTTTTTCTACTCCTTCCCCTTGGCCTATTTTTTTTTGGTAGGTATGGGGTGCAGGCCGGCGGTTCGGTTTTTTTCTTTAGTTTTTTTCCCTTCTATTCAGTGGGGCTTTTTTGGCTTTTTCCCCCACGGGCTTTTTTTCCTCCCCTAATCCGTTGGTGTTTTTTCGAGAGCTTACCGTGGACCGAGGTTTTTCTTTACCCCTCCCCCTTGAGTCCCCTCCTTTCTCTTTTCTCTTCCCCCCTTTACTATTCCTACCGCCCTTCCATACCCCCCTCCAGATTTTCTTTTTCAAAGTTTGTGTCCCCAGTCCTCTCGATGGTTTTGCGAGGCTTTTTTTTTTTTTCCGCGTTTTTCCCCTTTCTTTTCCTTTCCTTGGTTTTTCCGTTCTTTCCCTTTTGTCGTCCTTTTGACTCTGCCCTTTTTTGGCCCGGAAGTCCCTCCCCCAAGGTTTCACGTGACGGAAAGTTTCCTTTTTACCTCCTCCCCCGTTCCCCCATTTTCTTCCCCCTTTTTCTTCCCGCTTTTTCTTTCAATTTTCTTTTTTTCTTGGTGTTGGGGATGGGTCGTTCCTTTTACTGGGGTTAACTGTCGTCCCCCTTGAAGCCTTGCCGTCGTTCTTCCGCTTTCTTCCTTTTCTAATTTTTTAGGTAGTTCTTTTTCTGTAGCTCCAAGGCCTTTTTCCTATAAGTACTCATTGATATTACACTTTCATCGCTTTTTGAACCTTTCCAGCTTTTTCTTTATCATTCCTGCGTTTCCCGCAACTTTTCCCCGAATAAGTTTTATGTTCCTTTTCCCCCTTCTTTCGGAGGGGACAAGATTTCTAGGTCGGTGCTTTCCTTTTTTTTTTTCTTGCAGTTTCGAAGAATTCCCCTTTTAATTTCCCAACCTGAGATTCCTGAGGACAACATTGAATCATGAAGGGCGCACCGTCGACCCGGTTCTTCTGGGGGCACCTTCCCCCCGATCCTCTCCTTTTTTCCCCTCCGCCCCCTCCGGATAGCCCCCAGATTTTCCTTGAAGTGTTTGGGGAATTTTTTTTTCCTTCCCAACTTTCATGTCCTCTTCGCACTTTCTTCTTTTCTTTTTCAAACTTCCCCTTCCCGGAATGTAGAGCGTAAGTGGAGGCTTCAGCTTTCCACCTATCTCTTCCCGTTTTTTTGGTTGGTTCCCCTCCCCTTGACTTTAATTTCCGGATTTCTGGATTCGAGTCCTCCGGGTGCTTTCCTTTGCTCCCATTTCGTTGGCAACGTTTCCTAAACCCGTCCCTCTTTTTCCTGAAAGTTTTTTTCCCTTGGTTTTTTTCTGGTGGTTGACGTCCTCCCCCGGGATTTAAGGTTCCCTCCTGATTTTTTTAGCAGCCCACCCCCTTTTTATCAGGTTCGTTTCCCCAGCTTTCAAAGTTCCTCTCCTTACACTTTGTGCGGTTTGAAGGTGGATCCTTTGGGGCTTTCCTTCCCGTCTTTCCCTTACTTCCGTTCTGATGGAATAGGCTTTTCAACAGTTTCCCTTTGATAAGGGTTTGCGCCTTCTCCAGGTGGGACCGCCGAACTTGGCTATTTTTTTTTCGAGTTCTTTCCCCCCCCTCTGCCTTTCTCTGGGTGTTTCCCCTGGCCTCTTTCCCCCGGAACCTTTCTGTCCCAATGGGACCTGTGATCTCTCTTTCTTTCCTTTCTTTTGTTCCTGACGTCTTCATGCTGCTTTTCCATTTCTTGTTCGCTTTTTTTACTTCCCTTTTTTGGAAATACTTCCCTTTTGTGATTTTCCCTGGAGACATTGGCCCCCCCCCCCAGCACCCGTTTTGTCTCTCATCTGTTCCCAAGAATCTCTGAAGATTCTCCGAGAATTTTTTCCTCCACGTACATTTCCCCTCCCTGAAGCTGATCTCCCCCCCCCCTCCCTGATGAGTTTAAGATCCTTCATTAAAGGGGTTTTTTGCGCAGATACTTCTTCCTGATTTCCTTTCTCGGTTTTTTCAACCAGCTTTTTTCTTGGCCTCTTTTTCCTCTAATCTTTTCCGAAAATGCTGGGGCAGGGGTTAGGACGCGACAAGCCCCCCGGTCGGGTTCCTTTTTTCATTTTTTCCCAGGTCCGAAACCCCCCGCCCGGGACATTTTCTTTTGAAGTATTTCCTTTTTTTTGACGATCTCTAATTTCGCTTGACTCCCTTTTTTTTTTTAGCTAAAGGGTTCTTGCCCACCTTTCTGTTTACCCCCCCAGTGAGATTCCTTTTTTGACTCTCTTAGATTCCCTTCTGCAATTGGTACGGTCAAAGACGTCTGTTTTTTCCCTTGCGGAAGGCTTCCCAGTCTCCTTCTTTTTTCCCGGTTTTTTTTCGGATTCTCCCCCTTTTGGTTCTGTTTTGGCGTAGAAAAGGATTAACCGGGTTTTTCCCCCTTTTTTATGTGTTACAGGCTCCCACTCGACACCATCTCCTTTTGTAGTTTCCAACCTGGACTTCTCCCCCCGGAAACGTTTCCCCTCTCTTTGCTTCCTTTTCTTTCTTTCTTTTTTTTTTCCCCGTTTCTGCTCTTGGCTTGTCCCGGTTGAACGGGAGTCATTGGACGAACACGCGGCGGGTTTTCCCTGGCCCCCTTCCCTTTTCCACCTTTCAGCGGTCCTCCCCGCCCTTGCGTTTCTCTTTTTTTTTCTGGGTCTCCTTCCCCCGCTCGCCCCGTTCAAGAAACATTTGTCCGATTGTCCTGTTCACTTGCTTTTTTCACGCTCCCTCCCCTCACCCCCCCCTGGGTTTGTTTTTTTTCCCTTTCCCCTCTTTTCCCCAAATTTCCCCGGCCCCCATCCAGGTTTCCCCTCCAATCGGGATGTGAACGGCTTGTCTTTTCTCCCTTCCCTTTACTTCCCCCTCCCCGACTTCGGGCTTTTTTTTTTGACCCTTCCTTTTAATGCTTACACAACGACTGAGTGTTCCATGGTCCATGGAACGGCGGGCCCCCTTTCGCCGGAGACCTCTTTCTGATTCTCTCCCATTCCTTTTCTTCCCGCACTTTGAAGACACCTTTGTTTCTCGTTTTCGGATCCTTGTTTTTAACCCAAGCCCCTTCGGAACTTTCAGAGTTGTCTTGTTTTTCGTTCTCTCTATGCCTTTTTTTCTTTCCCGTTCCCCCCATGGTCCCTCCCTCTTCCAGCCAGGCCGACACACAACTTCATTTTCCCCCCGGCAGTAGGTCCCTCCAACGGCCTCTCGTGGCTTTTTTTTCTAATGACTTTTTTTACAAGTCCCTGAAGGCGACACAAATCGTGAACTTACTCCCAAGGGCAGTTCCTTTTCCCTTTGATTTTTTTTTTTCAGGTTTTTCCCCCCAGTGGTTCAGGCTAAGTACCTTTTTGCGCTGAAAAAGGTCCCCCGACTGGCTTCGAGAACTCTCCCCCGGGTTCCTCCCCCCGCCCCTCCCAAGACTGTCCTTCTTTCCGGGGGTTTGTGTCAACCACTAGGCCCCCTTTTTTGGGTCTTTGGCTTTCACAACCTGCCCTACATCTTCCGGGTTATGTGGGTTGCCCCACGATGGAATTTGGCGGCTTCCTTTTTGTGAGAAAGGTCCTATTAGACCGTATATGAATTCTTTTTTTTTTCTCCCCCGGGTTTCCCTAAGTGCGGAACTTTTCTTTCTTTCGTGGACCCGAGGGAAGACTAGGATTTTACTACAATTAAACGTTTGGTTATCCCCCTATTTCTCCCTTTACCCCAATCTTTGTCCTTTGTTCCCGAGGGAGGGAGGACCCCCCGCGGAGGGTTCTTTCCAATTCCCTGGCCAAGCCTCTTCCTTTCCCCCCCCCCCCCCCCCCTCATGAGCCCCCCCCCCCCCCCCCCCCCTTACATATGACCTTTGGAATGAGATGTTCAATTTCTCTAGATTGCTTTCCAAAAGAATTTTCTCGATTTCTTTCAAACTGACACAGGACCCCTTTCCCCCGGGGGCCTTCCTCTACACGAACATTTTCGTTTGTTATGGAAAAACCCCCTCGAGAGCCCTCAGATGGGCCAGGGGTCTTGACCTCCCTTCCTCCCCTTTCGTTCTTCCGTTTCCCCCGATGTTCCCAGGGAGGCGAAGGATAGGACTCCCCCCCTTCATTGTTCTGACCCCCTTTTTGCTACCTCACCCCCCCCCTTCCTCCTGTCCCTCCCCCCTTTCAATCCCCCCCCCTTCCCCCAGAGTTTCCACAGTGACGAAAAAACCTGTTTGGCGCGAAGGGGGCGGTGATTTGCCCTCCTTTCCCTCGAATTCTTTTCCCTTTCTTATGCTTCTTCCAAACTGGAGGGAACTGCCTCGTCAGCGGAAACTTACCTTTGCGGACGGCTCACCAGGGACCCGATTGTCTCCCGGTGCCCCTCCCCCTAAGAAGCCTTTTTTCCCCACGTGCCTTTTTGTGATCCACCGAAAGAAAAACGGAGGGCCTCCTCCGCAGGGGCCCGGCCTACCGGTGGGTTTTTTTTTTTTCCCCCCCAAATTCCCCCCCCCTCGTGTCCTCGATCTTGGCATCCTTAGCTTTAGACCACGATAGACCCCCGCCGGGCCGTCTTTCCCCCCCCCCCCCCGGTCTCTCCCCCTCCCATTGTGTTCTCCATCATCTTCCAACCCTCAAAAGTGATCCCCCAGCCTCGCGTGTTCCCCCTCCCTCTCCGGTCACTCCTTTCTTTACAGTGGTTTCCCTTTCATTTTTTCGATAGGTCACCTTTTTTTTTTGTCCCGAAGTGCAATGAACCTTAATTGATAGGAGTTCCTGTTTTCCAGGGGCCTCCGTGCTTCCTTCCTCAGTCCTTCCCCCCTTTTCATCGTCCTTTTTCTCCTTCCTGCCCCCCCCCCTAAGACCCCTTGCCGACTGATATTCGTGGCCACGGGCCTTCCCTCCTCGAACTAGGTTCGCTACGACGGCCCTGCTTTTTTGTTTCCCCCCCTTTTTCCCTCCTGCAATTTTTTTTTCCTAGATCCCCCCCCCCCCGCTGACACCGGGCTTCTTTGATGTTCCAGTGAAAGCGTGCAGCCCCGATCGGAAAATTACGTTTTCCGGCCGTGTCGATTTTTCTCCCACCTGCCCTTCGAAGTTTCGTTATCGTTTTTTTCTCCTTAAGGAGTGGGACCCCAAGTGAGGACGCACATTCAAGACCCCCCCCCCCCCACTTCCTTCCCTCTTCCCCTCGTTTCCCCCCCCCATGGACTTGAACTTCTCCCCAGACGTCCACTTTTGCTTTTACCGCCAACCTGGCGGTGCGGGCCGGGTATGTCTCTGCCCTTCGGGCCTCCCCCACCCCCGCTGCTCCCTCGGATGATCTCTTCACCCCCCAAGGACGAGGGACCACTTCAGACTAGCACTCGCCCATCTGA
>Ga0179591_1343298_pt1 | contig 21037 bp, 14 predicted proteins | sample CZOMad2_1_08_16f_FD_182891 | JGI IMG/M metagenome (GOLD analysis project Ga0179591, IMG submission 182891) | Vadose zone soil fungal communities from Angelo Coast Range Reserve, California, USA - CZOMad2_1_08_16fungal (PacBio error correction) | ecosystem: Environmental > Terrestrial > Soil >... | reverse complement strand
CCCTTCTTTAGCCCCTCAAATGGGGGGACCAGAAACTTACCCCCTTCCTAATTCGTTTTTCCGGCTCGGCTTTTTCTCCTCAGGCCTGTTTTCTTTTCGACCTCGTCCTTTCCCTTTTTTCCTCAACTTTATGCGTTCCAACCGGTATGGTCTCAGATATTTTCTGCCAGTTGCATTCCAGTTCTGGCTTCCAGACCATTCTCCTCCCTCTCGCGGGGTTCGCCCTGGCTCGAAAACACAAGGAATTGACAAGCCACAGCTACGCCCCCGGCTTTACCTAGCCTGGTCTGCGGTGCGGTCCTCTTGCACTTCTGGTTTTTTTTTTCCTCCTACTAAGATTTCGATTGCACCAGAAGTAAAACAGACCTTATAGGCAACCACAAAGCCAGTTTTTTCCCCCCTTCTTTGACTGTGTCACGGTGTGGCCCTCTTGACGCTCATGCGACGACTCTTCGGCCAAACTGGGAGGTCACCTACCGTCATAGTAAAAGTCCCTACGTCTCCCCTTTGCGGCAGCCGGTCCGACTCCTGTCCCCTATTCTCGGGTTCCCCCTCGTGCAACTGCCCGTTTTCCTGAGTCTCAAGTAGTAAATCCGGGTGAAACCGGATCAATAGTTCCTTCCTTCCGTTATCCCACTGGATAGGACCCTGGTATTTGACTCCCGCCCCGACTCTGCAACCTGCCTGTTTTTTCCTTTTTTTCAGCGACGGCTTTCAGAGGGCCTTGACTCTTCCCCGATTTCCTTTATCAGAACGTGTGTTTTCACTGGCCTTCGTTCTGAACAAAAGAGGACTGTAGGGCGCGAGAAATTTGTCTTCAGACTTTTGCGTCCTTGGCTGGACTTCAGCGTGAACGTCGTCGACTCGATCGAAATCCACCTCAGGCTTCCCCCCCCCATACATCCGTGTTTAGAGACTTAGGGAAACGCCTTTTTTTTTCCTGCCGGTTAAGAATATTCCCCCTGTTCTCCTCGCTCTTGTGGATTACGGGTCACTCCCTCCTTTTTTTTCACCGGCACAGGCGATTGAGCCCCTTCCCTCTTTCCTGCCGAGATATAGTCCCCTTTTCCACGATTCTTCCTACATATCCGAGCCCATATTTCACAACCCCCCCCCTTTTTTTTGCATTCTTGAAGATAAACGTTGAGGAACACAATGTAAGACCAGGCTCCTCATCGTTTTTTTTTTTTTTTGGACTCTGAAGGATTTCAATCCCATCTTTTCCAAACCCCGGCCGATCGAGTTTCCCGGTACTCCGCTCGTTCCCCCTCTTGTCCGTGGAGCGCGTAAATGACTTACCCTTTCCCGCCCGTCCTTGCATCATATACCCTTGGTTTGGTACTGGACCCTCTCTCGCCAGTCAAACAGATCAAAAACGGAATCCTCGTCTCCCTAACGCTCGTGCGCTGGAGCCCCCCTCCGCCTTCCTCGCCTCCGGCATTCTCCCAGGACGAGTCATCATAAACCTGAGTGGAGGAACTCGCCGATTTTTTGTGGTCAAAAGCGTAGTCCTCGAGCTGTTCAGACCCCACTCTCGCAATTTGACGACTTCCGACCCTTCTCTCCCATGTTCCGAGCTTTTGGAAAGCTCTGAGGATGTAAAATAGTCCTCCCAAACCGCTTGGCGGCGTGCTCTGATTATAGATCCTCAAGAGGTTCTTTTTTACTTCTTTCTTTTCCGTGCTCGAGCTAAGCGTTCAAAATAGAGTGTATTTTCCGCAGTGGATTGACTTCTCAACAAGTCAATGTTATTTTTAGCGATGGTATCTTCTCCCTCTGCCTGAGAGGAGCAGAGAGCCTTCGGATCGTTTCGGGCCTGGGATCCCCCACGAACAAATTCTATTTACATTCAAGTATCCCTTAGTGTGCTTGAGACAAAAGGGGGGGGGGGGTTCTCCATTTTTTGTTGATTCGCTAAGCGACAAGGCCCCCCCCCCCTTCGTGTCCCCCCTTAGATTCCACTCTCCCCCCACCTGTTGCACGCCGCTTTCGTTTTCGATAATACAATATTAGAACGCAGTTTAGACGAATCTCCCGAGCCTTAGAGACGGTGGCCGAGGCGTGGTTATCGCACCAGTTTTCCTCACACCCTTCAACAGGTGGTCCATACCCACATCTCCTTGTCTTCCCCCCTTTGCCCTAGAGTATCTAACAATCTCTCACTAATCCCCCAAAGTTCTTTACCCCGCCCGTAGATGAAGATTGGACATTGGAGAAGAAGAAGACTCCTTTTCACAGGTTAGAACCATTCTAGTCGACATATCGTGGATAAGGACCTTCCACCTATTTCCCTAGCGTCATCCCTCTTTTCAGCTTACCTATGAGGTTATAATGATATACGCCTCCCTCCCCCTATCTACTCGCCTTTCGCGAAAACCCTTCAGCTACTTCTTCTGGTCTCGTGTAGCTTTTGCGTTCACGGCTTTTTCCCCGGCATACCAGTAGTGCAGATACAGCTGGTACTTCCCCCCCTCCGTAATTAAATCGAAGTCTGTCCCCCCGTCATCTTGACTTCTACCATAATCCCGTAAGGACCTCCGCTCCCACATTCCCCATCATAGCAGCCGAGGCTCCTTAGGAATGTTCCCAGACCCCTTCAAAGTAGGAATCCACCTCCTTCTTCAACCGCCCTTTGTGAGGGCCTGAACGGTGCCTCTCATAGAAAAAATGTATTACAGGCACTCTTCGTGGTGAGTTAATGATGCAGGAGTGACCCCTCTTCTTTACGGGTTCCCCCCACGAGCAGCACAGTTTCTTGCCCTTTAATATGACGGTCTTTCCCCAAACTCTCGTGGATGTTACAATTTTCCCCTTGAACCCCCCCCCTGCGTCCTCTTGCTTTTTCCAATTCACCTCGTTCTTTCCTCAAGCTCATCCTTGGATCGATATTAAAAAGCTCGAAGATCCTCTCTCTTCCCCCCCTTTCCCCCCCCTTTGTTTTATTGTTAGGAGCGTGGTTTCGCGATAGTATCGTATACACCTAGTGATTTTTGCGTTCTGCTTAATGTTGAATCCGTCGAGCATTCTGTTCCCTTTTCCGGCTTATACTCCGGACGCTGTCGGTAATGCCTCCTCGCTTTTCTTTTCTCGCCCTCCTAGATAAGTTTCCCTCCCTCAGCCCGAGAGTTCTCTTCTTTGACCCATTCCCCATACCCTTTTTTTTTCGTACTTTTCCCCCGCAAACTACCCTTTTTCCCAAGGAAGGGCCGTAAGAACGCTGGAAGCTCAGTTTCAATCTGCTGTCGGTCGTGGGGCGCTTTTTTCCGACACGGTGTTTACTAAAGCTCGTGCCCCATATGGAAACTTTGTCCTCCTTCCCTCTTTTCGCGATGATTTTATTTGCAAGCGTTATTTCGGATCCTGGCCGACTTTTTTCTTCTGTCGCCTCACCGCTTCCCGAGCCTTCGTTAACTCCCCCCTTTCTTTGCCCCCCCATTACCCGAGTAGTTGTCGCTTCGAGTCTCTTTTTTTTCCACTCCGGGAGACCTCAATAATTCCCCGCCGCCCTCTTGCCGGTCGTTATTTGAGATGAAATCCCCTTTTCTCTATCATCTCTCTAGGGAAGGATCGATTCCTTTCCCTCCCCTCTGCTGAGTTTGAAAGAGTTAATTTCTGGTATTTCCCCGTTGATTTTTTTGAGAAAAGTCTTTTTCCTCTTTTGCCCGCGGTAAAGATCGCGACTGAGAAGTTTCCACCCCTTTGCTGATTATAAGCTTATCCCAGTTTTTTGGAGCCCCTCGTCCCCTGTTCGGCGACTTGTAGATGGACTGGTAGGCTTCCCTTGGGATCCTTTTGCCGACCTCTCCCTGAAAACTGTCACCAATCTTTCCCGTTTTTTTTTGCTTTCCCTGCCTATCAATGAGAGAGTAGAGACAATCCCCTCCCCTCTTTGCCGCATGACTCTGGTTATTTAGGAGAACTAGCCCTTCGCTTTCTGACAGCGTCGTCCTTATATGAAAATCGGGTAATGGAACCCGTTGTTTTGCTTGGACCCACTCCCCCCCCAGGTTTTCTTGATCTTCTCTTTTTTTTTCTTTAACCCTCGTACTCGAGGGCTTCACATTCCTTTTTCCATCGGGCGAATTTCCTACTTCGACTCGCAACACTCTCCGAGCACTTCCTTCGTCAACTTCGTCAAAAGGGAGTTCGCCTGGACTCCACTTGTTTACAGATCCCAACTTCGCTTGACGCGGATCTATGCGCAACGATAGCCCTCCAATCTCTTTCTGAAGTTATGTATTAAAGCGGAACTGTTTACTGCTCGTTGAAAGCCTTTCTGCAGATTTCTCGCTCGTTAGCATTAGTCCGATTTGTCGTCCTTCTTCTCCTTTGTTTTGTGGTCTAAACCTCTCTGCTCTAATCGTTCAAAAGAGAGTCTTCGGCCATCTTTATACCTGCTCTTGTTCCGGATTACTGGTGAATCTTCTATAGTGATGGCTTCGTCGGTGAGCGACTGGTCTTTCCGTTCCTCTTTTTGACGATATTGTTGACGACTCCTGGTACCTGACCCTTCCATCCCCCACTGTGTGCTGCATGACAGCCGTCGTGTATTTTTATCCCCCCTGTTCGATGCCAATTACTATCTGATCTTTTGATGGCCCCCCCCACCAGAACTGCCAAAACTGGCCTTCTCCCGCTTTTTTTGTCCCTCCGGCTGATGGAATATTCCATTCCTCCTTATGAGGTCTCCTTTTTGGGGTGTTTTCCCTCCCAGTTTCTTCCTCATCGACCAACACTGAGTAGAGGGACTTACGTGCTCTTGGCTTTGCTTTTCCTTTTTAACGGGAACACGGTCATCCGCTTCGTTCTTCCATTGTTTTGAAACCCTTTTTCCTTTTTCAGACAGATCCTCATTGTCCTCTTTGAACCACTTTTTGAGTCCCCCGGTACACGATTTGCAGGGAGTTAAATTCCAGCGCCTTGAGTTGTCGGTAGCTAACCATTGCCTTCTTGTTTACGGCGCAGAGCTAATGTATGGTCTTTGGTTAGGTCTTTGAAGGATAATATGACAAGTAGCGAACGTTCTTCCCCCCTTCCTTGCTAGCAGCTCTTTCTTTTCCGTCCAACTACTTGCTTGCGAGCGTCGAATTTTTTTTTTCTCCAGAATCCCACTCCTTCCCAGGTAAGCCCCTCGAGGAGCAAAAATCGCCTCCTCTCGGCTCCCAGTCCCGGGCAACCGCCGGCGTCTTCTTTATGTTTGATTGGCCTTCCGTTGCTTCTTTTTCTTGCCCCTGGCGGCTTCCTCTACTTGACTCGGATTAAAATGGGGTTCTCCATCCCTTTTCCTTTTCATCCGGTCACGCTGAGTATTCCCCTCTTTTCCTGAATTTAAAGGCTGTATTCTCTTTCTCAGAACCGCCTCCAGTGTGGAGACTCGCCCCCTTTTTCCCTTCAGTCACGGATCAAATTTCGGGAAGATCTGTTGGTCCTTTCTTTATGATTTTACATCCGAGATTTTTATGATCTTGGTTTCTGAGGTTTTTCCTTCCCCCATCGGTCTTTCTTTTTAATATATGTATTTTGAATGTCTTCTTAGGAGGACAGTTCCCCTTTCCGACCTTTCCCCCCATAGTCTCCTAAACAGGTTGCGTCATGGCGAGAGAGTCGCCCCAATCTTCTTTGGTGCGTTCCCAATTTACTTATGTTTTGTAGCAGTCCCGAAAAGCCCTGAGGGGCCGGCCTGACTGGATGTCTTGAAAGGTTCTGGATTTCACTGGTCCACGCTTCCTTCGCCACAATCCTTGTTCTGACCAAGCCCAAACTTTTTTTTGTGATTTCCCCCAACTGAAGGTCGGGATTGCCGCCCTCCGAGAGCTTGACCTTCCTCGGCGCCGTCGTCCTCCTGATCTTCCAGGTTTGGTAAAAGCTAAACCCCCTTCCTTTTCTTCCGGAAAGTTTGCACCAAAATATTATTTAATACTCTTTTTTGTGAGATGATTTTTTCCCCCCTTTTTCCTGCCATTCTTTTCCCATATGGAAGAAAACTCAACCGCTCGGAACAGGCGAAGCGGAGCTCCGCTTTGAGGCTGTTTTTAACCTCGAAGCTTCGCCTGTCTCCCCCCTTTTTTCTTTAAAACTTTCCGTTCTGTCGGCCGGCTATGTCTCAGGCCAATTGACCTGGGTAAAGGACCCCCTCCCCTTCCTCCTTATAACCCCTCCTCTTTCCTTGAAATTTACTTAACCCCCCATAAAGGAGTTTTTCAATCCCAGAGCACCGCGTAGTGTTTTTCCCTCTCGCGTCCTAGCGCATTTTTCCTTTTAACTTTTTCGGCTGGTAGGATGGGTCCCCCAGAAAGACCCGCTTAAAAGAGCCACCCTTCCTCCTTTCCCTCAAGAATATCAATCATAAACCGTCTTCCGGGCGGGAACCACTCTCCTGCGCAGAAGCTCTGAACCTGCGCCCTGGTAGGATCTCACTTGTCAACCTTCGTTCTCCTCTACCTTCGAAACATGTCTGACCTCCTTGGAAATACCCCTTCCCTTTTTACCATGAACCCTCTTTTTACGAGCGTCCCTCCGTAGCGACAAGCTTCTCAGTTAGAAGATCGTAGATACCTTCCCACTTTATTCGACCCTGGCCTGGCGCCTGATGGGTTAGTTTTTCCCCCCCTACCTCCCTCCCTCCCCAAAATCCCCCTTTTGTTCAAACTAGCAGTTGGCCTCTTTATGGTCCGCGCTTAGGAGATTTCATAGGAAGCACTGCTTCCTTTTTCCTCAGTCGTAGAACCATCCCTGCCGGCTTTCCCTCGGACGCTTGTTCATATCTTGTGCTCCTTGAAGTGTCCCACGGTCCTCCAGTCACGAGTGAGATCTCGCATTCCCCCCCCTGGCTCCCCACATCATTCTTCGTCTTTCTTACGTATGCTGCACCAGAATCACTGCCCGTACTCCATCACGCCAAAGTTAAGAGATGAATAAATTGAACTCCCCAGATCGGTGACTGGAAAATCGTTTTCCCCCACCTGCCAACGTCCCTCATGAAGGACCCCTTCCCCACCCCCCTTTACCTTAAACGGGTCGCACAAGGTTTTTTTTTTTTCCAGTTTCTTTGTCTTCCCCAACCCTCTTTACCGAACTCGCTTAGTAATTAATATTCCCCAGTGGTTTGAGATGCGGACTCCCCACTTTTTCGGTAAGACCCCCCAAGCAGGAGACTTATCGTATTTGCGGGCCTTTAATATTCGAGCCCCGGAAAACATCAGCTTTTTTTTTACCGTATAAATGCAGAGCTCAGTGAGAGAAAGTATTCCCTTCCTCCCTATTTTGCCCTCCGTATGACCCCAGTCTTTCTCCCCCCAAGTATGAGGGTTCCGGCTCCCGGATCCCACCTCCTTCAAACGTATTTCTCCTCAACCAATACCTCTAGTGAGATCGTAAGAAGATCCTTCATATATACCCTCAATGCATGTTATACTTCAAGTAAACTCTCTTCGAAATTTTCCTCCACGCCCCTTCCTGCGGTTTGTTCCCTCTCTTCCCCCCCCCCCCGCGAGCTGTGAAGTCCCCGATGATAATAATAAGTACGCCAAGTTTGTCCAGTGAGCTCTGCTGCGAGTCATTTCACACTGATGAAGTAAGCGGCTTTGTTCTTTTTCCGAAGATACCTTCTTTTTGACGCCTCCCCTATTCCTTGAGACTCCCTTCCCCACTAGAAGTTTTCTTTCACGTGGCTTAACGGCGACCCCCCCAAGTCCTGTTTGCAGTGTTCTTGGTACCCGTTTTTTTCTGCTATCTCTCTCCGGCCTAGACGCGATGGAAGAACGGATGGCCTCCCTTCCTCTCCGTTCCAAGAACACCTTCGACAATCATTATACCCTGCGTTAGTGTCCAAGCTCACTTTCTCCCTGACCTGGCTGTCTATCCTGATGCTCGCGTGACGAGGCTCCTCAACGACCATTCGACCTCCTCTAAGTTCCCTCCAAGTATTATCTCAGCAGTTTTGAACCTCCCTTTAGATCTTCCTAGCTAGGGGTCCCGTGACTTCATGATTCGCCTGCTGCCAGGCATGTGGCATCGACCCTCGCGGCTCCGAAAAGGGACCGCGACCTTTATTACCCCTTTGCTACTTTTGTACATACTAGCAAAAATTTTCCATTCGCTCCAGTCGCTGACTTGGCCATGGGTGCCAGCCGCCTTTTCTTCAAGCATGTTCCACCCAAGCCTCCTCCTTCTTTCTTGATATCCCGATTCACCGAACCCCTGATCTTCACCGAGTCCAGTCTCACTTTTTCTTTTATCCCGCAGTCAGATCGACTTCACCCCTCTGAGTTCATCTCAAATCAACCCGACCCGCATCGTCTTGCCCGGAGCGTGTATGTTTCTTCTTGAATGAAAGGGGGCCTTGCACCGCTCTTGTTCCTGCGCAGTACACGGTCGTATGGTTCCCCTCCATTCCGATTCCTCATTCTTGAACGAGGAGCAAGCCCCCCGTACTGTTTCCTGTAAAGAATTCGGCCCGGATTCCTCCTCCCCTCCGTGCTCAAAACCTTTCCCCCCATGCGACCCTTTCTACCTTTTTTCTTCAAGTAGTTTCTCAAAATGAAACCTCTCGCTTTTTTCCCACCCTGTTCCCCCCCCCCTCCGGTTGGTTGCTCAACTCCGACATACGCCTGAGTTTTTCATCCCGGTCCCCCCCTTATTCCGGTCCGCCTTGTGCTGGTGAGGTTTCGCCAGTCTTGCCGTACTAAAATCGCCTAGGTTTTTCCCCAAAGTACCTGGCTCACCAAATCTCTTTCTGGTCTGGAGATGCCACCTTTTTCTTCGGGCCGGCAAATAGCTTCCTTCAGGACTTAAAGCATGTCCTTTTCACCTTTCAAATTTCCCTCGCCCTGTTTTCTAATGGGTGATATAGAAAATGACCCTCCTTATTGTCCCCTCCCTACGCCCTCCCTGGTGTATCTAACCCCGCTCGGAGGTCTTTCATCCTCCTCTTTGTGTTTTTCAGATCCTTTCTCTTGGTTGGGGGGGGTCACTCCTCTCTTATCAAAATTCGTGATGGCGTTCGCTTATTAATGCTATAATCATTGAATGAGAAGAAAGGCCGGTCTTCGGTCATTTGTAAGTTCCGTACCCATTCCCCGTTTAATGGACAGTACAGAGTGCCCGCTGCCTACTTACCTCAGCGATAAACGCCTCTCCCCAGATTGCTTGCCCCCTTCCCGTATTCGCTCGTAGTACTCTTTCATACCACCGTCCCACTAAGCGTGGAGGGAAAGATGGTTACGTCGCTTCCCCCTCCTGCTTATGCTTTCCCACCACCCTATGGTTGGACGCGAGTGTTCATTACTCCAGGCTCTTTTGTTTTTTTTTACTCTGTTTTTTCCAACTATTCCAGGCGACTAGCGTCTCTGACGAGGGTTTCTCAGGCGTGCTTCGGTCTTCCGGGAATAGCTTCTTATTCCCCTCAGTACTTTGCTCTTTCGAACTTTCCTGGATTCAATTCATGCGTGGAATTACAATCTGCGTTTTGTAGTGCGCAGAGTCTCCTGCAGTCGTCACATCATGGATGACGATCCCCAACGATATACTCCGAATAAGATGAATTTTCTTGGTATCCTTTCTCCTATTCCTCTACGAGAGCCTGACTTTTACCGGGAGCATGTTCGCCCGCCCTTCAATAGGGTTTGTTGTCGGCTTTTCATTTGAAGTTTTTCTTATCCATATGCCTTCTTTGGTCCCTCCCCTTGCTTCGCTTTTTTTTCTTCTTTAGATAAGTCCCCCCCTTCGCTGGCGACGCCCCCCTTTTGCTGATCGTAGCGAAAGGCCCACCTGTTTTTTTTTTATCTCGCTGCCATGGTCCGCACTCGGTTGCTTACCCTGGGTCTTCTTCGGCATTTTCTCGGTCCGACGCCCACTGCGAAAATTGCCTCTGAAGCGTTGCGCCACTGAGGCGAGTCTCTTTCTTCGCAAAGCTATGGTGCCAGGCTGTGGTTTTTTCTTGGTGTGTTTTTTCTCCCACTTCGCCCTGATTTTTTCTGCAGTTTAGACTGCCGAACGAGGAGGGATCCATTTTTCTTTCCCAAACATCCTTTTTGTATATTTTGTCTTTTCTATAGGTTTTCGAACCCCCACTACGAGGGAATTTACGATTTCTAATCTCCGGTATCATCGCTCGATTCTCCGATGTACTCTCCTAACAAGCGGCCTCTCCCCTGCGCCGAAAATTTTCCTCAATTCCCTCTCCCCTTCTTTTTTTTTTTATTATACCCGAACCTGGCGAGCATTTCCTCCCCCCCTCCTTTGCTTTCTCCTCTATGAAGTCCCACCGGTTTTTTTCAAGCCCTTCTCGCGCTTCTCAAGCTCTGGGAAGTGCGCTTTGTCTCCTTCTGCTTGCTTTACGGTTTGTTTCCCAAACCTCTTCCGATGCCATCTCTGGGCGAAAAAAAGAAGAATTCTGCGCTTTTTCCCTCCCTATTTTCTTTTGTGATTTCCCCAAGTAGGTATTTTAAGTAGTAGGCTCTACCAGCGAACGAGATTTTCTTTTAGCTTTCCTTCTTTCATTGGTGTTTCCGATTCTCCTTTTTCAACCCCCTGCCAAATAAAATGTTTCTCTCTGCTCCCTCCCTTGGCGGGCACCCTCTTTCGGACAGAGGATTTCCACAATGCATTCTAGTTCGATTCTGATTGATGACCCGTCCCCCCCTTTTGCTCTGACTCTCTTCTTGTTTTTGAACTCGTCGCCTTTCTTCCCTTCCTCTTATCGAAGATACAGATGCTTTCTCCTGTTGGTCGACCGTTTTTTTCCCCCCAGTTGATCAGAATATCAACCCCATTTGTGTCCTTCAGACGCGCTCTTGTCGGGATCCTTTACCCTGAGCAGGTCACTCAGCCGAGCCTATCTGACACTTTAGCAGCCTTGAAGGGGTCACTTAAGATCAGTGGGCCCTCTGACCTTGTCCCCCCGTCGTGAGGTTTCAATTCCCTCTTTTCTTTCGTTAATTCTCTTAGTGAGCACGTTGGGTCTTTTTAGTCATTTCTGAACGACTTACTGCTTTCAGACTCCGAAGCAGCGCCATAAGGTCTTCTGCGTATGGTCTCCGTGTTATTTCTTCTGGTCTTGTTTACTAAGTACATTAAGCAAACCCTCCTTCCTTCTCAGGCCCTTTAGTATTTCCCCCAGTTTCTGCTCATTCCAGAAGGCAGCTTTTAGAAGTTCTGGCTTCCCCAAAACCATCTCCCCCCTTATGCTCTCTATTTTTTTCCTCCTTGAAGTTCTAACGGCTCGTCCAGCGCTGCCTAGGGGCCGATACGGCCCCTTTTTCTTCCTCACCCCTTCCTGGCGGGCAAGAGAAAGGAGACATCTTGGTACCTTCTCTTTTATCGATCTTTCTTTTGTTTAATGAAATTATTTTCCTTTGCTGATGCTTGAAGGTGAAGTTGTTCCCTGATTCCTTTTTGATTTCTTGTCCAGGCAGGTCATCGGATCTAGGTGCGTCCGTGTCTTCTCCTCCTTATTACGGCCTTCCTCTTTCATGGCGAAGATTCCTGAGCCGGTCTCTTTTTCCCTCCGGTCCGTGATGAGATTCTGGTCTCTTTTCCTCCATGTTCTTTTTCCTATGTTACAAGGTATTAGTAGCTGTCCCCTAGCCCCTTCCCCTCCCTGTCCCCTCCCTCTAGAAACGGGAGATAACTTCTAGAGTAACACGTTGTTGTGCTTCCCCCTTTCAATTTGTCCCCGTAGACGTTTCCCAGCAAGCCGATCTTTTCCTTCCGTCCTGTTTCTTCCTGAACCCTCTTTCCAATATAGGCGCCGGGCACCCCCCCACAAATTTTCTAGTCACCGTGATGTTCTTTTTGTCGCCACTATAGCAAGCTAGACCTCCGCGTGAACGTTTCCTCCTATTCCTTCATTTTTCTTAGTACAAGATTCACCCGGGAGGAGACATTGCTAAAATCTCTTTCTCCTCCGTTGTGTTGTGAGAGTCTATTTTTATCCCAACTTCCCATCGTTTTGCAATCATTATACACCTACACAATGACGAATCGAGACCTTTCGCCGATTCTTCCTTTCCCCCTCTGCCCTTCGTCAACCCCGACGCCGACGTTGCCCTCCCCATTTGTCTGGGAAAGTCCCTTATTTGCGCCGGATAAGACAGCGAAATTCCGGAAATCAGGTTATACCCTTTCCTCCTTTTTCTTACACCTGGTACTCCCCACATCAATTTTCCCCCCTAACAGCTAAAAGCAGTACTCTTCCTCGAACTGGTATCGCTTTTCCAAGTTACCTTTTCGGCATGGTACTCGGGAAACTGACGCCGAATTAGGCGATCTTTCCCCCCTCCCCTTAGGAACACCCAGGCAAGCATACCCTAGAATAATAACTCTGGAGGCAAGGCTGTAAAATCCCCTTCTTTCGTGACCACGCCAGATCTGACTTTTCCTTAGTATCAGTACATTCGTTACACCATTAGATAAAATATACCAGACCCTCTTCCCGTTTTTTAGCCGTTTAACCCCCCATCCAGCTTTCAGCTGCTTTAACTTCCCTAGGGGACCTCTTGTACAATTTCCGTTGATTAACTAATAGCTTACCCCCCTCCCGAAAGTTCCCCCTATGAAGAAAGCACGGATCCTCCCTTCTTTGGACTTTTTAAATACGTCCTTAAGGACGTAACCCCAGGGAGCATTTTCTCTTTCTGGAGTTAATTTTTCTGCGTCTTACGTCCCAGATTTAATGCTGCAAAGGCTGGAATGGTTGGGCTCCCACTTCAGCAGTGGAGACACCTTTCTGCCTGCTGCTCTAAGCTTTTTGGCCCCCAAATTTTTCCTGGCACTTCGTCCACGTCATTGCTAACTCTTCCGCTTTTTCTTTCCGGCCGACTTTAGAAATATTCCCCCCAATTACGCCATCCTTATTACTTTTTCTTCTTACTCTTAGTTCCCCCTTTGAACTCCCTCACGCCATTTAAGCCTCCCGCCTCCGACTACGACCCCCTCGGCCCCTTAATCTTTTGTTTTTCCCCTCTCCCACTTTGCCTAGTTTGAAGGAAATCCCCTGATACCCTTTTCACACTCTCCCTTACTGTGGATGGGCAGCTTTTTTTTGTCACAGGCTCCCTTTTTGCCGTTGCCTCTACCCCCAAAAAGTGGTCGTTTGTACTCCCTCACAACCCCTTCCTCCCCGGAGAACTTATAGTGTCTGAGTCTCCTTTTGTACCTTTTTCGGTGGAACACAAAAAAACCCCGACTGAGATCATTTTTTTTGCCTTCGGCATCAGGCGATCTCCCTTCCTGTGAATGGTTCCTTCCGTCCTTTTTGCAGACATGACCGTTCTTCCAGAAGATATCAACCCCCAGTTGATTTCTTTTTCCTTTCCTCCAGTCCTATCGCCAGAACCAGATCTTAAACCTCCCGTAGTAGCAGGACAATCCACGCTCGTGCGTTTTCTCTCACCGACGCCATTGAATCACATACTTCTTTCTCAAGGAGAGTCACTTAACAGTTGGGGAAAGACCCCATCCTTTCTCTTTTTTCCCACCTCTCTCTTCGCTGTGAAGAACACCAGCCCCCAAGAAGAATTGACAGACCCCTGCGCATTCCGTCTTGCTTGAAGAGTGCTAGTCGGTTTTCACTTTTTTTAATTTTCCGGCTTCCCTGCCACAGCAGAACCTGAGATTTCCCTTCGCCCCCTCTCCAGGTCCTCCTCGTCCCCTCCAACGAGGGCTGTTCACTCCGTGGATGAAAGACCAGTTTCCACTTCTCGGGTGGTGTGTTTTCCCTCCTCTCTTAGAAGAGTTTGACGATCTTTTTCCTCCTTTCCGAGTCCTCTTTATACACGGAACCTCTTTTTTTTACGCTCCATGATAACCGTGGAGTTTCCCAGTTCCTCCCACTGGTGCTCGATGTTTCTGATACTGCGTTTCCCAAGAGGATCAAGGTTATGGCGTCTTTCCATTACCCTATAAGCAGAAAGACGTTTGTCTGCCGCACGTCTCTTCCTTTGTTTGCTGGCACCTCCGCAGAGCCCCTTGAGGAGGGCGAGTCAGCTTCCCTTTCTTCTCCCACGGTTCCTACAATTGCTTGTCGCCCTTCGACTCTGCGCGCCAGGGGGATTCTCCCCCCCCAACAGGTTATCCGATTCTACAAATAAGAAAAGGAAGCTTCTCCCTTCCCCCTTACGCTGGCCCTCGGCTTAAGCACTGTCCCCCAAGGTGCCTGCCAATAAACTGCTTCGAATCTTTTTCTTTTTTTTTCGCGCTTTTCCATATCTCCCAAAGAGGTTACGCCGGAAGAGAGGTATAAGCTCTCCCCCTTCCGAAGCGCCTTCTGTGTTCACAAATTTTTTTCACGCTTGCAGCCTGTATTCTTGCGGTTCGTCGTTGTGTGATTGCTGAAAGATCTCCTCCTCCCTGCGAATGAGAATTTCCCCCCGTTGGGTTCCCCCTTTCCCCAAGCAGTTTCCCCTATGAATTCGACGTCGGTTTTATCCGGACTTTGACTTCCTATTCGGAAGTTGATCACTACGTCCCGAAGTCGCAAACTTTTCCCTTTTCCCCCATCACTCGTTCACTCTTCGCCTGATTTTCTTCCCGGAGTTTTCGTCCAGAAAAACTTTCCCCCCCCGCATTCGGATTCATCCCTGGTCGTCAACCTTGGTGGAAAGAACAGATCTTCGGTGCACTTTAAACAGCGTCTTCAGGCCCGCTTCGTTGGAGTTTTGTTTAATCTAATTAGCATCCCCCCCAGAGAATCCTGAGGGAACTTACTCCTCTCCTCTTTCGTTTTTCCTTTCTGACGGAATTAGTTTCCCTTATAGCCTGGACCTACGGCTGCCCATGGATGTACCTTCAAAAGAGACCCTCCCTTCTGCTCCCTTTTGATACATCCGACCTTCCCCATAGCGGTGATCTCCTTTTCCTCCTCACTCATCCTAAGGGATTATACCCAGAAAACCCGCTTTTTCCTACTCTCATCCCTCTTTTTTTTGTTTGAGATCTCTTCGTCGATCGTGTTGAGATTAGTCCCTTCTTTCTTCCTTCCCTTTAATCGACTTCCCCTCTCTTCCAACTTCCCCCGAACAAAGTCCGACGTCTTGTAAGTTTCGTTTTACAGCTACTTGCATCGAGTTTGGCCGCCTAGAACGACTTCATGCTTCCCCCGCCCTCCCGAGCCCATTTTTTTGCATTTCGACTTGAAATCCGTAAAATTCACTCTTAAGGGAACTCAAAACGACCCGTACCTCTTTCCTTTTGATACTCTTCATTGAAGGGTAAAATTTGATGTCTTACTTGACCCGGTTTGTCCGCAGAGGTGTTCCTTCCCTCCCCCTTAGAGAGTGTCTTAGGGAGAAATCCTTTTTTCCCTAGGAGCCCTTTGAGATTCTCTGTTCCGTTAGGGTGCGCCATGGTCTTTTCTTATCCGTCCCTACCAGGATTCTGTCGCCGCACCTCTGAGGATGAGATAGTATTTTCTCTCCTTTCCTTGTTTTTGGACCGATATTTGTCGCTGTTCGGCTGCGTAGTTTGAGTCATCCTTGAGCAGTAAGAACCGCCCCGAAAGATCTCCTCCTACACGCTTCCTTCCTTTTTCCTTGCTTTTTATATCAGAATTATCGGCTCGCTATCATAGAATCGCTCCCCTAGGCATTGAAATCAGGTGTCGTTTGAGTCTTAACTCTGTTTAAGTGTTTATACCCCTCCTCCTTTGAGCTGGGTTCTCCAAATGGCTGTCTGTTCTTAGACCTGCAGAGTCTTTCGGCTTTTCGAAAACCCTTTATGAAATCTTATCAACCTGTGGACTCTCTTCTCTGAAATGGTAGGCAGAAGTGCTCTTCCAATTTTCTTCCCCCTTATGACTTGTGAGATTTTACCTCGGACACCTGCCCGGCTCTTCTGTGTTGACGAATTGATCGACCTTTTCTTTTTATTGCGAACTCTCCAATATTTGCGTTCTGCTTTTTTTATTTGTTTCTTGTGCTCCCCTATAAATTAGAACCCCTCCTCTTTTCTTAGACCTTCCTTTGAGCCCGTGTGTCTTTTATTTGGAACCAATCCGAGTTAGAACTTGATGCCCTTCTGTTTTTTTTTTTTTTTTGTTTGTTTGGTTTGGATTGAACTAATGTCGGTATCTTCCGAGGTCCCCGATCAGGTGAAATCGCGGCGCATCCGATATTAGATGAGCAACCCTTCTCATGGATACCAGGCGCTTCCCAGTCACCTTGTTCCTCTAGGCTTTACCTCTGAACCTTATGATTGAATGTTCTTCTTTCTGAACATTTCTAGAATGTGCGCTTTGAGTTTTAGCCGCGTCTTCAGAAGCAGCATGCCCTCTCGTTAAAGATTAGCGCATTTTTCACCCTTCGGGAAGCATGAGTTACGATTCTTTTAAATCTCCTTCAAGGTGTATTTACACCTCTCGGCTGAAAATATCTGACCACAAATAGTTATCCCTCTCCTTCTTTTTTATTGAGATCGACTTTTGAGCTGACTGCGGGATCTTTCTTTCGTCTTTCTGACCCCACGACTTGTATTTTAGCTTGAACCTCCTCGTTTGTATTGGTTTTGGGTTAGCCCCCCAATCTCCATCCCCTTTTAGAGATGAATTGACGGTGGCGGTCAACTAGACCTTTTCTTTCCCTCTTTCATATAACTTTTGCTGAGATTCTTGAAAGAACACCAACCAAATGGAGATAGAGTGTTTGTACGCTGCAGACTTCTACGTTCCCTCGGCCTTCCCCGAAGGTACTTTGTTTACAGGTTTTTTTATCCCTAACCCGTATCCCCTTTTGGTCTTGTTTTTACTCGCGTTCTTGAATATTCTTTGGGGGGGTTTAGAGACCTTTCACTTCCCCTTCCCAGATAAAAATTCGAGAAGTTTCCTTTGTTCCCGAACTTGAGGGCCAGATTTTTTCAACCACGTCGATGTTTTTTCCAGCCAAATTATTGTTTAGTTAAATTCGATTTTGTTCTAACCTTCTTGGTTTCAGTAAATTCACTTTTCCCCCTTTCCCTGGTCTTTGTTGCTCTCACGGCCCGTCTGCAGCGGTAATCATATGAGGTACTGGTTCGGTCTTCTTCTGCGACAAGGAGAATGCCGATTTCCGCTTCGTTTCTTCCCCAGGCCCCCTCCGAAGCACAATCTTTTTCGGCACCTGCCAGGCCCGCTTTGTCCTCTTTAATCTCCAGTTCTTCCAAGGCCGTTCCCCTATGACCTTTCACTCCCTGCGCCTCTCCCATAAGCGGCCCACTCGTCGCTTATCCATGAAGCTTACTTCTGCGTGCGGTGATGTCCCAATCCGCGGCGCTTGGCTTTTGATTGACCTTCTTCCTATGTTGATAATTTTATATAAGATGTCTGGTAATACGGCCATTTCCCTTATTCTTCGGGCTTGCACTGTAAGTTTTTTACCGGATGGGGTTGACAGGCTGTATCCTCTTTTTAAGAATCGTGCATTGCGGTTCCAGACGATCATCCGCATTTTTTTGAATGCTGCGCCGGTGTCTGGACGAACGGTCCCGATTCCGCTATGATGATGTTTTGCCCGGCTTCTTGTGCCCTATTCAGTTTTTGCCTATATTCTTTCCCCCCCGATGTTTCGTAGTAAGACAAAGTGAGGTAAACCCCTCATTCTCCTAAAATGATGGCGTAAGCGACCGATCCCCGTCTTTTTCAACCTTTCCTTGTGGGTACCAGTTCCGCCCCCCCCCCTTGAGCTATTTGCTCTGTCCTGTGAGGTTCTGTAAAAGGTTCCTGTAAATGCTCACCAATTTCTCCAGTTGGACCTCCAAATACCTGGGGACCAGCATGAAGACCAATGACGGCGCCGGTCGAATGTTGACCACTAGCCTCTTTATGACCTCCTCTGCTCTTTCCCACTGTTTAGGTACCCGATGGGCCCCCCCTTCCTTTACGGGCGCGGACTTCCCTAAAATACTCTTTCTAGGTGTTGTGCTTCTCCTTTTCAACTTTCGCCTCCCCCTGTTGAGGGTGGAAATTTCACCCAAAGGTCAGTCTCTTATTCCGGCTAGTCTCGTAAACTTGACCCCCCACTTTTAGAAAATGTATTTCCCCCCACCCGGTCTTTCGGGTCATAACTACATCCTTTTTTGTTTTCCCCAGGAAAAAGGAAGGAATCTTTTCCCTATACGAGGGGAGGATGACCCCCCTAAGTGAAAAACACAAACCCCACCCCCCCCCCCCCACCCCCCCCAAAAACACAACCACCCACCAAAAACAACCCAACCTGCCGCCAATGCGTTTTTTCCCGGTTTCATCTCTTCCTTTTGATGTCTCCCTTTTTAGTTTCTTGTTCCTTCTTGATACTTCTTGACTGTTTTGCCCTATCCTCCTTCGTCTTGAACAAGATAGGCAAGGAACCTTATATGGCCCAAGTCCAGGGCTATCTCATTTCTCTGGGGGTAATCATTAAGTCTTCCAATTCCTCAAGTTTCTTCCATAACTCGGAAGGATCCTAATTTATCCCATTCTTAGTCCTCTGCGTTTGATTTCTCCCGGGCAATCCCCCCCGAGTACGGACGGCTAAATCCCCAGCGCTAAACCCGTTTATGAAAATGGACTCCCTATAGTTCAGAACCCCTTCGTTATTCCCCCCACCATTTGTCCCACAGGATGGAGTACACCCGAAAAACGCAAGAGGACCCAACGCAGGTTTCAGTTCAGAGTTATGGTTACTCTTCAATTTTCCTCGGCGATGGATTCGTCTCACCCGGCTTCTGGTGAGAAATGTGCCATCCCCTTTTGAGACCCCCACAATTCCGGACGGTTCCCTCCAATATTTTGGCTTTGACCTTTGAATGATGAAGTCAGGTTAGGCTTTTCTTTTGAAGAAATAAGAAATCTGCTCACCCCCCCTATCCTCTTTCACCGCGGCCCAGCGGAGTCCTTTCCCTTTTCCCGACCATATCACGCCAACCCGTTTCTGATAGAATTGTACCCTCTAAACTTCTGGAACCTCTGGTTCAAGCGGAAAGGTCCTCTTTGAGGTACCATTAATCTTTTACTGAGAAGGAGATTTTCCTTTCCTCGGGGAACCCCGATCTTCCATCGCGCGTACGTACTCTTTTAAAACTTTTGTGTAATGGGTGACGAACAACCTGTAAGCCCTTCCTGACCTTACTTCGTTACCCTTCCTTAGTCCTTCTCTTGTTTGACAAACCCCCTTCGAGAGCCTTTTTAGGCATCACCGTCCTCTGGGACGTTTTTTTAGATCAGCGAGTAAATCTTTCCTTTTTTTTTTGCCCAGCCCGTTGCAGCCTTTTTACAACCCTTGTATGGAGGGTACAGGAGCCTCTCACAGCTTTCCCCGCTTTTCGAATAAACGAATCGCTGCGATTGTTTTTTTCCAGGAGTCATTCTCTTCATCCTTCCTATCACCATCTCCCTCCCCAGGCGATGGAGAAATAAATGGCGGCTTTTGGCCTCGTCAGAGTTTGACTCCCCCCTATCACTCCTTAAGGCGACCCGTTCGCATTGCCGGAGCCTCTCTGACTTCTTTCCACTGAGACTACCCTTGGGCAGGATTTATTTACTGAGTAGAGATTTAACTGAGCCCCGACATCAGGTGCAGAGATAAGCCCCACTAAGGGCTGTTTAAAGTTTCTGCACTCCCCCCAGTTCCAGTGAAGTTTCTTGCGATGTTCCCGCTTCGGGACTCCGGACCCTCGCCAGTTCCTCCAGTTCAGCACTAGATCCTCAGACCCACGAGAAGACAAGGTCCCCTTCGTGGTTGTACCAACTCTTTTCCCTCAGGTTCAGTATGACACCGCTACCTTCCTCTTGGTGTTGCTACATCACACTAAGAAAGCAGCTTTCATTCTTCGTCCCCCCTTATTTTGCTACGCCTTGCGCAGACCTTTTCTAGCCCTCTTTAGTTTTTATTTTTTTGCTTCCCTCGATCTAAAGGAAAAGGCATAACCTTTGCCCCCCTTTCCCCGCCCTCTGCCTCGACAAGTTAAGCGAGGTTCTATCCTTGATCAGATTCCTCTTCCGCCCCTTCGGCCTTCGAAACAATAGATGTCTTTTTTTTCTGCAGACATCTCCCACTACCCTTTTTCTCCCCCCAGCTGACCTGCCTTGGGTGGTGTTTTTTTTTGGGGGATGTAAGCGACCTTCCCCCCCTCCTTTCACTGATCACCGTCAGGGAATTATGAAAATATAGATTCTGTTTATCCTCTCTAGCATCGAGAAATGAGTTAACCTTCCACCTCCATGAAGTCATCTTCTTATGGGAGCGCTATGAGCTTTGGAGCGACTACCTCTCCTCTCCTCTACATTCCCCAGTTGTTCCTGTGACAAGCAAAGACTTTCCTCTCTGAGCCAGCCTTCTCTTTTAAGCGAAAAGATATTCTTTATCCTAATAAGACGTTTTACACCAACCCCGGAAAACTCGAGTCTTCTCCCCCTTCCTGACAAGGAGTCCTCTAACAAGGCGCGCTGGGTCTCACCATCTGGTTTCCCTCCCGCAAGCCTCCCCTGCAGGACGGGTCTTTCCTTCCCTCTTCTTCCCCCTGTTTTTATTTTTTAGGTTAATGAGCATTTAAATCGCCCTTTTGTTCCCAATCTACATCGAGCTGTTTGCTTCGGAGATGCCTCTTATGCGTTGACGCAACATTCAGCAGGAGCTGCCCTCCCTACTTTATCCCTTCCATACAGAAGGTGTCATCATAGCCAATGCCATCGACGTTCTTTTGACCCTTACCTCCCGCCAGAGTTTATATCCCCCCTTTATCCGAATATCGATTTATACCCTCCGTTTTTGTGTTGGAAAGATGAGGTAGATGGTGATGATCTATTAAACTTAGTGTCTTTTGTGCGGCTAATTCTCATCCCTCGACGCATTGGCATGTCTCCAGGATTACAGTTTGTTCCTTTCCTTGCCAAGGCTGTGATAATGGCCTGTATAATTTTGAAGGAATAGACCCTCCTGTGCTGCCCCATGCTTGATCGTGAGGAACACGGCGCCCTTGGTCTTACTCTCTTCGGACCTTAAACTCCGCTTTGCGAACTCTCTGCCTAGTTTATGGGTAAAGACGGCGTGTTAGGAGAAAACCCGTTTTACGAAGACGGTTTTCTTCCTCC
>Ga0179591_1343374_pt1 | contig 21040 bp, 19 predicted proteins | sample CZOMad2_1_08_16f_FD_182891 | JGI IMG/M metagenome (GOLD analysis project Ga0179591, IMG submission 182891) | Vadose zone soil fungal communities from Angelo Coast Range Reserve, California, USA - CZOMad2_1_08_16fungal (PacBio error correction) | ecosystem: Environmental > Terrestrial > Soil >... | reverse complement strand
TCTCTGTTCTAACTGGATTAATTATAATGGTTCAATAATTTCCCTGTTTTTATCTTCGATTGGACCGGTTATTGACTTCTTGAATTTTTACCTACTCCCTTTCCAAACCATGTTATTCGGATATTTCTTCTCTTCCAAAATTATTTGTTTTTGTTGCATTCTTTCTGTACATTCCCTCTTCTTATACCCACCCCTTTCTCCTTCACTCGCCCCATATACTGCGTTTTAAAAATTCTAAATCACCCATCCCTTCATTTTCCCTCTTGACTATTTTGATTTTGGCCTCTCTATAAAATAATAGTAACCTTTCCCCAGTTTTTATGACCTCATGTATGATTTTCCCCCCCCCCCCCCCCCCCGCCCCTCCTTTGGATTTCCATTCGAATTATTTTCTACGTAAGTCAAGCCTGGTTTCAATTTTTATTTAAGAATTTTTGTGTATTTCCTTGAATTAAACCCCATGCATTAAGTGGAGTTCCGGTTACCCCCGCCCTTGATCTTTACTCTTTTTGACACCCCCCAGAAGGTTGTTCTTGTTATGCCTTACCATCTCCGGCCAAGTTGCCCCCCCCCGTTTTGCTTATGATGCTATACTTTTCTTTCCTTTCTTCTTAGACATCCCCAAGAAGACCTTCAGACTTTTTTTTGTTTGACTTTTCAAATCTTCTTTTTAACACTTTCCCTCGTGTTCCCCCAAAATACATTACTTGGAATGAATTTCCCCTTTATTATTATTTCCATTTCCCCCCCCCCCCTTCTCTTTTTTCTCCCCTGACAAGAAAAGAATTGAATCTAGATAACCCCAATATCCTTCAAAGGCACGCTGGCAATCTCTGACGTGGTTTTAATCCCCTTTGGTGGTTAATCCCTTTTACTCTCTTAGATATTCCCCCATTTTATGAGTTTCTGACAGATTCTCCCCCCAAGACCATATCTTACCTTCTTATGGAAAATGACCTTCCAACAAGATTGATGAATCATTTTCAAAAGCTACCATCTTTAACCTCTTTTTTTTTCCCTTTTTTGAGAGGTCCGAGATCGGGCTATTGGTGTAGGACTACTTCTATTTTCGCCCTTTTGGTGTTTTTCGGTTGTGCTTAAAGCAAGTTGTGGGTGCCCACCCCTTGTCCCCAGCCACGGCCCCTCCAATCAAAATTATTTGGGACAAGATTTCTATTTCCTTTTCCCTTACCGTGTCTCTCTTTTCTTTCCCCAACTGTTTGTTCCTTTAGAGATTTATTTTTTTCCCGGTTCATGCCTTGAAATTACAGACGAAATATTCCTCAGCTTGCCTTGCCTTTACCCCCATTGTCCATTCTAATGCCCCAAAAACGTCTAGTTAACTCACCACAGTCCAAAAAAACCTCCCCCCCACAATGCACATCCGACAATTATCCACCTCCCCCCCCCCCCACCCCTCCGATCTTTCTCCCGTCCCCAATTTGTTTCCTTCTTAATTCCCTTTTAGCACCCTTCGTCCCCAAACATCAGATGAAGACCCCCCGAACCCCCATAAAGGTTCTTCCGTGTCCCATCTAATACAGTGGTCTAATTTCCCCTCCCCCAAGCTTTGGTATGATAATCTCTCTCTTACTACTCATCTTCGTTCCACCTTATTTTTCAGTATCTCGTTCTTTCCTTTTCATTGTTCTTTTGTCTTATCCTGCAAAAAATTCCGGTTCTGCTGCTAAACGACCCAATCACTAAGGTAACCAAGTTTGATCCTTGCAAGCCCCTTTTGAAACATTTGCCCCCTCTCCTCCTTCAATGGTCCTTTTCCCCTGTCTGTGAGATACCCCCCCCCAATCCTCTTCCTTTCTTCTCCATAGTTAAACGATATATGCATACCAGCAAGAAACTGTTCTTTTACCCCCTTTTCCAATAGGTATGCCTAATCCACCCTCTCCTTTTTTTTTCTCTCCCTACCCCTATGATTTTGTCCCTTTTTTTAGCACTGGTCCTCCCCCCCTCTTGTTTTAACCCTTCATCTGCGGCTAAAGCTGCCATCTTAACCAAAGTTAACATTAGAATCCCTTGGGGCACGTCTGGCGCCCGATCTTCGCTTTCTCCAGATCCAGACTTATTTTCCCTTTTGCTCATTCAGCTTCCCCTATCATCCTTTTTCTCCCATTATTATGATTCTTCCATTATTAAATCTAAACACTGGGCTATCTTTTTTTTTTGTCCCCTTCTGTTGATGTGATTTGTTATTTTTTAAAAAACCCCCCCCCCCCACTCTAAGTATCTACATTCTAATCCTCCCATTTTATAAATAAATTCCCCTTTTCCCAACCGAACATTTCCGGAATCTAATATCTAGTAGTCCAATGTCTTTCAATTAATGTTCTTATGTCCCCCTTTTTCTCCTCTCCCCTTTTTAAACCCTCGCACCCAACTCCCTCCTATATGCCCACCACCCCCCCCTACTATGATTAGCTAATACCTTAATTCTCTCTCTTTTAAAGTTTTGTGGTTGCGTGTCTCTTCCAATTCTCTTGTGTTCAGCATCTCAATAAAAACCGTTTTGTACCAGACCGATGTGCGTTCTCCTCTTATTCTAACCACATTACCCAAACCTAAGTGATCTCGAGTTGTCGGATTTCCATTCCCTTCCCAAATTTTTCTTTTTGCATTTTTTTCCTTCCCTCACATGATAATGACTATACATAATAATCGCCATTATGACTCTTTTTTTTTTAACCCCTCCCTCTCCTCAATCGACCCCTGAAAGAATAGTTTTTTTTTCTCTAAGTCCCTCATCTACCACCTTTCCCATTCTTTTTCCCCCCAGCTTCCCCCCAAAATTCTAAGATCTTTTTCCCCCCCTGTCCCAAACCCCCAATATATAGATTCCTATTCATTATCGCTAATTACGTAAAGATTGGGTTCTGTCTAATGTAAATGTTTCCTCAATCGTCCTCCCCTTTCCTTTGAACATCACCTTCTGGTTGCAAAATTTTTTTCTTCAACCGTCCCCCCTTTAAAAATTGGTTCTTTCCCCTCAGGGATAGATATTCTTGATGTGTCACTTTCCCTCACTTAAGTGACTAACCTTTTCTTCTTTTCTTTTTTTTTCTTCCCCCAACTTTCATGTTAATGCTATTAGAATCCCTCCGTTCCAAACCTACTGATTTTGTTTCCCCAGATGTTTTTCTTAAACCCAAACAAACCCAAAACCCCCCCCCCCCCAAACCTCCTTCCTACCCCCTCAACCTGTTTTTCCCCAAATTCATCCTTTTTCCCCTGCTTTTTTATGATCCCCCTCCTCTCTCACGACACTAACCGGAATTTGTTGACCTTTGAGTCTATCCCCCCTTAAATATAACTCCATCCCTTCATGAACCCTGTGACCCAATTCCTTCCCTATCAACCAGGCGGGAAGTTTGATTCCTCCCTATATTCTTCTTTCATACACTATCTGCGTATAGGAAATATGAGATATCCGTAAAGAACTTTTCCTTTATGCTTATTTTTTCTTCACTTTCTTTCTTTTTTCCCCCCTTCCCCTCTACCGCTCACCCTTCCCCTATACCTCCAACGGTTGAACAATTATTCCCGCTCTTATGGCTGAGTTGTTTCTTGATTTTCTCCGTATTCTGGACCTTTGGTGGAGGTAATGAATTCTACTCTAAAGGTACATTCTTTTTCAAGTCTCATTTTTCCCCCCTGTCCTTAAGCCCCCATTAGTAAAGTCGGTGCAGTCCCCTTTTTTTGAACTTTCCAAGAAAATCAAAGCGCGCGCTCCCCGCCGTTTTTTTTCCTGATTTTTTGACCCGTGTCATTCAATAATACCCCGACCGTGTGACATTTCCTTTAGTCAATTGTGGACACACAAGACATTGGGAAGGCAGCACCAACGTTCTTCGTTCCCCACTCCACCCCCTTCTTCCCTCACCGGACAGCTCCCAAGCACCCCCAACCCCCAGGAGCCAATTGTATTATATGTAGCTTTTTTTTCCTTCGCATTTTGTCTATTTTCCCCCCTTTTTCCCCCTCTTAAGACCTTCCCCACATTTCCCTTATATTCCTCCCTTCTGGGACCTCCCTCACCATATGTAAGAGTACATGAAAATTTTCTTTTTTTTTTTTTGGGATCCCCCAAAATCGTCGAGATGTATCACCCTTTTCCCTTTGACTGCATTGCTTTTTATCTTTTTTGGATCCTCCCCGGCACCCCTTTCTTTGCTAACGATCTTTCTCCAAAGTCCCCAAGGTGAGTCCCCCGACAATGGTGTGACCATCTGTTTCCCTCGAAAATCTGTCCCACCTCCCCTTTGCTTTGACATTAGGTCACAAGTTTTTTTTTGTTGTTGGTTGGTTTCATACGGCTTTCGTCTTCTCTTGTCCCATAGCTTACCAAGAGATGAAGCATAATTATAACTTAGTCCTTCCTTTTTTTCCCCATGCATCTAATACTACTTATCTTTTTTTGCCTACTTCCCCAGTTCCCCAATATTTTCTTAGTACAAGCCCCCCCCCCCACTAATGCTTCCCTTTTCCCTCTGTGCTTGATACCCTATATGCTTAAAAAAATTTAAACCCCAAGGATTTTTTCTTTACAACTTTCTCTACTCATATGAACTACTCTCCTTTTTTTCTCGGGTTGTTACATCAGTTTTATTCTTAGACTTTTTAGCGGTTTCCTTCTCCCCTGATGAGGAAATTCTGCCCTCTTTCACCCTTTCTTTCTCGATCTTACTTTATGAGTCCCGTCTTGTGATGGAAACCCAAAACCCCCCCCCAAATACTCTCCTCTCCTTCCTGAAGGCCCGTTTGTTCTCTCAACTTCAAAAAGCCAAAACCTCCCTTTTTTTCCTCATTCTATAAATATGATCCTCCCTTTTTTGTGTTTCACATGTTAGTATGTGAATTTTGGATGCCTCCCAATACCTTTTCTTAATCCAAGCTCTGGATTACCTTTTTCTCCCTGCGCCCTCATGATGACATATTAAAAGATGTTGAAGTATTCCTCTCCTCAGTTGGTTGTGGTTTGTCAGGACCCATTATTATCTTTTTCTAGCGGCCAAGACCTGTAGTATGATTCCTTGACCTCCTTTTTCAAAAGTTTTTTTAAATAATCGATTGTTTTTGCTTCCCTTCCTTTCGGCTCTTCTCAAGGGTCAGTACTACTTTTAAGTAAACAGAATTCTCTCCCTTCTTTGGTCCCCCCCTTTTGTCTTTTTGTCCCATTTTGCTTTAAACCTCGACTTAATCACAGGATGAGAAGATATCTCCTCTCCGTTACTTGTTTTGGAACTTCCTCCAACCCCTATTATTCCCTTCCTTCAGAAAATCTGTGTTCTTCGCCTCATAGAATAATAATAATAATGCTCCCCCAAAAGGATGAATGACTTTCTCACCCCCCAAAGCCCAAAATCTTCACCCCCCCCCCCCTCTGTACTCTTTCCGTCTCCCTCCCCCGTCAGAAAAGACATTGGTTTCCTTTCCCCTAATATCGGTATCAGCTTCTCCTCTTTATGTTAACCCCCATGCATTAAGTGAGTGACCTTGTCTTAAAAAATCGGCAATCTCACCTTTTTCCTTTTTTCCTAGGAACCCCAGAAGGAGATAGTTTCTTTCTGACCATTACCCCCTCCCTTCCTGTTTTGAACTAACATTTGCTGTGATGCGCCCCCAACATTCTATTTATCTGGTTCTCCCCCTTTTATTAGACTCCCTTCTATGGCGTAATTCACATATTTTTTTAAAAAAGATAGTTTCATTTCCCTTTTTAGCGTATGTTCAACCTCAATCTTGTTTTTTTTCCCCTCCCGGTTTTGGACTGCTTCCCATTAAGTTCGTTAGCAAGACACTACCGGGTTTATTTTTAGCTTATCCACAACATAACCAAATTAATTGCCAGTTTTAACAGAGAATGCTTTCCCCCCTTTTTTCCTTTCGTGGGGTATATGACTCATAATCTTTTCATTACCATCTTTAGGAGTGGTAGTAGTGTTTCCTATTCGCTTTCCCTTGACCCATTTCTGGTTTCCTCACGTGTATGGCCATTGTTAAGACCCCCCTTCATTTTTGAACAAATTTTTTTCTCCCTCATACCATACAAGCGTCTTACTGCTGCGCTCTTTTCCTGGCGGTGGATTGTGGCCCCTATTCGAATATGTCCTTTCGGTGGTGGATTTTTCCGGTGGTGATTGAATATAAAGGTGACCGTCGCTTTTTTTCGGCCCAAATGGATGGCACTTCCCTTTCACTTTGAAAGATTTATTCCCCTGCCCCGGGTACAAGACTTTCCCCCCCCGTGGAACCTCTCTCCTCCCTAAGTTGGTGATGACTCTTAGTTTTTACCCCCCTTTAAACTTTCATTAAAGAATTTTATAATTTGCGGTTCCCCTTTCCCTTGGGTTCTTACCAAGCACTGTACAGTTATTGAGAAACAAAGGGAGTACTTGCCCCCACACAACAAGCACCCGTTCCAGAATTTATCACATCCCCCCCATATCAATCCACTTTTATTTTTCCATCTGTATTTTTTTAATCTTTAAGCCCCTTGTAATGTTAAGTTTACCCCCAAGAAGATGAAGTAATACTCCCCCCTTTCAAATTACTATGACCCCCTTCTTCGATCCATATCACCCTCTTATGTCATAATATCCTGAACTTTTTGGACACCACTCGTTCCCTCTTCATATTCTTTTTTTGGGTCATCATTTGATGGAGTTTCTAGGTGGACCCCCTAAAGGCACCCCAAAGGGTTGGCCTCCACCCTTATCCCTGCCCAGTCCCAAAAGGTTTTGTCTTCTCCCTTTGAGTTGACCTCTGTTTTCTCCAATGCCTATATGTTTCAACCCCATGGATGAATTATACCCATCCCTTTATTCGTTTTCTTCTTTTTCTCCCCCTATATCTTGTCTTCCCCTTTTCTTTTTCCCCCCCTGTTAAGTGTATAGGTCTCATTCTATCTCCCTTCTTTTTCATATCAGTAACACGGCCATAGTTTAGTACATGGGTTTCGTCCTTTTACTTCCACTTCATTCATGTACCCCCTTCCCCTTTAGCGATTCTATATTCTTCAAACACTTAGCTACAAAGGCTTTTCCTATAGTCGCTATAGTCGCCCCCCCATCCTACACTTCTCATCAGTTTTTTTTAATCATTCTATCGCTTAGAGGAAGAATTATCTTTCTCCTTGAGGCTTTATATCCCAAATCCCCCCCTTTCTTTCCTTTCCCCTTTTCTATTTTTTTCATTTTTATTTAACCCCCCAACCCCTCTCCGTAATTCCCCCATCTATTATTAATCGCTTTTTCAGATAAATTAAAGAAGCCCCAGAAACCCCCCAAAACAAATTTTTCCCTCCTTCATAGACAATAATCTGTTAATTATTTTTCTTTTTTCCTCTCCCGTTAGAATTACGTCTTCCCCCCCCCCTTATCCCCTTATCCAACATTTTATTCCAATTATAATACTTGTTTAAGATTCATAATTATCTCTAACTCACTCAGTTGGTGTTGTTGTTCTAATATTATCTTTTTTATCTTGACCTCTTTAAAGTCCCAACTTTTTTTTTTTTCATAATAGGATGGTTTTCTGGGATCCTCCTTATCTTAAACTCCCCCCTCCCTAAACATCCTTTATTCTTCTAGATATCCCCCCCTTAGTTGAAAAATTATTTTTTTTTTTCTTTTGCATTGTCTTTATGATCAATTCTTCCTTGTTAATCCCCTCCTCTAACAGCCTATACTGTTTTTGTTTGGTTTACCCCCCCCCCCCCCAATCAACCCTCCTTCCCCAGTCAAAAGAATAGTTTTTTTAGATACATAAGCTAATCATTCCTTTCCTTCCCTCTCAATTTCTGATTTCCCCCCCAACTGCCCACCCAACCTCCTTAGTTATTACTATTGATTTTTTTTTTTGAATCTCCTATCTCTACGATTTGGGTTCTAATTTATTAATTTCGTGATCAGCTTTAAGCATTCTCCCATGTTTAAAAACAGCATGTGTCTCCCCGTTTCTTCCCAAAATTCATCTTTAATTGCGTCCCCCCCCCTGAGTCTCTTCTCAGATTGCCCTTACCAGCCGGAAAAACTCAAAGTCTTGTCTTCTTGCTTATCTGTTAGTCGCGGACTTTCCTCCAGCACTCCCAAACATCTTCCCCCCCCCCTGATTGTTTTTGCACATTATAGCTTTCTTCTGCCACAGGTTCAAAACTTTTCCCAGCTTTGCATCATCATCACAGTAGTTAGTATGGATCCTTAAGCTTTTTCAGACAAGAACGAATTTTTTTCACTTTCTGCTATACCTCACCCTTTACAGAAACCTTCTTACCCGAGAAGTAACAAATCTCCGTGTATTTGGTCCTTTTTTTTCTTTCCATTCATTACCAAGCGTTCGATGGTGGAGTTGCCCTACTTTTTTATTTTTTTCCCCCGCATCTTTTTGTGTATAGTTTTCTACTGAACGAGACAAAGATGCCCCATGTCCTTGAACCCCTCTTATAATTCACATGGTTGCCCTTCTCGTGCTTGTTTTCATTCTTTTGGGGATATGAGACTTCGTCTATTGGTGTGTGGGGCTCCCCCCCCTTTTTGGGATTATAGGTACATTCTTTTTGTAATCTCCACTTTTTTCCAACAATTGTAAATGACCCTGCCAATCCCCCACTCTCCCCTATTTTTTAACCGGGTAACCCCCCCTTTTTCCCAAAGACCCGATTTACTCCCCCGTTTTTTGGTTTTCTCTTCTTTTATTTTCAAGTTTCAATAATAATACAATCTTACTAATGATTTGAATGGCAAAATTTTTTTAACACGCTACCCAAGATACCCCGTTTCCTTCTTCCCCACATTTTCCCCCCCTGCATACGAAGCCCCTTATAAACCCCTCCAATATTAAAATAATAGCGATAAGTCTCTCCCAATCTTGTTATCCTGTCTTGTGACTGCTTCATCTGTCGATTTCTTCAACATCCTCTGCTACTCCACGCACAAATCTTTTTCTTGGACAGTCCTCTCTTCTAATCCTCCTCCTTCCGTTGGCCATTCTTATTCTCCCCCAACCCGACACGCTCTTTTTTCTGTTTCTGGTTCAATCTTCCCCCAATTTTGCGGTTCCTCTTCTAGGTGTATCATTACCACCCCGGTTGTTACAACGATCTCAGGTATCAATCCTAAGCACCAAAAAGGGATTTTCCCTTCTGAAATCCCATTGCGTCATCTTTGGCTCTCCGGGCCCTTTTCCCCCCAAACCTCTGATGTGAATACATAATAAAATCTATTAGTTTCGAATGTTCCAGTCGCACTTCCCCCCATACTTCATCAGTCCCCCCCCCAATTACCTGTTCCTCTGTCCCTGGTTTCTCTTCATTTCCCTTATACCTCCTTCTGGTTTCTAAACCCCAACCCCCCATTGGATTAGTCCCCCGCCTTACTTCCTTAAGGCATGTTTTTTTGAACTTAGTCCCCTCCCTCTCTTCCATAACTATCCCCCCACTTCTCTTTCACACTTTTCCTCCTTTTCCTCTATGAGCTTCCCCCCTTGGATTTCTTTTGTTTTTTCTTCCTTTTTTCTCATTCTTATAAATTTTTTAGAAATATTAGTAGCTCTTAGATTCCTTCAATCTAAAACATTCTCCTTTCTCTTCTTGGATTCTGACACAACCCCCCCCCCTTTTCTGCGTACGATCCCTTCTTTTTTACTGATAAATCCAAGAAAATGCAAACCAAAATAAATTTTCCCGAATTTTTTTCTTCTTAATAAATGTTCCTCGGTTGTGAAGACTTAATTTAGCCTAACCTTCTCCCAATTGCAATCCCCCCCCCACATTTTTAACTAATTTACTGGTGAGTACAGATCTTCAACAACCCCCCCAACTGAAACTTTTCTTTCTCTCCTTCTCCGTTGTAGGCTTTCTTTTTACTCTATTTTCTCTCATCCTTTTTTTTTATTCTCTCTTTCCTCTAGAACAAGGTTGTTAAAAGTCCATCTCATTGATCTGTATCCCAGGTTTGACCCCCTTTGTCTTCCCCCCCATTACCCCCTCCAGTATTTCTAGCTAAGCCTTCTGCAAAATTATTTTGTTTCTTTTTGCCTTCCTTATCCCTTGAAATGAATGTTCTTAACATAACTAATATCATCCTCGTATCTTTTAGTGTTTTTTGTTTAAATAAGCCCAACCCCCCCCAGTACTGCGAACAGTTTTTCCTCTTAATAATAATGGCCCTAAGAATCCTTTCCTTTCATTTTACTTTCCCCCTCTATTTATGAGCTGATCCCCCCACTATGACCCTTCACCCCCGAATACGATATTGTCTCCCGCTGTATGAATCCAAGTAGAAAAGCCTTTTGATTCTAATGAATTACATATTCGTTTTCTCCTTTTACAAACTGTTAAAACATCCCCCTTTTTTTTGAACCAGGTCGCCCCCGCACCCATTTCCCCCTTTTTTTTAATGATCTAATTCTAGTATAGTAGTATTAGAGTATATTTCCCCCGTCCCTTTGAAGTGAAAACCAAGTTATTGCTTTTATGCCCCTCTTTTCTTTCCTTTACCCTAAGAACGCCCTAAAAGAAGTTCTGTGATGATTTTCACATCCATTTTTTTTGATGTGAAATAATTGCAAGTTAATGCACCCCCCTCTTAATCCAATGGTCTGGCCCCTCCCCCCCCCCCCATTTGTTCCCCTTTATCCTTTACTCCTTCGTGGTTCACCCTCCGCCCCCCGGATGGTAGAGTCAATCCACCCCATAACTCCTAAGCCCGAATGCCCAGATGTCATTCTCCTTCCCAAACCTTTTTCTGCGTTATGACTCCAAACTGTTTCTCATTTAACCCCTTCAGTGGATTTTTAAATCATTTATTCGACTTACTCCGGAAATAATTTATTTTTTTTTTCTTTCTTTTCCTCTTTCTTTTTGGCAACAATATACCACCCATTTCCCTTTTCCCTTCCCCCCCATTCACATTACAAGCGGTTTTCCCCCTATGCTAGAGCCTCTGATTGGAGGTTTCCTCCTTTGTTCTCTCCATGTTTTTTTGGAGGTGTTTTTTGTGATTGATTTAAAAATAACTTTCCCCCCGGTTGGTTAATTAGCCACTTCCCCCCTTTTCCCGTTCCCCCCGCCCCAAGATTTATTCTTCATTCATGTCCTTTTCCAGAACCCCTTATCTCTTCTTTTAATCCTTCAGTGGTGTTGTTGTCGTTTTTTCTTTTCCCTTTTCCTCCCAACCATCCATCTTTTCCCTCATTTATTGGGCTGGTCAGTTTTTCCCCTTCATCACCACAAAGCTAATGAGTTCAATTCCTTTCCAACCCCTTCCCTTACAATGCATCGTTCTCCCCCCGCCCATCCACTTTTACTCTCCCTCCCCCCTACATGGTCCTCGTGTCGGTCTTTTCTTTCTTTTTTTGTCGATTTTTTCTCCTTTTCCGGCGCGGACGGTACTCCACCCTAGAGGTGTGCCCTTCTGATTAATTATTTTCTAATCAGAAGAACAGGAAGGTTTTCAATAATACTTCTTGCCTACCCCCAGATTCCACAGAGCAGCATTCGATTTCCCTTGTCCCGGCCCCTTTTTGATCTTTATGTTCCTCCCTAAACTTGCCACCCGGTTTTGCTTTCTAACTTACTGGATCAATACATAATTTCGCCAAAACTGTTTGATTTTTAAAAGACCATTCTTTCTTTTTTTCCCGCCTTTTCCCTTTTTCAATGGCCCCCATGACTAGTTTACAACACTCTTGACGACCATCAAATCATCCTCTTTTTTAGTTTTTTAATGATTCCCTTTTTGCACTGAAAATATAGAGTTTCTTTTTTTTCCCTTCAACCAGTTTGAAATGGCGGTCAGCCCCCCCCCCTCATCTTTTTCCCCCCCCCCCCTATTTCCGTCTTTTTCCCTTCAGCCTTTTCCCCCCCCGCATTTTTTATTTTCCAGCTTGCTAAAATTCTTCCAAATTAACATTGGCATTTTTTCCTCCTTCCTCGATATTCTTTCCCTCATCACTACCCACTATATATATTTTTGATTTTTTCCTCCTGGTTTTTCTCCCCCCTTATTGAGTCTCTTATTTGCTTAGATTTGAATCCTTTACCTACACACTTCCCGACTTTTTAGATTTATTTGATTTTTCCCAAAAAACAACCACCTCTCTTCTCCTATAGTATGTTAATTTCCTCCCCTCCTTTCCCCTGTGATCCATTAAAAGGGCCACATCCCCCCCCCAATACGTCAGATGCCCCCCCCCCCCCAGCACTTCCCTTCAATTCATAAGTATGTTTAATCCCCCCCGAGAGCCTCCTCCTTGTAGCCAATCCTTCCCTTTCTTTTTTCCCAAACCCATCCTATATCTTGAGTAGATAGACAACGACAATCACCTTCTCTCTCCCCCCCTCCCGTTTGTGAGAGAAATAGTAGATCGGTACTCCTTTCCTTCTCTTTTTAATTAAATAATAACCCCTTTTTTTTCAATCCTTCTCTTCTCTTTTTTTCTTCCGTTTTGCCTCCCTTTCTTCAACATTCCCCTTACTAACTTTCTCCGATATTTATCATTTCGGATCATTGTTTTTTTTGTGCATTTCTTTATCCTTGACCTTTTCCTCCCTCTATAATATATAACTAGTCACAATGAGTTTTTTTCCCCCCCCCTAAATCAAATCTTCCTTTCAAGGAAAGTCGAAAGAAGGCATGATTAACCTCATGTTCCCCTTTTTCATCTCCTATACTTCTCCGTAACCCCCTCCCTCCCTTATACCCCCCGATGCTCCCCCTCCAAAATCTCTCCTTAACCCTTTGTTTTCAATATGTCAGTCCCTCCCTCCTTCTAATTTTCAATTTTTTAAGATATCTATAATTGAAGCTATGACAAATGTTTTTCCCCAACAGTGGAGTGAAGGTCCCCCCGGTACTCACCTATTTCCCCTGGTTTTTTTAATGATAGGAAACCCCCAAGTTCCTTATAGTGTATTGACCTTACCAGTTCAGGAAGTGAACACGTTCCTGCTTTTCTTTCTCTCCCCCTCTCCTCTTATTATGGAATATTTTAGCCAGAAGAAAAATCTTTCTTTTATGGTATGTGTTTTCCTCCCGGATTTTTCCCAGTTCTTTCCCCCCCTTTTTATCACCGTGTTCAAAATAATGGTATTGGCCTCTTATCACCTTTTTTTTGTCCCTGCTTTAGTTATTGATCATAGATCTAGCCCCCTTTCCCTCCCGACCTTTGGTTCCTTATCTCATACACTCTAATCCCCTCCCCCACTGAAACAATAGATCCTGATAAAACCCTTCGTTTTACCTGTTGGGGCCTGTCATACGTATCACCAATTACCCATTCTTCTAAAATTCCGTTTAGATAAATGTCTTTTAAACAGGGTTAGTTTATTTCTTTTCTCCTCTTGTTATGTTAAACTGAAATTGACCCCCCTCTTTTTTCTTCCCTAAACCAAACGCCTTCTTACCCATTCACTCCTTTCTACTATAGAGCTATGATGTCTTAGGTTTTGTCTGTATGAAGAATTTCGGAGAATGGTTTCTTTTTTTGGGTTATGTGCTGAAATACTTCACTTTTACGTAGTGCGTCTGAGTGTTTTTGATCCCTGAAAGGCCCCTTCCCCACTGTTTCCCCCAAATTTAAAGTCTAATTCATGAAAACGGTTTTAAAGAAACTAAAATTAGTATTTTCCTCCCTCCTCTTTTTGTTGATCTTTCTTGCTTCCCTTTTTTAAGGCCCTCCCTAATTACCATTGGTCCTGAAGTGCCCTTGTTAGCTTACATTAACATCTCTTTCCCCCCATCATAAACCCTTTCTTTTCAGACACCAAATGATCCTTCATTCCGATCCACCCCCCCCACTAATGGCCCATATAGAGTCCCACCCACCACGTTACTTCTTGATGTTCGCTTTTTTTACCCCCCCCAGTCAATTCTTAGGGTCAGTTTTCCCCCCCCCTTCTGGAAGATTCCCTCCCTCATATTGGATTGACATATAGCGGCCCTTCTGGGCCTTCTCCCCCCGCAAATAAAAATATGTGTTCCCTCTTCCTATTCGTATGATCACAGGGCGAGCTGTTTAGACCCACGTATTCTGGCAGCTGGGCTGTCTTGCGGGTGCTATCACGTCTAAAGGCCAACCAGACGTTTTCTGCCTAAAGCTCTTTCCTGATCTAAGCCTTCCAAAACCTTTTTTCTTCTTCGGCACCCTCCCTCCATTTTTTCCTCCGTGATTCTATTTACAGCAAATGGTTATTATGACAAGCTACTTTCTTTTTCGTCGGGCTTGGAGGTTAACAAAGAGAGTTCTATTTGATATGCAGCAGAGAAAGGGTTGCTCGGTCCCCCGCCCTTTAGCGGTCCCGGTCCCCGATCAGCTTCCTTTCTGTGGCCTAGCATGCACCCAACCCTGATAAACCCCCCTCAGGATTGGTGTGCGGGCTCCCCGTTTGGGTCCCCCAACACTAACTCTGCAGGTTTGAAATCGGGAAGAGGAGATAACGTTTATACAGCCCTCTTTTTAGTAACCATTTAAAGAGAAGCCCGGTCCCTTTCCCGCAGAGGTCGAGGCCGATGGTCGAATTTCAGACACTTCTTTCTCTATTTGTGTGTTTTGGGCCTCGCAGTTGGGAAGTGATAGACGCGTTGCTTCCCATGCCAGGCGCCCGAGGCTGAACCCACTTCGGACAGCTCAAAAAGATTCCTTTCACTTCGATAGTTACGACTTTCGGCGGTGTTCCACCCCAACCCACTCTATATGTCAGCCGCTATATGAGCTATTAATACCTCCCTTTTCCCTGCTTCACAAATTAACAAGTAAAAGGCCCGACACAACTTTTTTTCCGAATGTCCCCTATTTTTATCGATCCCTTTTCTTTTCTCCTGTTAGTCGTTTCCATCTGATAATCAACCCCTCCCCAATCCTATTATTTTCCCACCCCCCTTTCTAACTTACCTATAAGTGATGAGTACATCTATTTTCAAGAGAATAATTTATCTTTTTCCTGTTTTGGTTGAGATCTTCATTTATCACTCCCCTCTTTTCTTCATTTTCAATATCAACTTTTACCAATACTTTTGATCCTAACGGTTAGTGTATTCCTGGAATTAACATCTTCCCCTCAATTTATTACTCCTTTCCCTTTTTTCCCCCCCCCCTATTTTGTTTCTTTTTTGCATTTTTTCTTTTTGCTTTCCCCTAAATTGTCTTATGAACATAATAATATATAATAGTACATAGAATGCTTTGGGTGTTTTGTTCTTCCCTCCCCTAAAAATCATAAATCTTTTCCTTCCTCCTAGTTTCCCCCCCTCTCTCTCCTCCTCCTCCGAATCCCCTTTTCTAAAATCTATTTAAAAACAAATGATGATCCCAACTTCCAACCCTCCCCCCCCCCCCCCAGACTCTTCTAGTGCATATGATGAAATATCTGCCCCCCTCCTCCACCTTTATTGGATTCTAATGCGCCTTCGTGTATCAGCTTTCTGCCTATTCCATGTTCCGTTCCCCACCTCCCATTCAGTGGAGTTGAAGTTACCAAGGTAATCCCTCACCCTGTGGTTTCCTTCCCCCTCCTTCGATTATCTCGCTTTCTCTTCTCCCCCCCCTTTCCCGGACGTGAACACTAAAGTTATTGATGTCTTTCCCAAATATATGTAGGATGCTATGGATAGCCAGACCCCTCAGAAAATCATCTATGATTTATAATAACTCCCCCCCCCCTTTTCTGTTTTTTTTGACCCCCCTTTCCATTCTTTGCCAACCTATTTAATTTCTCACCTTTTTTGGGAGATCATTTTTCATACAGTAAGAGATTTCTCCCCAGACAACCGGGTTTTTTCTTCTCTTATCTACCCCCCCCTACAGTCCCCTTAAGTGACTTTTCCAAGCGAGATGATTAGTCACCCTTCCTTTGTTTGGGTTTCCTAACTTCTCTTTTCGAGGCCATACTCTGCTTTTATTCTAATCACCTATTCCTTCAAGAATCCTTCTTTTCTTATTTCTCATCTTCGGTTATGGACATTACCCCTCTACAACGTTTCTTTTTTCAAATACCAATATGACGAATCCTTCCTTTTTCTACTTAATGCTAGGTGGGTCCTTTCGTGGTTTTTTTCCTTTCCTCTTCTTGTATGTCCTTTTTTCAGGTAATAAAGGTGTTGATTATAAGTCCCTTTTCTTTTTTTTCTGCAATTTTTACCACACCTTCCATGCCAACCATAGAGTCCGAGTATGCTTTTTAAGGTCGGTTTGCAGGAGTAACGAACCATCCCCCCCGCGGCGGGCCTACGCCCCCCCCCATTTTACGGGTTGATTGATCAGGGGTTTTCTTCCCCGGTCACTCAAGAAGACGAGTGAAGATTGATTCTCTGGTTACATTGTAACTGGGTATCCCACCCGTAGTTACTTAGTTCCCTTTCAGCAACCCTCCCCCCACCTGCTACCCATCCATACTCCACATCCCAATAGCGATAAGTAGTATCAAATCTTGCATATTCTGTAGCTTTTTTTCAGTTCAAAATCTTTCTATTTCTTTCCATCCTCCTTTCCTCTCCCAAAGCACCCCCCTATCTATCCCTCATTAAATAAACCCCTTCCCCCTCATATGACTCTTATGACATTACCCCACCCCCCCGAGCTGTTTTCCCCTTATTGTTCCTCTGGGCATCTTTTTTTTGGCGTATTTTTACTTTACCCCCCCCCCCCCCCCCCCCCCCCCCCCCACCCCCCCCCCCCCTTCCGCTTTTTTTTCTTTGAACCTCTAATGGCTTCCATACCAAATCATGTCAAAATGACTTTGCCCCCTCCCCCTTTTTCAAAGCGTGGATTCAATTTCAATATAGGTTTCCCCCTTCTTGCATATCCCATCCCCAACCTCTTTTTATGCTTTTCACCAGCATCTACCTATTGAGCATCATCATGCCCTTAGTTCCCCTTCCTTTCAGTATTGACTTTCTCCTCTATCCTTTTCCCCCTCTTTACACCAATCCTCTCTTACCTTGTTCCTTTTTCCCCCCTGAATGCATGTTTTAAACTTGGTGCATATGCTGCTCCCTCACACGATATTCTCCAAAATACTTCTCTCCCCCAAGGCTTTCTTTACCGACTTTTTATTTCGATTCCTTCTTCTCCATCTGCTTTTATTTTGTTCTTCCTTCCCTATATTCTTATCGTGGACGGAATTTGATGATAGTATTAGTTCCGGGCCCAAGTAGTAAATCTAAACCTTCTCCTTCGAGTTTACTTTATGTTCTTTCCTTCCTTCCCCACAACCCCCAACTTCCTGGTACTATATATATTAACGCCCATTCCCCCTTTCCCTTGTTAACCAAAATGAAAACCCCCACAAAATAAATTTTTTCTGAACTTCTATGCATAAAGGGCTGTCCTTAATGTCTCTTTTTTTTAATCCGCGCCTTTAGTACTCGAAGCCGAGGTAAACACCGGGTATGTAGGGAAAGTAGCATCTCCTGCAGTATCTTTACTACAAGCAATTCTTATCATCTCTTTTCCCTCCTTTTGTTGTGGTTTTGAATTCCTGTTTCGATTGTATTTCTCCAATTTCCCTAATCCAGTTTTTACAACTGATTGCGATTTACTACGTTTCTTTTACTCTCATGGCTGATTTCACATAATTAAACACGTACTTCTCTCGATTTATCATGTATGAAAAATTTTTCCCTTGTTCCTTTGGGGAATTTCCCCTCCCTCAATTCCCCCTTCTACCCCGACTATCGTATTGGTGGTTTGTTTTTCCACTCCCCAATCTAAGGAGATAACCTTAAGAATAGTTTTTTCTTAATAATCATCTAATCCTCCCCTCCCCCATTCCGCTTACCCCTTTTCTCACTATGCTCCAACCCTTTTCCCCCACATCCAAGATATCTCAGCATAATTTTTCATATTAGCTACATACAGACCCCCAAGCCTTGGGTTTTTGTTAAAACTCCTATGTTCTTCTCTTCTCTTTTCTGCCCGGTCCCCCCCTTTCATATTAGTTTCCCCTTTCCGTACCCCCCGCTCCTATCAATAATTTTAAGGTCCCCAGAAGGCGATAGGATAGTAGAGCATTAAATAGGACCAGTTTGACTTTTACCTACAAAGTTATGATCTTTCTTCCCCCCCCCCCTACTTCTTACCATCCTTTTAGAAGAATGTCCGTCCCCAGAAGTGCTTTGGTTTCGGAAGAACCCACCGTTCGGGTACCAGAACCCATTCTTTTTTTCCCCGATTTTAAAACTCAACCTTGGCTGGCATTCCCATTGTTCTGCCTTGAGCTCTGATTTTCAAGATTTAAAGTCTTTTGTGCATTTCTGTACCCCCAAACGATTCCCCCTCCCCCCTTCATTGCAAACTCGTTCCCCCACCTACCCCAACCCCGGCTCTTGACTAGTTTTTGGGTCTCTCATATTATGTATTAAGTACCCCCAATGCCCTCTTTTTGAGTGGTCTACCCCCTTATCCCCTGCCCTAATTAGGGTCTTGGACGTCTTCGAGGAATTTAGGACCCCCGATTTTCCAACTTTTCCTACCAAAAGCTCCCGATTAAATTACCCAGGTTGATTACTGCTATCGTTTTGGCGATTTACTCAGTGCAGGTGGAGGGGATTTAATAAGTTGTTCTGACTAACAGTAGCTTGTTGTGCATTAGTCCCTTTCAACCCTGCCAAGGCCATGACCCCTTCGTACGTCTTTACCCTTTAATTTTGCCTTTCGAAAATAAAATATTTGCCTACTCTCGTGGTGTGTTTGGTTGAGTTTCTGTGCCACGTTCCTTCCCCTTCCCTGCCTGAAATTCGCCCCCTTTGATGGCTTCCACATGTACCATTGAGAAACAACGTTGGAAATTTTGGAATTCCCCATATTACCTCCACACCGCCCCCCCCTTCATAATTGAATTCCCAACCCTGCATCCGCTTTACTATCACCCCGCTTGATGTCTGTAGCTTTTAATTCTTTGCTGACCATCTGTGTATCTTGTCCGTTTTCCATGTCTGAATTCTCCTACCCCTAACCCCCCTGGACCTTTTATCTAATAAATTCCTTATAATAACACGTGAGGTAATTGGTTAATGCATCAGGGTCAGAAACGCTTAAATTCTTGTCATTCTTCCTTTTCCCGATGGGCATTAGGGGAGGGAGGCTTACTTTTCCGTTTTTTGTACTCTCACTTACATGCCAAACACTGGTCTTTTCTTCCATGTTAATGAAACCCCCTCCACGCATCCCGGTCTGCCCTTCTGCCGACACTTGCTTTTGCCATCGGGTGCAGAACATTTCCTCCCTTTTTCAAACTAAAAGCGCTGCTCCCCTCCCCCCCCTACCTCTGCCCCTCATGATTTCCAAGCTACCATATTATCAGCAATACAATTCGTCACTTTCTAACTTGTATAGGGAATGCATTCATCCTATATTTTTTCCTCCCCTTACCCCCCCCCCTCCCCTTGATTAGTAACTGTTCGAACCTTCCACTCTTCCATTTCACCCTTTCATCTCTCCCTCCTCACGCCTTTAAAAAATAACCTCGACTCCCGCTTCTTTACGTAGTAAGATATTTTTTTTTTTCTTGACTCTCCCCTATCCGTATTTTGGGATCGTTTTTTTTCTCATTATCAGAATTCTCTGCCTCTTCTTTCTTCTGAGTTGCTAAAACCTTTTTCCCCCTTCTATTTGTCTGTAGGGGATGTGAGTATCAACCCCCAAACCAACCCTTTCACCCTCGTAGTTCGCTTATGTTAACTACATTCTCCTTGATATAAAACGAAACACTATTTTTCGTCCTCCATCCAGAGATAAGATGCTTACGTTAGTATGTTTAATCCCAATCAAATACCCGTCTTTTTTCCCCCCCCCTCTTGAAATCCATTATTTTACCCCCCCCCCATTTTCTTCCCTTATTTCCATGGACCCCCTTCCCCTACTAATTATCCTTTCTCGTTTTTTTTTGTTGATGACGATAAGTGATGAGTCTTCTATTCCCCTTTTATTTTCATCCTTCCCCCTGTTGTTTCAGAGATGGAGAGTGATTTGTTATATTATTCCAGTTCATTCATACAACAACCTTAATACTCATATTCCTATACGATATGTAGTATCCAGTCCCATGTATTTGTTTCTTTTTTGCACTTTATATTCCCTCTTTCAATAACACTCTTTTTCCTTCTCTCAAAGACTTTTTTTTGGTAAATAAATTACTCATAAATCATAATTCAGCTCGTCAAGTAGTTTGTAGATCCATAATTTTCTCATCCCCATCCTCTCGCTACCAATCTTGCTCCTAACCTGTATGATCCCCCCCCCCCATCCCCCGCGATAGTGTTTTCTTTGTGCCCCACTTTACCCCTTCCCCCACCCCCCCTCCTTTGTTTTCAATTTCCTCGTCCTTGTGAAAATGTTAAAAACGCATTCCTGGGGTGAAACGGTCGAATGGGTACAATTTCATTGTCCCCAAGGGGGTTTTCTACCCGTATATATCTTCTTATCAGAACGTGAACAAGTGACGTGAAACAACTTTCTTTATTATGCCCAACTTATTTCGCGTCCTCTTTTTCACCTGATTTGTCAGACCCTCCTGCTTTATGCTGGGGCCATTCATGTAAACATATAGTAATAATTTATCTTCCCCATGCTCATGGTCTTTTCCCCCCCGCTCTCCACCTTTTGGGACGATAGGTAGATTTTCGCCACGACAGGATTTGGACCTTTAGAGTATATCCATAACTCCATCAAATTCCTTGCCCCTCTTCACAGACTGCTCAACCCCTCTCTTGTTCCGTGGTTTCTCTTTACATTCATTTAATCCCTATTTTATGATATCTGAAATTTTTAACATAGCTATAATGTTTCCCCTTCCCTCCCCTTTGGTTCTTCTTTGTCCCCGAACCATCTCCCAAGAAAGCACTGAAAAGCTCCCTCTTTCCCTACCTTTTGCTATTCCTAGCGCTGATGGGATGGCTTTTCTCTGGAGAAGTCGTCTTATTGGTGTATTCCTCCATGTGGTGATTTACTACTTTCAGATTTTGTCTAGCACCCCCCCGGGGGAGAATGTCACCTACAAATTTCGATATTACATTCTGAACCCCCCCATCAA
>Ga0179591_1299736_pt1 | contig 21046 bp, 18 predicted proteins | sample CZOMad2_1_08_16f_FD_182891 | JGI IMG/M metagenome (GOLD analysis project Ga0179591, IMG submission 182891) | Vadose zone soil fungal communities from Angelo Coast Range Reserve, California, USA - CZOMad2_1_08_16fungal (PacBio error correction) | ecosystem: Environmental > Terrestrial > Soil >... | reverse complement strand
GCTCAGCTGCCGTTTGTGTTAGATCGCCTGTTTATCGAACCCCCTTTCCACTGGTATTATCATATAGGCACCCCCCTTCACAGGATGGCGGCATTTCACTGGGCGGGCCCATCCCGTTAAACGAACCCTGACAGCCCCAGCGCCCGTTTTTCTTTCCTTTTCCACTTAGCGAACCACTGATGGCCCAAGATTTTCGAATTCTAGGTTGATTTCTCAAATTCTTACTCATCTCAAGAGATGCAGTGTCTTTCTCTAAGTCAGACAGCTGTTCAGGATGGGTCAGTTAGTTTGAGATTGTGCAACCCAGGTACTTCCACAGCTTTACCTTTATTCATACGAGTTCTGCTTTCTCTCAGTGCCTTCGCTGGTGCCGAGTTAGTTGGGATCTTCCTTGCCGAGTTTCAGCGTGACAAGAGCGGGGGGGCCTCCTTCCCTTTCGTGTAAGCGGACTGAACACCTCTTTTCACCGCCCCACGTGGTCGACCCTTTTTGTCAGGTCCTGCCTTTTCCTCTACACGTCCCTGCTCCCATCTTTGACACAAGTCTGAATCCTAGCCCAGCGTTTCTTTTTTCCCTACCTTAATAGGTTTTTCATTTTTCTGAGGGCCCTTTCGAGAAGTCCTGTTTTTTGGCGCCCTGCCATTCGTTATAGTTTTTTTAAGGGCTCGGAAATACACCAACCAGGATTTTTACTTTTCCCGTTTTAAAATATGGGCTTGCCTTGGATGGGCTTGGCCGATGAACCCACCCCCCTCCTTTTCGCGTAGACTCTTTTTCGACAACGACAAGAGTTTCCTCCCTTGAAAGCGTATTCCGAGGGCTCCTTCTACCCTTTGAGCCGTTGGCCTCAATACCGTAATTGAATCGCGGCTTGGTAACTCCCCTCCGCGGCCCTGCCGCGGCCGAAAGCGTGACCAAGTATCCTTTGATTAATCTCTGAAGAGTCTGATAGTTCTTCTTTCATTTTCTCGCTCTTTGTTTCACCTCGAGGGCGGTCGTCGCTTCTGGATCTGGGCCCAAGAAAAATTGGTTTTTCGAGGCGTGGCCATCCTTTTTCCTTTTTTTTTCCACTGCATGATTTTTTTGCCTCCTGCCCGTTCCTTTTCTTGACGGAAGCAACCTTTTGGCTATTTTTTGCTCTATGACTCTTTCAAGCAAATGGTGTTCGTTTCGCTTTACTGTTGGGTCCCCACAGCCTCAGGGCCCCTTTTGATCTTTTTCCCTTCGTTTAGGCTTATCCTTTCGCGTCCCCCTTTTTTTTCCAGATTTTCCCTGGTGAGGTGAAACCTCCCCCCCTTATAGACCAGCTCTTTTTTTTTTAACTTTTACGACTACGAGACGGGCCAGTTCCCCCCTCCCTTAAATTTCAAGATGACTCCTTGTTCCTTAAAATGGCCTGGACTTTCAACGCTTCCGCGAGACTGGCGCTCTTTTTGAAGAAATAAGATCCCGCTCCCCCTCAGAATGTAATCCAAAGGCTGTGCTATAGCCTCCGCCTTGTTTTTCGTATCTGGTAAGGTTACCGTTATTTTCTTTTTTCGAGCGCAGGGCACGCCCTTTTTCTACTGAGGTGCCATGGGAAATTCTGCCGGCTTTGGCACCGTTTTTTGATTGGGACTGCCTTGACCCCCTGATGATCGGCGATCAGCGAGAATCGTTCCCGTTTTTAAGTCCATGGTTTTTTTAACCCTTTTTAAACGGGCAAGGATTTTCATCACCCTCGGCTTTAACGCTCGCTTGTTATAAGTAAGGCCCATGCCAACCGCGGATTGTTTCTGCAACCAGCATACTCTTGGCAGGACTTTGTGTGTTGTTCTTCTATTTTCAGATAGACGACGTTGTCGTGCGTCGATACTTCCCAGTGGGTAGGGGACCACGCACTCGCGTCCTTGAGGAAAGCTAAGTTTCTTCTTTCTTACCTCTTCAAAGCCCACTAGAAGGACTTGACACCCGCCTTTAACCAGCATTAACGCTGAGATTTTCCCCGGCCCAGCTTTTGATCTTGTGAGTGGTTAGGGTACGACGAGGGCGGTGGTCAGCTACGCTTCCCCCTTGTCATGCCTGCTCCGTTTGCCTCGACTTGTGAGAAATCTTCCTACCCATCACTGTTCACATGTGCATACAGAAAGCGCGGTGATTGAAAGTTTGCCGTCCAATGCGACTGTCCGGTTCCTCGGTTTTCGTGCCTTGCGTTCCACGGATAATCTTCCCCGTACATGGATCGAGGTTCTGACAAACCCGGCCGTCGTTTTTAAAAGTTCACGATACTCCCTTTTTAACCGTAAGGAGCCCGGGCTCACAAGACACCTTTGAAAGCATCCCCGGTCGGAGAAGGCAAGTGACGCATTTTTATCCGCCTGGAAAACGTTACGCCCAGATTCTTCGGGCGAATGCGCACGGTTGAACCTTACAATCGGTTCCCCTTTGCCGTTGTAATGGCTTTTCCTTTTTCAATCTCCTCAATTCTTCTGCAGTCCTAGTGTACGGAGGGGTGACTGAAGGCGCCTCCTGTTCCCCTCTGACAGGCAGATCTTGTTTTTCCTTCCACCCCTAGCCGAGTCTCGCGGGCGCACGCCCCCCTCGTCTTCCCGCATCGTGCTTTTCGCTCCTTCCTTTTTTCGCGCTCACTTCCTGCGGGAGATCTTGCGGAATGACTCTCTTTTCGAGCTCGCCGTGATTGCGCCGACCTTTTCTTAAGCATCGGAGGCGGCCGGAAGTGGGTCCCAGATCTCCCACATCTGTTATTTGCAAACTCCGTCAGGGCTCACCCTAATTGTGATATTGTCACTCACCCCAACCAGGTATTCCCCGTTTACAATCTCGCACACGATTCGTGTTGGCTGACTCTCCCAGAACTGTTCCTCATCTGGAAGCATCCGTGTCCCTTTTTTCTGTGTTATCATGTCGAACGTCGCGTTTGAAGAAACCGTTAAGCCCGATCTCGACGTATCGCGTCCCCCTCTCATTTCTCCCTACGAGTCAAAGTATTTTCGGACAATGTCTCGGCCCCCGCTCCCTTGAACCCTCCCCGTTTAACGATCCGCGCTTGCTTTTGACCCTGCTTCGCCGCCTTTGTCGGTGCTTTTCCGCAAGAACTGATGTCTTCCCTAGAAGGTCCTAAGCGTCGTCGCTCTCTGAGAGATGCTTCCTTTTCTCTCTTCTATTCGGGCCATTCCGAATTCAGTTCCCTTGAAGACGCGAGTGTCTGGCTTGCGGTCGCGTTGCTGTTTGATCTTATTTTCTGGCGCTCCTATTTCCCGCCCGTAGGCCTGCGGACGATGATCGGTGAGGTGTGTGCTCGCGAGCTGTCGCCGAGCCGGAGGATACTTCCCTTTCCCCTTGCGCGGTCCGATGCGTCCGCTGCGCCACCTTTGATCTCGCTTTCTATCTGGTGCGCCTGCCCAAGGACCCTCCTCACCCTTACGCAATACACAAAGAAATAGTCAGGCAACTTCTAGGCCGGATTCTGTTGCGTCCGCGGCTCTCTTGAGGACGGCGAAGAGCGCCTTGGTGCAGGTCCGTTTGAAGCCAGTTCGCTCCTCGACGACTCCTCATCCTCGCGACGATACACGACTTCCCCAGCTGCTGGTGGCCTTCATTCTGACAACCATCCTGAATAGAGACGATTCAGCGAGGGCGGTAGTGCTAGTTTTTTTCCCTTTTTAATTCCCCTTGCCGACGCCTCCCAGTTCGTACGGGCGCGGGGGGGTGCCTCCTGATGTGTTACGCAGGCGTCCGAAGAGCGGGGAGGAACGAGATTTTCGTTTTAGTCCTTTTTGGCGTACCCGACTCTTCGTCGTGGATCTCGCAGGAGCTTCCCATTTTGATGCCTCCGCATTTCGCTAGATCAGTCGAGCTTCCAGATTGTTCTCTCCCGAGATGAGGTCTTCCTCCGTTCTATTGTTAGAGGGTTACTAGTCGGCGGGTCCTCCCCCGATCCGGCGGAATGTTTTCTTAGTTCATTCGGGCAAGGGGCCGCTCTCCGTCAGCCGAGCATCTTTCTCCTGCTCCATTAGATTTCTTCCCATCGTTTTTTGCGGACTTTTTTTTTTAATTCTTGGTTGCCGCGCCGTCTCTTGCGCACTTCACCCCCATGAGACGCGCCTTTTTCGACCTACGACGGGCCGGCGCCAGTTTTTGCCTTCTTCTTCGTCCTTTCCCAATCGATTTACCGGGAGGAATGTGTTCAACTTCTGTAGGAGCTCTCTAGGGGTGCACTGCGGCGAAGCATTTTTTAATTTCCAGCCTCTTCCGACGATCACGCTGGCGCGTTTGCCCGCAGAGAGAGACGAGCTTCCGCGAAAATAACCATCAACCGACTCTGTCGTTGCTGCGCCTACCTGCAGGAGTGCGGAGGCGGCGCTGCTTTCTTTTCTCTTTCTCGTCTTCCCCTCTATTTGAGGCGCCGTCCGTGTTTTGGTTTTGTCGACATCGCGTACTGGGAGCGATATATAAGCGGGAAACGCCCCCTCCAAAATTCCCAGTACCGTCCGAACCGCTGGATTTTTTTGACCTTTTCTTTCGATCCTTTTCCGCTTGGAGCTAGGCCCTGAAGCGCTCTCTCATCAGAACCTCTCGGGGGACTCATTAAGCCCTTTTTATGCATCATGACGGCTTTCCATACCCTACAACCGAACGTTCCGTCTTTTATGGGCATGCCTCGACTTACTACTTCCCTCTCTCTGTTCCCGTAGTGCACAACGTTCGTCTTCGTCGACTGCGTGTCCTGAACCCCTTGCGAAGACGTTTTGCGCGTCCTGGTCCGCTTCGCGCATCAGGCAGGTTATCTCTCTTGTTTTGTTGTTTGAGAGATGTAGGACTGATGGCGTACCTCCATCTTTTTCCAATTGTCTCGTGCGTTGCAGACAAGACATTCTCGCTCTCGCGGGGTTCCCACGTACCGAGCAGCCCCGCGTCTTCCTTCGTCCCCGACGAGGAACTCGTCTTGTGGCTTTCCGGTGTTTTTTTCCCTCAGGATCAAGTAGTACTCGAAGCGTCTTTTTCTTGCGTCTCCGAGAGTGCGAGGGCCTCCTTTCCGAGAGCCAAGAGTACACGTCCCAAACTCTTCCCCTGAAGTCGGCGCGGGCGACGTCCGGCGATGTCCTCCCAGTCCGCGAGGTTTTCAGGTCTAACGACCCCCCCCCCTTACTAATACGCGAGATCGCCGATGAATATCTTACGGTTTTCACGTGGCTTCAGCCCGCTCTCCTTGGGTAGAGCACGGGAGTACTTTTTTTTTTTTTGAGCTTCCCCTCTCTTCGCGAGGCGTTGTCACCCTGAGCACGCGTGAGCGGAGAGTTTTAAGAATTCATGCACTCTTTCGACCTGCCCTCCTCGGACCAGTCCTTTCTTTTCTTGCCAGCATCGGCTTGGGAGGCCCCACGCTGGCTTAGGACTTGGCAGTATTGCCGCAGTGGCTTCCCTGGTCTTGTCGAAGTGAGGTGCCGAAAGCCCGAGAGCGTCTGCCCGATCCCCCTCTCGCGCGAGACTTTTCCGCGCGCTCTTTTTCTCAGCTCCCTTTTAGCAGAATGCTGCCCTTTTTTTATTTTGACCTGTGTCCCGGCTCGCGACAACGAGTCCTTCCGGACGGCCGATCTTTTTGAGCCCCTCTTATGAGTTTCTCCCCACCATCGCGCAAGTTCGGTTCTCAGCTCGGTCTCGATTCGCGCGGCCGAGACATTCTAGAGCGAGGCGATTAAGCTTCTCCCTTTTTGAAGCTACTCGGTCTTTCAACTTTTTGATTTTTTCTGGACTACAACCCAGGCCTCCATCTCTCTTCCCCAAAGACCGGAGTTCCCGTTTTCTCTTTTAACCGCTGACGGCTCCCTCCCGCTCCCCCTTGTTTGGCAGGCGCGGCAGCGCTTTTTTTCTCTTTTTATTCTCTCTGATCAGACCCGTTCTCGTCGCTGGATTCCTGCTCGTTTATGGGGAAGTGACTGTCCCTAGCCTCCCCATGCGCAGCGGGACCGCATTCCCCTACTCTTCGCGCGAGGATTCGTTTTCTATTTCTTAACGCCCGCCCCTTCCTACCATCCAAACATCTCCCCCAGCTCCCCTATTCGCTTAAGGCCGCCACCCTTATCGCGGCCTCTCCTCTGTTCCCCTTGTACTGGTAGTGGGTGTCTTAACCGACTGATGAGTTTTTCGGGACCCCCTTGACCGCCATCAGAAGACTTTTCCTACCACTTTTCCTGAACGACCATAGTACCCTAGCGCGCCCGAATAGCTGTGTCCCGTTCCTCCGTCTGCTGCGCGCTCCCCTGCCCGCTTTCCCAGAGCCTAGTTGTAGAGCATAGTATATACCCAGATAACGATGGCTCTATCTCGCCTCCCTCAGCCTCTTTCCTTTTTCTTTGAGCTCTCTCTGCCGCGTATGGCCTAATAGAAGAGACTCATCAACGGTTGATGCGCACTCGATCCCCCCCCTGGAGGACGCGGGAGCCAGTATATCCGGGTTCTTTTCCTTAGTACGGAAGAAAGACGCCAAACGCGGCCTCCTGGTCATCTGTTTCAGAGCGTCTCGGTATTCAACCTGAAATCCTAAGGTTCCAGTTGAGTCTTTTCGAGTCTTTTCATGGATCCTTTTGCGTGCGAAAAGCACGTAGGCGTTTGATCCCTGCCTTCCCTTTCTCGCTTCGATAGAGTGCAGCCAGCGGGGTTTTCTGCCAGAAAGCCCTACGCGACATGTTTGGATCCCAATGTAGTCCCCTTTTCTTTAAGCTGATTTCTCCGTGTAGCGCAGGCCTTCAATCAGACGACGACCACTGGGTGCGCGACTTTTTTTATTCTTTTTTTCCAATGGTTTGAAGGAGGTGAATCAGCCTAACCCCTCGGTGGAGATTTTTCTCCGGGCTTGAGGGCCGAGCTGTTTGGATTTCTAGCTCCGATGCCGTCGATCTTTTTTCGAGACCCACGGCGTCCTGATTACGAAACCCGTCTCTCCTCCGCGGATGTGATTCCAATCGCCTCTTAGCGACCCCCTCAAGAATGCATCGCTTAGGTTCGACGAGCGACTCCTAGGGCGATACGCCCGGTCCCCTCCCACCTCCTTTCTTTTCCCCCCGAGGCTTCCCGCAGTTTCTACGCCTTCGCCACCAAGAGCAGCACGCAGCGGCTGACTTGTTAGAGGTCTTTCTCTACAACCAATGGTCGAGACAGATCCGGCCGTTCCCGCAATGGTCCCAGGACAAGCTAATCCGGCCCGGACACCCTTTGGGCGGCTCAGTGGCCTTATCATGGCCGCGCGCCCGGTGTCCAACGCGGGTTCCGGGTGGCCGTTGATGGACGCAATGCATTCCCCTCTTTTCTGATCTTGACCTTTTTTCCTAGACTCCGCCAGCCAGATATACAATTGGTGAAGTTGGTTGCACCTGTGGAAAGTCCCGCTGGCCCGATTTCACCTTTTTTCGAATTTCCCCCCCTTGCAGCTTGACATCTTCCGCCAACTGTCCGCTCAAGCCCGCGCGTGCGGGATGACTGGGACGATACATCCTGGTCCTCGTACCACGTGCTACCTGATCTGGGGCAAAGGTAGCCGCATTAGGTTCTGACTAATCCAGCCCCCTCATTTTCCCCCCACCTACGAAAAGCTGACAGCTGGCCGAATCTCCCAGCGGGCCGCTTTTTTTTTCTATTGGCTGCCCGCGGTACATGATATTATGTGGGTTCCTATGCTAAGACATACTCCGTCCTTATCAGCGTCTGACTCGAGCTTTTTGATTTTGGGTGCCCGCCTACGGCTTGAACTAGCCGACGACTGACGCGGCTAGGAGTCCAGTTATCCTTCCGCCCACGTAGTTACGTTTAACCCTTCAAGACGGGGCTCTTTTGACAGGTGGACGAAACCCAGCTGGCTGCACGCCACGTCTTGAACTCTTCCTCAATGTCCGAGGAGTTCGAGTAGGCATGGTAACGGGTGAGTCCGTTTCCTCGACCCTTACCCCTTTTTAACTATTCTCCGTCTTCTTGAGCTTTCGCGAGCCGGGACGAGCAGTCCTGCACACGGCACTCTTCTTTGCCGCCGGCCTTACCAGTTTCCAATCGTTTTAACAGCATAGACACCTGAGACAGCTTGCTCTATGACCGAGGACCTTTCCCCTGCTTAGACCTCGGGCGAAGGTCCTCTGCTCCTCCATTCCAGGTAAGGCGGCCTTGTGCGCGCCGGTCTTCTGGAGCGAAGGCCTTCCGCTTTAAAGGTCTTCTTCCTTTTCCAAAGGCTCCTTCCCAGTTGACAGAGCCGCTCGTCCTTCTGCGGCAAGGTTTGTACTTTTTCTCATGAGACACGTTCTCTGTCGCTCGAATGGGAAGGGATAGGGGCGGCCCCCTTTGATCTCCCTTATAGAACTGCTCCTCGGGGTTTCTCGGCGACATCCGATCTTTTACGAGCGGCCCGACCCTGCGACAAATAGGCAGGTCGGTCAGGCCCCCTTTGTTTTTTTATTTTTACTCCCCGTCCTCACCCAACTCCCACCCCGTTTCTTTGTCCCTCCCCTGACGGGAATCAAATCCGTTTCCACATTGACCGTGGTCTTTATGGCGTTAGTATCCCTGCGTTCCTAGTTTCTTGTGCAGAGTGCCACCCTCCTTTTCCATTTGCGTTGGCGATAGCTTTTTTTCTTTACATCATCAGCAACAATTTCTCTTGCCCAGCCCCGACAGTCGCCTCTCCTCAGTCCCCTCAACTTGTTTTGCACCCCAGAATGCATTTCTAGGACTCAACCGGACATCCCTTCGTCTTCGGTATCTAAATAATGAGCCTCGCTCCTAGCCTCTCCGGAGATGCTTTTCGTCGAGCGTTACCTAGAAGTCCTTTGTAGCGGCCCCTTTCTTTTTAGGTAAATCGAACAGCGATTTATCCCCGAGAAGGTAGAAACTGGTTGCGGGCCTCAGCCTTTTTTTTTTTTTGATCGAATCTTTTTTTTCGTGTCTTTTCCCCATACACATGGTAGTCTCTTGACTCCAAAGGAAATCCTCTTCCAATATGTTTGGGGTAAATATCTTCCACGGTATAACAGACTCCGCTCTTCTAGCGCCGTCTCACTGTTTTTCTCGTCCCGTCTTCAGAGGCCCTCATTACTTTGATAGTGTGCCTTTGTCAATTCTTGGTAAGGGCAGTTTCCTCATATCTTCAGGGGCACCGCGTTTTCTACGATGTATGATTACCCGGTTCTGGGTTCTCTTACATAGCTCCCTCTCTGGAACTAAAGAAATCCCGATATGCTTTCCATTGGCCTTCGCGCACTGCCAGTTTTCTCAGCTGCCGCCACGCCTCGACCGTTCTTTTCCGCTTCCAGATGCTTTACGTGAACTGGGCAGAACCCTCAGGACACATTTCATGCTTAGGCCGCTGCCTTCTCCTTGGCAGATTACTATTTCCTCTTCTTCTCCTAGCTCTGAGCCGTGCTTCCCTAGTTAGGATAGGGCGCGAGTGCAAGTGGTCTTTTCGATTAAGACGGGTTGTTTTATCGAACGCTGGTTTGGACTGTCCGAAATCGCTTTCCGCGCAGGTTACTCCCCCCTGTCCCACTCCCTGGAATTCTTTCCGGCTCTCGCATGATGTCGAGATGTAAGAAATGCAGAGTAGCGGCGACCCCTAGCGTCTGGACACTTTTAGCAGGAAATCCCCTGTATGACTCGCCCTCTACATTGAAATGTTTGGTTGAGGCGTCAATTCTTTTTCGAGTTGATACTCTAACACATCGAGCAGCGGACTTACGCCAGTAGACGCTTCTAATGCTTTCCCTCCACGTTTTCCCTCGTTCCAGAGGTGCACTTTGAGGAGCTGATTCCTTGACCCCCCCAACCATTCTAACCCAATGCTTCCACAAAGTGTGGCCTATCGATTCGTGTTCTCAGCTGCCGTTTTCTACTTGACACCGGTCGTTTTTACCGCAGGAGTCCCCCGACGCTGGATTTTCAGTTTCCCCTTCCTTGCATCCGCCCCCTGCCTTTTTCTTTCAGCCCCTGACCGTTCAACCGCGGACCCCGCTGGGCTGGCGTGGACTGTGCCTTCCCCTTTACAATGACTCTCTTTCTTCGTCAGACAACTCGTCGGCCGTGACTTCTCTGTTCAGGTCATTTTGTTTTTTTTGGTTTTGTCAGCCCCACGGCCCTCAAATTCACTCCTACGACGTGCTTCTTCCTTTTCTTTCGTTGAGATTTGGGTCATAATTTCCCCTGCAACCGATAGTTCCCCGGCTGTAGTCTTTTTGTAGATTTTTCAATATGCCTAGGACAGAATGATCCTGGAGATTAAGTTTTAAGTCCCCTTCCTCTTTACTTCATCAGGGTCCTAACCTGTAAGCCGATCTCAGTTCTTTCGGTGGCCAGACAGTGTACATTTTTCCTAATAATTAAGTTGGGGTTTTTTTTTGAGATGGATACCTTCCCAACCTGGCATGGTCCCCTGTCAAGTCCTCAGGTGCTTTTTTCTAGGAAGTTTACGGTCCCCTGTTCTTCAGTCCACGGTGGCGCAGTTGACTTTCCGGCCACTCTCAGCGCTCTTTTAACGTGGAAACAGTCTTACGATCTCCGCCCGTCCAAGTAGCCCCCCTTACAGACTGTGGTTACTTTTCCTGGTTCCCTGGATCTCTTTCATTAATCACGCTTTCACATCCCCGCGCAGTGTGCGTGCAGCAGTCCGGGTTTCGGAAGTTTTTTTGGCTTACCACCTCCCCCCCGGAAGAAAATTTCCACTTCCCCTTCTTTTCCCGCCAGATAGTTGATGCAAGTTCCCACGGCGTTAGAATTGGAGTTCCAGTTAATCCCATCCCATTTGGGTGAGCTGGGACATCCCCTGGTAACTTTTGCTTTGTCCTTTGCTGATTGCAATTCCAGGACTGGCAGATTCCGTGGATGGATATCTTCTTCGGATGCGGCAACTACCTTTTTTGTGCTATCAAAGGGCCCGATCCTTACTGATTTTTCCCCAGATAGGCCTTCGTCTGCCTCCACGGTTTTGGCAAGATTTTAGTACCCCTTCTCCGGTGTCACTCTCTTCCAATCTCGCTCCCTTTCCTTTTTCACTTCACGAACGTTATCTTCTGAGAGCCGATCTCGTTCCTCAGGGCCCTGGACTTCTGAGATTTTCTTTTTCGCATATATATGCAAACCCATCGTGACGAAAGCGTTTGTGTGATTTCACGGCAGGCGTCGTTCTTTACAGGCCCAGGGCTCGTGGACGTAAGAATCCCTGCAGAGTATAACTCACTTGGGCCGGCAGCTGGTAAGGGGTCTTACAGAACGGAAACTGCACTTCAGGAACCTTACTGCAGCCGTGACTCCCGATGATTCCCTCAAGAGTCCTAGACGCTGGAACAGGGAAGGAAATTGGTCAGCCTGGGCGGCCCTCCGACGCGAACGAACCTCGGCACGCCCACCGGCACTCAACCACGCTCCCTTGCCCCCGTCAAGTCCCGCCCACAGGCATGAGAAGGTTCGGACGTCCCCTCTTAGATGAGTTGCCCAACAGTAGTCAGAGTTCGCCCGAATTCGAGGGACTGGTTTTTCGAACTTTTCAAGAGGATGGTCCCCCCTTTTGGTAAGGCTTTTCGTGGCTAGGTGCCCTTTCATTCCAGCAGCGGTGACCGCCGACCGATTCCGTCCGAGCGTTTGAGGTCCTTTCTGCTTCCCCCCCCCCCGATGGGCCAGCAGTTATTTGCTTCCTTGAGTCAAGCAGCTCGCTCTGCGGTTCCAGGAGGGGCTCTTTCTAGGACTTACGTTTCCAGGCTAAACCCAGTTACCGAGACATCTGGTCTCCCAAGGAAAAGGTCAATGTGCCCCACAGAGCGCCCCGGACGCTCCCATATGTCGTTGCCGTTGCACCACTTCCAGCCTTATCCTGACGGTTGAACTCCCCCCCACCCCCTCTTCCAGGTCTTCTCAGATCTCTGCGGGAATAGAACTTGACAGTTCCTCGAAGGTCGGCAGTAGCCCCCCCCAAACCACCATTATTTAAACCAGGTCCGTTTCTCCAAGGGACTCGTACATGGTTTTTCAGGGCCATGAATAATTCTCCGAGGAGGCCTTTTTCTTTCCAGACCTCCAACAGCAAGGTGTCCATGCTCTTGAACGCTTTGGATAGGGAGGACGGCCGCGCTTTTTGGACTCTTTGAAAATAGTTTACCTTCTTTTTACGTACACGCGAACCTTACTGACGCTTTCAGGGCAGCTCTCCCCTTCCAATGGCGGAGCATGATTGGCGATCCCTATCATCGGCCAATGTCCGGGGGGCGCTCATTTCTTGATGTGGCAAAAGCGTTGGGTAGGAGACTCCTTCGTTAATCCTGGCGGTCTTTTACCACGAACCCCATGTGGGGGTTTCAGGGACCCCCCCTCAGGAGAACCGGATCCGGAGGTACACGAGTGAACTCCCCTTCCCGTCCCTTCCGACGCGCGATTCCACGAGGTCATGGCCCTACTTCGCTCGATTCCTTTGCGTTCCCCTCGTGTACGAGTCGTTTTCCCCCGCACGGAACGGGAAGGTTCATCTGGTTTTACGGAAGGTGCGGCGATTCCCCTCTTTTTTAACTGGTACGCGACAGCCCCTTCCTCTTGTGACTGGCTCTCGACCTTAGACCGATTGGACGCGCCCTGCGCGGCGGCGTCCCCCCCAACTGGCCAGGGCCAGAAATTCCTATTTCCTTTAATGGGCCGGCTTCACTCTTCACTGGATGGCTATTTTCAACGCAAGTCAGAAGCCAGCTCCCTTTAAACGGCCAAGTCCCCCCCCGGATTATCGCTCGAATTCATTTCCATGGAGTCACCTGACGTAATTTGCGACTCCAGTTTCACTTGTCTCATGGGCTAGGCTTTTGTTTGGAACTTCCGGACGGATCAGGCTGCTCTTCGGAGGGCTGAAATTGCCGTGGCCTTCTCTCCTCTGCTAAGATCCCTCCTTGCCTGACGGGCCAGGGGCGAGCTGGCTAAAAAGGTCCCTTCCCTCGCTCGGATTTTTTTGAGGACCTACGTCACGTGAGTGCCCCCAGCTTCTTTACGAACCGGGAGTTGCCCCTCACCTTCCTATTTCTCCTTTCCTTTTTTGTTGGGTTTGACCGGACTTTTCGCTTCCGCGTTCTTGAGGGCGCAGCCCGTGGTCTGTGGCCCCCTCCCTCTTTTCCCTGATTCCCGAAGTAGAGTCATTCGTATTCTAGAGTCCCCGCCATCAACATGGCACCGAGTTTCCACCCGCTAACCCGAACCGTTCTATTCCGATGGGTGATCTTCCAGCTAGTTTTGCGCTTTTTTTTTGATGGTCCGATTGATTTTTTATTTTCCTGTACCCCTCGTGACCTGGTAACATGCTGCTACACTTCCACAGACCCCTTTCTCTACCTTTGACTAATCCCCCCCGTTCGTGACTCATGCCCGAACCGTTCCCCTTTTCCCTCCTGACAGTCTCGATAGGGCCATGCCCTCCCCTTACGGAAAAGTTTTTTTTTCTGTTAAGTCGTCCTTTAATCAGCTTCACCAAGTATTTTTCTTTTTTAAAACGGCTGTCTTTCTCCCGGCATTCCACGACTACTGACCTGTGTTAAATGCATTCGGATCCACCTTATCCAGGTACGTGTTTCTGTTTCTTGAAGACCTTTCATCTTGACCAAGGCCCATATGTAAGGGCCCCCCTTCCTGCGATTTCCAAGTTTTCCACGTGACGCCCCTATGGCTTGAAATGGGCGCCCATACTCCCTCCCCCCCTTCTTTCCGCCTCGCTGCGGTTCTAGCGCTGCAGATTGGGTGATCGACGAGAAAATGCGGGCCCTCTGGATTTTATTTTCTCCCCCCTCACGATTTTTTACGGGGTAGCACGCTTAAGCTTGGATTGATCGTTTTTTTGCAGGACGACGTTTCGCGCTCCACCATCCTCTGAGATTAGATAACTATCATCTTTTCGCCCCTGAGCGTTGCAGCTCTTTTCCGCCATATCTAGACCTCGGCGTCTAGCGTGGGCTCCGCTGACTCGTTCAATAACAGTTTAACCCCCTCAGGCTCCAACGGGCTCTCACGAATTTGTGCTGCTGAGTGCCCCAACAGGAGATTACCGTCTTTAGAGAAACCGAGTAGTTCCTAGTAGGATGGATGATTCCTATATATAACGAATGTCCTCCAGCTTAAGCCCTTCCATTTGTCGAAGCATCATGTCGCCGATTTCGCGTTGGACCACCTGCCCTTTGTTCCTCTCTTCTACGTAAGTCTCCGGTGCCTTTGGAGGGGCAAGAACGCATATGTGCCATCCCGTTCTGGAAGGAAAATTCTTTTTGACTCCTTCCCCTAGTTTCTTGCCCCAGATCACGAAGAGACTTCCAGGCCAATCTCTCCGCCGGTTTTGCAAGAAGGCGTTTTTTTACTTTTCTTCTCTGAGATCATCGTCTTACGCTGCTCGGATAAGGTTCCTCGTGTTTAGTCCTGAGGCCACGCAATGCGAAAGTTCCTCTGGAAGCGAGGCCTTTCCGGCTGCGGGGACTAGGGCACGATGAGCGCATCTGACCCCCTCCCCAGATGATCGCACTAACCCGTTTTCTCTCGGTTAGGTGTGCTCCTCCGAAGGTCGCCGTTTCATGGCAGAAGACTTCTCCCTTCCCGCGTCTTAGTGTCGTATTTGACGCGCGCTTTTTCCTGCACCCTATCTCGGCTTTCTTCTCTGTTTTTTTTTTTCATCTCGCCTCCCCCTTGACATCCTCTTCGCGGTCGCAACCCACCCACCGGACACACTGCTTTTTTCTTGATTTCGATTGCCCTGCTCCGAGGGGCCTTCGCCGGAGGAGGTCTTCCGCTTCTTGGGCGGTTTCAGTTGAATTACGCGCGGCCCAATTTTTCTCCGCCTTACATCAACTTGACTCCATTCCGGTCTCCGGGATTCAACAAGATTCGCTGCGCATATTCCACAGGAACCAACTCATCCTTCGAGGGGCTCCTCGTCCTTCATCTTTCACTCCGCCCTCTTTCCTTCACGCTCTCTCGCCCGAGGACCTCACAAGTTGTGCCGCGCTCAACTTAGGACATTCTGCCTTCCTTATGGTGGAGCGTCTGGAACGGGACTCTGCGGCGATTTCTTTTTTTTGGACCCGTACTTTCGGATCCGAAGGTTTGTCGTCTCATCTATCCTCTTCGTTTCTTTAGAGGAGCTGCAGCATGTTCCAAGATTCTGGGCTTGATCGCTCTGTCCTGACCTCCGATTTCGCCCTCTCTGCCGTTAAGATGTCCCATCTAGGTCTTCTCTGCGAGCTTCAACGCTGTTTTCTCTAAACGGGACGTTCTCTTAGGCCCATAAGTTCGGCAGTGCGTGCATTGGTTAAACGACGTGAAGCATTTTCCTTCCCCCCTTTTTTGCCATCTATCGGGAGTACTCATCGAGGCGGGAGGTCTCCGTCCGTCATTTCATGTGCCCGTTAGGTCTGCCACCTTCAACTTGTCCCGCCACCCCGTGAGCTTTCTTTTTTTCTTTGCAGAGTCCTTCCCCCACGTGTTCCCTCAACTCCTCCCTTCTTCCTCGCCGTGACAGCCGCCCTTGTCTGAGTTCTGCGTCCGGCACATCTGAGCAAGCGACAAAGTCCCTTAGCTTCCCACCCTAGATAAGCGGTCCTTCCTTTGGGACCCACGCGTTATCCCCGATCTCTCTAGACCACCCCACATCACCCACCCCCCCGGTAAATAGCTCCGCTGATGACCTTATCGTCCCCGCATTAACGGAAGCCCCCCGGAGAGACATAGAGATTGACAGCATCCGCGAGAGACCACTCTCTCCGCAGATTTCTTTTGAGCACGCATGAAACAGGCCAGGCGATTTTGCTCTCTCACCGGGGAGGGATCCGGAGAATCTGCTCTTTGTTCCTGCGGGATGATCCTTCCCTCCCCCAATCGCGGGACTTTTCCGTTCCGATTGCTTGACTGAGAAGCCGATCCCAAAGCAGAAAAGCTTCCCTTCTCAGACTAGACCCCTACAAGCCCGGGGAGGTCTCTTCAGAGAATTTAGCTAGGACGCTCCAGGACGAGGGGCGTAGTTTTGCAAGCGCAGCACTGCGTACGACTGCAGTCTTCCCGACACGCGTGACATGGTAGACATATATACGCGCATTTTGCCGGAGATTCTTTGGCAGGCCGATCCCCCTTCCGCTCCAGATCTCTTTTCCAAAAACGCTTCGGTATCAATGGACGCCTCGTTGTTTTTAGATGTAATTCGTGAACTCCTCTTCGCTAAGAACCTGTCGTTTCCAGAGCCGCTTTGGGTGCGTCGTCCGGTGCTTCTTTTTCGTTTAAGGGGACTCCCCTAATATTTTACCTTACTCCGTGTGTTCTGAGGAAGTCCTCCTTCGCATCCCTGCGTTCCATCTGCGTTTCCTTCCTTTTTTTTCCTGCGAAGCTTTGCCTGACCGGGGAATGCGAAAGAGAGACGGACGTTACCCCGCTGCAAGCCCACCCTTTCCGGCACAGTAGTCATTTTCTACCGACGATAATTTTTTTCTTTGTGGTTTCTGATTTTGAACGCAGCATCCCATAGACCCTCTTTTGCAGGCTCCCGAGATGCGTCGTTGCTCGTTTTCTGGTCCGAGCGCCGTCCGGCGAGGACAGCACCCTTTCTATTTTGAGCGTGCCGACTTTTTTTCTTGGGAGTTGCTTTCGATCGGCGATATTATTATTTGTAGACCAAAACCTGGCTCCCCCCAGACGTCGGAACTAACGGCAGATGCTCGACTTGATTTCTCGAGGGCATCCGGCTTAGACGACCCCCTCCTGACGGCCTAAGACGAACGCAGCCCCCAGGCGATTTGCCAGAGAGTAGTGCTATGGATTTTGCGCGATTTCTCTCTTCTCTTTCCGGGCGTTGCCACCCGTTTGTGTTTTGTCGATTTTCCGGGACGTTCTTCGCCCGAGAGAGCAACTCGGCACTGTCCTAGCAGGATCCCCTCCTTTCGTGACCCAATTTGGAGAGTGATTCGCACCACGAAGCCCCCTTCCCAGGATAGGGTTGTCTCCTTAGTGAGTTTTGATTTCTTTCCCGCTATCGAAGACGCGGACACTCTCTCTGGGATTTTTCTTTTTTTGCGTTCAAGTGCACGACTTTATCGGCCTGCTCCGGGGTGAGCCGATTGACTCCCGAGACGAAGCTTCCTGAGATGGTTGCGATCTTCTGCGCCCCTGAGTTGTCGCGTAGACGCCTTTTATTTTTCCGTAGCCCCATCTCGGTCTCCAGTTCTTAGCTCGAAGGCGAGCGAGTCCCTAATTGCGTGTAGCTTTCCCCCCCCTTCTGTGAGTAAGAAGAGCTGCGCTGAGGGACCCGACAAACGATGCCGGAGCCAGTCTTACGTCTCCGCCGCTTCGTCGTTCCCTCCCCCTCCCCCCAATCCAAACCGCGCCTTTCGGTTCTTCCTTTCCACCGCGCCTTAATGTTTTCCGGTTGTCTTTGTGTTTTGTTGTCTGGTGTGGTAATTTTGGTCTTCCGCGTCTTCCGGCTTTTAACTTTTTTTCGCGAACGCGCAGGACTTTTTTACCTCGACTCCCCCTTCTTTCGCGCCCCCGATGATTTTCCCTTCTCTTGACTTGCTTCCCCTCCTCTTCCCCCCCTCACCCGCCCAACTTCAGACACCGCACCCACCTCCCCTCCCCCCCCTCCGCCGCAGGCCGACCCCCCCTCCCCTTAGGCGAAAGTTGGATACTTCCACTCTCTATGCTGTGGGTGTGGTTTTCTGCGCTTCTTTTCTTCTTTGAGATTTTGTCAAAATACACTTTCCTTTTCCGTCCTGTTTTGCAGGATCGTTCTCACGAGCCGCGCACCCGTCCGATTTACTCATCTGCTGCCAATAGCCCGCCCTGCCCCACTCCCCTCCTTTCTTCCCCTTTCCTTTAAGGGCGATTCTAGGGACGACTTCACGATGCTCTCTAGAGCGAAAAGACCGGCATGGGAGCAGTTCGCGATTCGCAATTTCGAGGGCGGCCGACTCCCAACCCCCCTCATATTTTTTCGATGAGAGAACTCCTTGCGAGACAGTAAACTTTTTTCCCTCTTGCTCCTCCTCCTCGTCAAGCGGAGGAGACATGTGTACGCTCTAGGATCTTGCATCTCAATTTTCCCCTGGTCTCAGACAGTTTCTCCGGATGACGTTTTTTGAAGAAAAGGATTTTTTCTCTTCCCCCCTCGCCACTCGCCCGACCCTAGAGCTCGCTCCTTGGTCCAGCCCGCGATTGCACAGCTGGCACTCTTCCCCATGTATTACCGCTGCCTTTTTCACGATGACCGTGTCTCTGCGCGCAGCAACTCCCGCTTCCTCTTTCTGTGCGCGAAGGAGACACTTTCTCTCGTTGTTCATTTATTTGCCGTGAATCCGCATTTCACTTATTTTTCCCTCTTGTGCGGTGTCTTTCCACGCTGTGTGTTGGCGGAGTTAGCCGAGCATATTCACCGTCGTCGCAACTATCCAGTCGAGCGCACGCAGAAGGTTTTCTACGCTCCTCCGCGGTCTCCGCGGAGGTTGAACTGTTTTTTTTTTGGGCCCCCGGCGCTGCGACGTTTTACTTTCGATTCTTTAAAGCGTGCGACAGCGTTTTAGGTCTATAAGCAACGGCCTCCTATTTTTTCTTTTCCTTCCGCATGATTTGCTCGCAGCTTCCCTCTGCCCTCGCATTTAGAAGCATGTTGAGGTAGGGTGAACACCTTTCGTATGGACTCCGTGCGTCACCTCCGGGCCCAGACACCGCCGACAGGCCCCGCAATTCAGGCCCTTCCAATCCTCCTTCTCCTTATTCCGCTTGCCCCGCCGCCATTACTAGCATACGGCTCCCTCCCCCCCTTTCAAGGAGGAAGGTTGGGTGCCATTTTCCAATTCTCTGGTCAATCTTTGTTTCGAGGGGACCTGGCACGACTCCCCCCATGACCACCCCCTTTTTTGGAACCCTCCGCGATCCATGCTGTCCATACGTGTTTAAAGTGATCCCTAGGCGATGGCAGTTTGCCCTTTTAACAGGTTTGCAGTAATTGGACAAGGCTGTCTTCACTATACCCCCGAAGCCTCCTTTACGTTTTACTTTTTTCCCCCTTCGTTACTACACCCCCCCGCTGTATTCGTCCACTTGCTTCCTGATAGGATGGTGCACTTTTCTCGCCCCCTTTTTACGGCAGAGTCTCCTATAAAGCACTAATCGGACCCCCACCCCCGACCCCTTGGCATCTCCCCCCTCTAAGCGGGACTTGCCGGTTCGCTTTTTTGCCCTTTTCGTTCCGGGTGCATGTTTTCTTTTCCTGATTTTGAATGTGTCCACTTCTAGAGGTAAATACCCTCTCCGGTGGCTTTTTCTTCCTCCCTTCCCCAATTCTTGCTTTCTCCCGTGGCGCTTCTTACCTTTGTCCAGGATCTTCTACAAGAAAAAACATCCCTTAATTCTTCTCCGGTGGGTTACAAAGAGGGAGGGCTGGCACTTCCCGAGCACAACGGGCCTCATTTCCAATCTTGGGACTTTCTTTTGAGTCCGCCGGGTCGCTTCTCCCCTACCCCCCCTGGCCCCCCCCTCGCTTAGAGCTGGAACTTCCCCTCCCACACACATAGCGGGGTCCACACGACTCGTTCCAGGTTTCACCTCCCAAATCCCCCCTTCTTGGGTCCAAGCTCAGGTCCGTCTCACAGCCAGAAAACTCTTTCAGCCCCATTGTAACGAGAAGCTCTTTCCTCCCGCCTTTCCTCCGCTCGATTCAAAGAAGGTTATTCCATTAGGACGGGAGCGGATTTAGTCGTCGTTTGAAGGTGCTTTCCGAAAGTCCCCCCCCCCCCCCCTTTCTTCAGCCTTGACCCCGCAAGTTGAAATTCCATCCTCCTTGTAATTCTGGCCACTTGTCCCTTTAAGTTGCCTTTCCTTGAGTAGTCTCCCCGGGCTTTCGTTGCTGGGCTCGGGCGCTGAGGAGTAGCCCCGACGTGCACATCGCTTTTTTTATTTTTCCCCTCCCAGCCGACGGTACCGCTGCAGATCCGACATAGCGTGCCTTCCCTCTTGAGACCAGGACGATAACTTCTATTAACACCACACATGTGTTCTTAAAGCCCTTCGGCCATTAGATCCTTCCCTCCCTTGTGCGTTAGACCAGGGGTCTGATCAGCTTAGTAAGTCGATAATTCTGGATACGACTGCGAGCCCCCCCTTCAGCCAACCCAAAGGGGTGAGGGGGCCCCAAACTCCATGGTAGCCCGGACTCTTTCAGATCCCTACCTCCCTGAGGTTTTCCCACTACGCGCGCCGTATAAGTCTCTTAACAGGTCATTTAAAAGAATCTTCTTCCCAATGCTCAGAGACCTTGATACGGCTGCCGATTTTTTGATCCCTTTGCTTTTTCCCCGGGAGCGGTTCCGATCTTCCCTTCATTTGGTAGGCGGCAAGTTCGTCTAAGTCCTTTCCTAAACATACAGCCGCTTTAAGTTCCGGTAGATTTCACTTTTTCTTTGACTGAATCGGCCTCCTCCCAGATCCTTTTTGTTGTTCCGGACACATGACACCCGTCCCGAACAAGAAGGCCCCTGGCGTGTTCCATTTCAAAATGTACCACTATAACCCGAATGGCGGCGTCCACGACAGAATATCTTTGTTTTGCTCGGTCCACAGATTTTCCTATGCACCTCCTGATAGTGAACTTACGTTTTTTTCACTCCCTGAAGGGAGCAGGGCCGGTATCCTTAAACTTAAGGTTTGTGAGAACAACTATTTGGGTGAAATTTTTCTTTGCGTGTCCATAGGAACCGAGTTGGTAAATTCCAGAGTGAGTGACACCCTTCCCTTTCAGCCTCATCTTTGCACCAAGATTGCAGACCAGTTTTTTTCGGTCAGACGCGGTCCAGATGCGGCTGTTCACCTTTTCGCAAGAAGTCCCTCTTTGCACATCTTGGAACGGCCCTACTGTGAGAGGAAAATTCCTCGCTTTCCTTTTTCTATTTCGAGTCTGGTATTTGTCTTCTTTTGACAGCTGCGCAGCCTCATGTTTTTTCTATACGGGCCTAATTACCGTAAGCGGGTTTTGTGACTTCCTCAGTGTGTAGTTTTAGCGGGGCCCTTTTTGTCTGCGAATGTAAGA
>Ga0179591_1332340_pt1 | contig 21048 bp, 31 predicted proteins | sample CZOMad2_1_08_16f_FD_182891 | JGI IMG/M metagenome (GOLD analysis project Ga0179591, IMG submission 182891) | Vadose zone soil fungal communities from Angelo Coast Range Reserve, California, USA - CZOMad2_1_08_16fungal (PacBio error correction) | ecosystem: Environmental > Terrestrial > Soil >... | reverse complement strand
CGACCCCCCATTACCTTTCCTCAAACTTCATGCTTTTTTCATTGTCCTGGAATGGTCCCCCACCGGAATACATCGTCCCACCGTCCTTCCCTTACCCTCCTTCATTGTGGACCTTTCTTTCGCCGACCGGATTGACTTCTTTCTTGCACCATCGTTTAGTTCTCCGGTGCTTTCCCTCTTCCATCCTCTTTCCTTTCCTGGACTCTGCAGTCTCAGTAAAGTACATCACTTTTCCACGTCCCCATTGCCCGTTATCCGTGAAAGGATGGCTTCTATACTCCCAGCTTGAGGAATTTCATCTTCCCCTGTTTATGAGGATAGGTATTTGCCCACTCTTCCATTATTCCAAAACCCAAATTCCTAGCGGGCCCCTTCCATACCCCCTCTTTTTGGATTCGGTTAAAGGACCCATCCGAAGAGCTTCTCCTTGACTCTTGTGAAATCGATGTTTCACGTTTACTTTCTTTTCCTATTTCTGATTTCAAGATACTCCGAGTTTTCCCCAACCCGGCCCCATTCTATTCTTTAATTTTTCCAGGTCCCCTTGCCCAAATAGAGTTTTCTCCCCTTTTGGGCTTAGAAGCTGGTTCCTCCCATTGGCCTCTTTCATTCTTTCCTCGTTTTATAACTCTCTTTTCCCCCAGCTGCTCGCCACAAGCCTTTTCTCGATTTATCCCCAGGGCTCTTTTTTTTAATGCTTTGCCCCCTGCAGTTAAGCCTTCCTATATCAAATTTTTGCAAACTCTCCCCCCAGCCTTCCGATACTTTGTTGCGCTTATAGACCCTTCCTAATTTCTGCTTTTCTTTGCGCCATTTCCCCACGCGTCGATAGGCCCCCATCTTTCCTTTTCAGGATTCGTTTTTCCACCCATGCTCTTCCCCCTATGCCCTTTTTTTCTCAGGCGATCCCTGGTAAGTTTTCCCCCCCGCGATTAAATACCCGCGATCCTTTCCCAGCCACCAGTATGATCTCCTCACGTACGAGCTTCTTTTGTTGTTTTCTTACGTTGTTTTTTATTGATGACCGAGGACTTCCGTCCATTAACTGAGGGGAGACCTCGTGCCTCTTCTCTTTTCGCAGTCTTTTATGTTCTTCTCCCGGCTCCCCTTTTTCCTCCCGAGCTTTTGTTCGGTTTCTTTAGGCTTTTTTTCAGACCTTTTTTTCTTCGAGGTGAACATTTCGGGCCTCCCCTCACAGGTCGCCCTTCTGGCGATTTCCCTTTTCAAGGGTTTTTCGAGTCTTTTTTTCCTTTTTTCCACCATTTGGTTTCGGCATTCCTTGTGAAAAGCCCCCTTTTTTGATCACTTTTTTTATTACTCTAATGCGGACACTCTTTTTGGCGCTTTTCTCCGCTGTCTTTTTCTTCGCACGACCTTACATGTTAAGTGGGCCCTCGATCCCGCGGCCGCCTTCCTTTTCAATTGCTTTTTGCCCCCCACCACTTGACTCGCCTCCTCAGACTTCCCCATTTCTCAAGAATTGGAAGGATGTTCTCCTGCATGCCCCACTCTTTTTTTTTCAACCTCCCCTTCCGGGAATTTGGCTTCTATTTTTTTCCCCCTTATGGTACCTTTCATTGCCACCAGCTCATCCCTGCAAGTACTTTCTTGGGCCATCCTGTGTCGAGGATCTTTCATATTCTTTCCACGGGCATAACCGACCCCACCCTGAGACTGTTCCCTGCGGCCAGTATGGCCCGTACCGGTTTTTCCCCCTCCCCCCTTTCTTCAATCTTCTAAGGTGAAGCTTCTTACTTATTTCAAGAATTTTCGATCTACAATCTCTCAAGTGCTTTTGAGACCTCCAGCGGTGAGGCTCGACAATCGTTCTCCTTACTTTTCCTTTTGGCAATTTTTTCGAGTGTATCAAGGCCACGCCTTTCCTTTCGCCTTTTTTTTCCCCTTCAGCTTTCGGGAATGATGTTGGAATTCTTTGATTCGTAGTTTTTCCGCGTTGACGTTCTCCCCTTTTGAATGCCTTGAGTACTTCTGCACGGCGATTTTTTAAACTTTCTCTCAGATTTTTTTTTTCCGGGATCGGAGTCCAGTTCCTTTCTCGTGATGCATTTCCTGTCTGTACCCCTCTCCCCCCACCTCCTTTTCTTCTTCTGAGTCAGCAGGATCTCTTTCTTCTTTTACAAAAGGGCAGCTGAAGTTCTTCCTTTCCCTGTGAGCACTTTGTCCCTATCCCCATCTATACTCCCCCTTCTCCAGACCGTTTCTTTGGGTCGGCCGACCATCCTTTCGTGATTCAACCTCGACTCCTTCCTGAACGACACCTCGTGACCGGACTCGACCAACTTTCTTTATCTTTTTTTTCGAAGCGTCTCCCCTCCACCCTCGGTAAACTTCATGGCATCGTACCTCTCCTTAATGAGTTGTTCCCGGTCCTTTTCCCCCTCCAATCTTCTTAATCCTGGCTTTTGTCGGTGTTCCCCACGCGATTTAGATGGTTCGATTAACTTTTTTTTTTTGTAGGTAGCCGGTTTCCTCGATCGACTTACAGCTCGGCTCTTCATGTTTTTTTTCCTTTCCCCCCCCCCCTCTCCTCCCGGGGTTTCGTCTTTCTCCCGTTTCTTTTTCGTTCCTGGACCTGTTTTTTTTTTTCTAGTGAAAAATTGGCCTTATCCAACCAAACTTCCCTTCTGGGTTCTTTTTTTTTTCGTCAAAATTCTTTCCTGGCGTTTAACGTGCAGGGGTTTTCCCTTACCCTGGCAGTCCCCCCTTTTTTTTTTAAAAATTTCTACGCCCTCCTTCTTGTAGTTTCCTCCAGCTTTTTTTTTCGTGGGTTGTTCATTCTTGAGGAACTTTCCGACTTGGTTAATTTCGCAGCACCCGTTCAGGCGGTTCTTCTTGCGCTCCCCAATTCTCCCATTGGTTCTTTAACGACTTCAGTGCTGCGTCAGATTTTTTTTTTTGGCATTCCCGCCGTCACTGAGATGTCTTATCAACTGCCTGCCCCCTCCTTAAACCCTTTCCTCCCTTCAAGGAACTTTTTTCTTGATCTATTGGTGGCCTGGCCCGGACACTAAGTTTTTTTTCAAGTTTCAATCCTTTGAGCTTTCAGACCGTTTGTGGTCTGAAGGGCGAATGAACTCATCCAGTCGTCCCTGGAAATTTCTCCTTCCTTTGCTTTCCTCGCTATTTTTTTCTGGGGTTTCTTTTCTTCCCCAGTTTAATCCAGTTCGAATGATGCCAGAGTCGTTTTTGAAGAGTTCCAGGCTCCACCCCGTTTTTTCACATTGATGATATTTTTCCTTCCTCCCCACCAGCATTATGGCTCGCTGTCCATCCTTTTTCTCGGTACCGGTTACGTCCCCTTTTTTTGGCCTTTCCGGACAGGCCCTTTTTGAGGATGCATTCTCCTCTTGAAATCGCTGGTCATATTTTAGACCATCCTGCTTGATCCGACTGCCACGTAGTTCTTCTTTTGCACGGCGAGTCTTTTTCAAATCCTCTTTTTTGCCCTGGGTCTTCTTCTTAAGTCTCCACATTTTTCCTCGTTTTTCCTTTTCCACACGTCGGACGCTGCTCTTCTCGCCAAAACTTTTTTTTATGATATCCTCAGGATATCCAGGGTTTCTCATTTCCTTTTGAAGTCACGCTTTTTCATTAACAAATTTTTCAGACCGAGACTCCCGTGCAATTTTCTTGACCCCTCTCCCGATCTCTTTATCTTATCCCCCTTCCCCCTCCCTTTTAGTGATTTTCACCTCGATTCCCGAACAAAGAGTCGACCTGCGCCTCACCTTTGCGCTCTTGCAGGTCGCGATTTCTTTAACCCCTTTCTCTCCTTTTTCAATCCCCTCCTTTCCTTTTGATCGAACCCCTAGTTACTTTTCCCCAGACTTCCTCTCCCCCTCGATCCGAAAGGCCCCCCCGTTACTATCCTCCCCGTTTTGTTGTTTCTTGTACTTGGAGTTTTTTCTTTCCGAGGGAGCGTTTTTCACTTCATTACTTTCTGCGGGGCTTGCCATTCTTATGACGCCAGTGTGGGATTTGTGGGATAACTTTGGTTTTGACCCCGAGCCTTCTTTTTTCGGTTCCCCCTGCTTTTTCCTTCCGCAGGATCCTTTTTCCCCCCCTCTGAAGGATTTTCGGACTTTCCTTGATAATGATCCCCCCCTTCTATGGGAGCGGCTTTTTTTTTTTTTCGGATCGGTTTTTGTATAGGTCGCTCATTGTGCCCCTGGCTTCCTGGTGAAAAGTTTCTTTTTTGAGATAATGGTGATTTTTTTTGAATTGCGGTTTTCTTGGGGGGCTTCAACTACGTGTGTTTTAGGAAGTCCCTCTCCTGGTCAGTTCCCTTAATACGATCCTTTTGCGCCCCTGATTATGCTCTCCCCTTTTACCCATAACTTCGTCGTTCTCACGTCATCCTTCTCCTTCCTTTCTTCCCGAAGTTTTCCCCTGAGGATTAGAGGGCTCTAGTATTAACTGCCATGCCCTTCTGGTTTCCTGATTACACGTTACTGATGTTTGCCTTTTTTTTTATGTTTCCCCTTCCTCCAATTTTCCTCCGAATGGAACCGATTCCCGACCGTGTGAGACCTCCCGCCTCTTATGCGCTGTTCATCCTCGTCGTCTTTTTCTCCTTTTCATTCCTCTCCCCCTTCCGTCAAATCCCCTCTGGAAATTTTGAAGGATGCCTAGCTTTTGAGGATCCAGTCTCCGAGTCCCATGCCCTCCTTTTTCCCCAGGTTCTGTGAAAGTTTTTCGACCCTCCGCTGGCTATCCGTGCATCTCTCTCATCTTTGCGGTCGGTCTGGCCCCTTTTCAATTTCTGTCACTTCTGTACCTTCGCCTTTTGATTAAGGCCCCCTAGATTTCCCCTGACCGAATTTGGGTTTATTTTTTTTTTTCACCACTTGAGTCGCTCGGCTCTAGCCCTCGTCTTGAACAGGTAAGACCCCTTTGAATGCCCACGTAACCGTTATCCGCGCAGAGGTGTTCCCTATGTTTCCCCTGAGTCTTTGTAATGGGTTTTTGATTCCTCCCGAGTACTCCCCCGCATGACTGTTATTCTACCCAAGTCCCCGGACAGCGTTGACGCCAAATCTCCCCTCCCCTAGTAGTCAGGATTTTAAAGGGGCTATAAGTCCCAAGGTTCCTTGTTGCCCCCCCCACCTTGTGGAGAACTTTCGTTTTTTGTGAATAGCTTCCCCTTGAAACTATTGAAAAGCAGAATTTTTTCACTTGGGTCTTTCTAAAGGCCCGTTCCCCCTCTTATGTTTTTGTAATGCTTACTAGGCCCCCCACCCAGATCAGGATTTGCGGTCAGAATTTTCGCTAACCTCCCCACTTCTCCCGGATGGCATCCCCCACTTTTCTTTCATGCGTCCCAGCCACAGCCCTTCTTCTTCCGTAAGGCCAGTACTATCCCCTCCTCATGACGTTCGGTAGCTTCGTACGTTTTTTTACGCCTCTTGAGCTGATCCCTCCCCTCGGGGATTTTGAATCCGCGTAGTGTCGCGGGGCGCCCCCCTTTACCTTCTTTTTTTCTCCTTGTGGATTCTTCCTGTTTTAGCTCCTTTTTTTTCAGAAGAGTTCCCCCCTCCTTGATGTTTTTCCTTCGACGCTTTTTCATTTTCTTTTTTTCTTCGAGTTTTTGCCCTTCCAAGGATTTCCTCTGCTCAACCCGCTGGGCGGCTGCGCCCCCCTTCCCCCCTGATGATCTTTCCTTTTTTTTTTTGGATCTTTTTAACGGTAGGGGATCAAATTTTTTTACATTGTTCCTGGGGATGCCAACATAAGGATCCCCCCCCTGGAGACTCTTTTCTTTCCGTAAGAATCTTTCGTAGGCCCCCCTAGATCTCTGAATTGGTTGACGGAGGAGAACCCTTTTCCTGTTCAGGCGGTCATCCCTTCCTCGAAACCTCTGATTCCTTTTTGCAACCCTCCTTTCGCAGTGTCACCTCGACTAGTTAGTCTAAATGTTTCAAGCGCTCTTTCTTCCAGCATGGATTCCTTTTTTCTTTTGAACCTCCCCTTCACGACCTTCTTTGCGAATCAGGAGTCTATTTGTAGAAACATTCCTCGAGGTCCCTCATTTATTTTTACACTTCTTCCGATCATTTTCCGCGCCTTCTTGGATTCCTTCAGGATACATCCCGTTCCTCTTGCCGGAAGTTACTTCCCTCCCCGCTTCCATCTTGCGGCCTTTTTTTTTTTTTTGTCCCGGTCTGCAGTTCCCGCGTCAATCCCGGTAGAACATTGCCTTAGTTCAGCTTTTTTTTTAGTTTTCCTTCCCGGGTCCCCTTTTTCCCCACGATGAGGAATCGCAGTCCCCACCAGCATTTCCTCTTTGGTTGTTTTCTGTGATACAGGTTGAATTTACGGTCAATTTCCTTTCCCCGACAATAGAAGCTGAGCGTTCATTCCCTTTCTCCCCCGACGCACCATTCATGCAGTTTTCCCTTTTAGCCTTCACGTCGAAAGTAATCACCATTGTAAATCCGGCATTCTTGTGTATCCGCCCCCGTTACCCCTAGAAGAATTTTTTTTCTAGACTTTTTTTTTTTCTCTTAAGTGAACCCAGGACTGTCCTTGCCTCACGTTTTGACCGCAGACTTCCCCCCCTTTCCTCTACAGATTCTTTCTCTTACCCCCATATGATATAAAGGATCAGGATCCCCCCCGTGCAGCTTTCCCCTGGTCTATCAATTCTCTACTCAGTACTTTCCCCCCCCAGTGCCCTCTCCCCTTGGACCCCCCTTGAAAGCCCTCAACTCGGATTTTTCTCTTCATACTGACCCCCTTTTTCCTTCCCCCCCTCAGACTCCTTTCCTTTCCCGACCCCTCTCCCCCCTTTCCCGCTAGGCTTAGTGGCCCCGGCTGCCACCCATTGAATCTTTTTTTTCCCCGCGTTCTTATGTAACCTTTCTCTATACTTCTCTCAATGCATTCCCGGATTAGCTTCAGCTCAGCTATTTCCTCTGGCAGATCTCCTTTTTCCTCCCCGTACTTTCCCGTTATCTCAGTCACGTTGGTTCTTACCGAGAATTTTTTTTCCGATTACCCTCTTGTGACTTCTTCCATAGTAAAGTAGCCAGCCGTTTGTTTGGTACAGAATTTCCCTTTTTTTGAAATTCCTCCCCCACGCCCCCCCCCCCAGTTTTTTTTTTTCCTATCAGATTCGGTCCTTTTCCCCTTTTTTTAGTGAGTCTAGGTGCCTACGAAATTGGGGGTTGATTTTTTTCTCACAGCTCCGGTCTCCGGAGACGTCCAAGCCTCCTCTTTCCTTTTTCTTGGATTCCTTTCTTTTTTTCACGCCCCCATTTTGGTTTAAATTCCGATTGCTTCCCGTTGGAACTTTTTAGGACGTCCCCCACTCTATCCTGCTTTTCTAATTTTTTTTCCATGTAGCGCCTGGGGTCTCCTGGTCTTTTTAACGATGTCCGATTTTCTTTTCCGCCCCAGGCCCTAACTCTTTTCCTCGAGCTTTCCTCGATTTTGGTTGCCATACCAAATTTCTTTTGAGCCCTCCCCTCTCTTATTAATGTCTTCCGACTTTTCTCTGATCTCTTTTCCCCCCTTATGCCCTTTCCCCCCCCCGTAGATTCACTTTTTTCCTCTCTCATTCCTTTTGTGCACCGTATTATGGTAAGGCCAGCTTTCTCTTAAAGCTGAGCCTTTTTCTCCTGCTGGTTGAGGATGCTTCGGAATTTTTGTGCCACCCATTTTTTTTTTTTTTTTCGTTCGTTTTCTTTCTCGGCTTTACTTTACCTCCCGCTTCAACTTTTCTTTCCTGTTCCCCCCCTTCGGCAATGAGATAGGGTCCATTCCGTACTAATCCCCGCCTCTTAGTAGCGTACTCGGCCAGCCCCCGGTTTTTTTTACAGGGAAATTTTTTTTGCCTATCCCCGTTGGTCTTTCTACCCCCCCCACTTTTGCCAGTCCTTGTAGTTGCCCTTTTCATGACGTAGTGCTGGACCCCCTCTTGGATTCTTTCTTTTCACCACCCTTCTCCTTCTGCGCCTGTTCTTTATTGAACTGACGGGTTTTTACTTCCCCCCTTTGATGCGTCTACGAGATCTGTCGTCAACCAAACTTTTCCCGGCTTGACTTTAGTACGTTAATGGGTTCAAACGATCAGATCCTCTTTCCGGGGTTGCTCTTTACCCCCGAGAAAAGGGATCTTTATGTCCCAGTCCACGTTTCCTCTCACTTCTTTCTAGCAAACTTCCCTTTCCTCTTCCTTCGTAGTCCTCGGATATACTTCCTCCGGTTATCGCTTCTACCAAAAGGGACTTTTTATTGGCCAATGTACCCTCCCTGCCGCTCGCTTCAAAATCCTCTCTATTTTCTCTCCCGGCGCCTTTGTTGATTATCGACCGGCCTTTTCCCACGTCCTGAACTGTCCCTTCTGAGCTCACCCCTCTAAAGGATTTTTTTTTTCCAACATTCCTTCTTATAAACCCTTCTCCCCCTCCCGAGATTTACATTTTTGGATTTTCCCTCTGCGGGTGTTCCGTACATTCTTTTCCCCGTCGCGCTCCATCACACTATCCCCCCCCCCCCCCCCCCCCAGAACTTTCCTCCTCATTTTTGTTGGTGTTGAGAGCGATGTACTGTTTAGGCTTTTTTTTAGTGAACTCTTTCTTTTTGGCTGGACTTCTCATACTTTTTTCTCTTGGTCTTTTCTTCCGACGTTTTTTTTTGTTAAAGCCCCTTCTCCATTAGGGTGTTCCTAGGCTGTCGGGTTTCGGGCCTCGACGATTTCCCTGTTGGCCGCCGGCCGTTTACCTCCCCCTTCGTAGGTGCCTCCCCCCCAAAGTCCTTTTTTTTTTTTCGCTTGTTCAAAAGTCCAGAGTGCGTTTTTTTTTTTCCCGTCTTTCTGGCTTTTTTCTTCCGGGGCTTCTTGGTAATTTTTTGCTGAACGTTTTCCCCCGGATTTCCCTTTCTCGTCTGGTAGAGGACCTTTTTACTGTTTACATCGTCGTTTTTTTTGATCAATCCCCGCCTGCGTGGGATTTTCTTCTCTTAAATGTTTCTTTCCCCTACTTTTCGATCCCCAGGTCCAATTCTTTGTTGCCATAATTACTTTTTTTTTTCACCCTCCTTTCTTGACGTGGGTCTTCTTGCCTTCGGATTTTTCTTTTCGCCTGATTCCCGTACCTTTTTGCAAACTCACGCATTCTCTTTTCAGGCTCTTTGGCTGGCCTGGCCCCGCTTTTCTTTTTCCTTGCCCCTCTCTCCGTAATGTTTTGCGGCGACCGCGGCATCTTTTTTTTTAAGAGGGTTTTTATAATCAGCTCCAAAACTTTTTTCCTTTCCTCCCCCCGACCGTTTTGTCACATCTGACCTTTTGCCGGGCACTTCCTTGCATTTTCTTCTTTTCCTTTAATCCCCTCTTTCTTCCCTCAGTCCCTCGCCTTTCTTAGTGAGGTGAAAGGAACTCTCCGAACTTCTTTGAAGGCGATCCTCCACCCTCTTGCTTATGGACCCCCCCTCTTGCAAACCCAGTGCCTTTTTTTCCAGTGGGCCTTCCGTAACAATTCCGGTTCCACTCGTCCGGCACCGATTTGGAATTTTTTTTTTTTCCCAGGTAGCTGTTGATGCTTTTTTTACGAGATTTTTACTTCCCCCGGAGGCCCTTCCTTCCTGCGAGTCTTTCTTTCTCTCTGTTATCCCCCGCAAATCGAGCCTTTTATCATATTTTTTTTTTTTTTTCCGCTTCGTAAGTGCCCCTTGTAAGCTTCTGCATTTCTTCTGACAAGCCTTATTGCCTCCCGAAGATTTCAGCTGATTCTATACTTTTCCAGGGTCTCTTTTTCCAACAGGGTTTTCCAATGTTTTTCCTCCCCTGCTCCGACTCGATCTTTTTCAACTCGATTAATCCTTGACCTTTCCGCTTCCTTTCTATCGTAAATTTTTCCTTTTCGTGATGTTTCCTCTCCTGTCTATTGTCCCCTCTTCAGATCTTCCTGACAGAAACCTTTTTATGTTAAAAACCTGTCATTCTCAGTGTTATCCACCCAGATTCCCCGCCGATATCTCTTTATCCAATTCTCCGCGTCTTCGAATTTTTCCCGCCACCAGTTTCCTTTTTTCAGATCAGTTCTTTCCCCCGTCTAATCTCTCTTCTTTCTCCCTGTTTTAGAGATAGTCTTTTTTCCGCTTTTCTCTTGTGGACTTTCTTTTTCTCCTCGTTTTTCCTTGATTGGCCCTCTATAGCAGGTCGAAGGTGGAGTTTAAGATCTGTTGTTTGCAATCTTTTTTCTTTTGAGCCCGAATCTCGATTTTTGGCGTTCTCGTAAGGCCTTTCTATTGTGAAACATCCTCGGAATTTTCTTCCATTTGTCCGCGGAGCGGCGTTAGGGTTTTATCGAGTTGCCTTTTTGCGTTTTTTTGGATCCTCCGTCAGGGGCTTTGTCCCCTTGGTCCCCCCCCTTCCCGGTGGCCTTCCCTTCTAAGCCCTTTTTTGTTCCTATGACACGACGCTCATGCTTTTTGGGTGTTGCGTGATTCAATCGACGTGTTTTCCTTTGGCCTCTTTTTTTCAGCGTTCCTCCTCTCCCCAGGTAACCAATATGTTTTCTGAGATTTGCTTACTCGACTCTTTTTTTTTGGCGCCCTAGTTTTTTGTTTTCTTCCTTCTTTGAGCGGCCTCCCTAATACCTGGTTGTGAAACCCGGGATTTCTCCCCCTGCAATGATCCTCTTTTTTTGTAAAAGCTCTTTTTACTTCACTTCTCCACTCTTATTTTTTCTATGGGGACACCCCGCTTGGTTTTTTTTCGTTTTCATGCCTTCTTTGTTCGATTTCCTTTCCCCCATCTGTTTTCACGAGTTTCCGGTGACTTTGCAGTCTTGGATCCAGTTCGTTCATACACTTTTCCCGCCTTAGTCGCACACCTTCCGCGTTTCTGTGCTTCTGCTAGACCCACGTGGTTTTATGATCGTGATCGCCCCCAGCATGCTCTTGGTCTGTTGGCTCTCTTGGGAGTGCACCTTAACATCGAGTGTTTTCCTGGCTGAAAATAGTCCCGTCCATTCTGCATCATTTTTCTGACCATAGTCCTTTCCCCAGCTCTTTTTCCTTTCTCGGATTCCCCCCTTCCGCTTTTAAGTATAACCCCTTCTGCCACGGAAACTTTTTTCTTTTAATGTCTCGGGAGTCTTCTATGGTGCACTCCCTCCGATTGGGCCTTTTTGTTTTCTCGGAGTACTCCCTTTAATTGGCTTTTTTGGACGGTTCCTTTCCCCAAGTAGGACAGTTGACAGATCTCCAACCATGACGACTTGTCGGAGTCCCGGCTCTCTCTTCTTTTCCTTTTTTTTTGCCGGTTCTTCCACCACAAAAATGTTGAGCCCTCGTCCTTTATCAAATCACTTTTCACGGCCCCGTGCGCCTCTCCCTTTTCTTTCTCGTTTCTTTTTTTTTGAAATCCTTTCTCGACCATTTTTTTTGTTGCCATTGTCTTACATTCTCGGCCGTCCCTTTTTGAAATCCCCCGTTGGCCCTGACCCTCATCGCCCCCCCCCCAGATTCTCCCATTAGACTGAGATCTTTTTTTTCCCCCAAATCTTTTTTCTTTCTTTTCGACCCCAACGTTTGCTCAAACCCCCTCTCTCCTCAAATTCCTTACTATCTTTCGTTGTTGTCTCTTTTTTTTCTTGTAAGTTTTGAGAGGGGTTTTTATTTAGTACCATTCGCTGTCTTCCTCCGCTGGTAGTTTTCTTCTCTCGGTCCCCTCCGAATTTTTCCCGGCGTGAAATTCCTTTTTCTCACGACTAATGATCTTTCGTTTTTTGCCGATTGTCCTGCTGGTGTCCATTCAGGATTTTTCCCCTCTCCCCCTCTTTTTGAGAGAGCCCCCCAGGATTATCCCGAGTTGCACTTTTTCGGATGATTTACACGGCACCCTTTTGGGCTTTGGAAAACTCTTTGAAGCATCTGTTTAGTTTCTGCAGGAAACTTTAGCTTTGGTTGGCGAATTCTGTCCGAAGATTTTCCATCGATTCCTTTTGTAAACTCGGAGACTCTTCGATTTGAGAGTTTTTTGCACCTCTCATGAGCAACCGATTAAGTCTTTATTTTTAAGAATTTTCTGTAATTTCTCCTTTAATATGCAGGCCCCCTTGCTACCGGTTTTACGGCGATTAATTTTTTCTTCCACGGTCCTCCTTCGACTTTTGGCCTGGCCTAGATTTCTTTTCCAGCGCAGTCCACTTACCCCGTAATGGATTTTTGCCAGTGCATTGAGTATTTTTTCTCCCGGATTTTTTAGCGCCTCAAGAACTCCCCAGAGTAATTGATTTCTCCTTCGGCGGCGGTCTTCTGGCCGTTAATCCCCTTTTTCCCTTTCTTCCCTGTCCATTTCTTTCGGCAGACCGTGAAGCCCCCTTTTTTTTCCCGTTTCCTTCTGATCCGTCTCTTAATCCTTCTTTAGGGCGCCCCCTTGTATGGTCTTTTTTTCGGGGATACACTGTAGTGGAACCTGCAAGGCCCGAGGGGCTTTTCTCAAATTCTTGCTCCTTTCCATCGCAGGGTCCACAGACGCCCCGTTGATAAGGCGGATCATCCAGCGAGTCTTCCATCCCTTCCAAAATGCCCCTCTAATGGTTGCGAAGCCCCTTTGAGTACTATGGGTCATCTCCGAATCTTTCCGCGGCCCCCGCCCTTCTCGAGTTTTCGTCGGACCAGCGTGGATATTTTAGCCAACCCTTTTTTTTTTTCCTGCTCTTGCTCTCTTTTTTCCTTTCTCAATTCTTTCCCTTTTTGCCAGTTTCAAAAAATGTGAGCCTTAGTTTCCATGGCCCAATCCCCACTCGATATCCCCCAGTTACAATCCTCCTACGACTTCCTTTTTTTTCGACCAGGCCTTTTTTTCCTCTAATCCGCCTTTAACGTGGAAAAAGTTCTTCCTCGCCCGAAAAACCCTTTCTTTCTTTTCTCTTTTACACCTTTTTTCCCCCCTCTCTTTTTTTCTGTCCCAAATCCACACCCGGGCTCACTCTGCAATTCCACCACTCTTATGAGTACTTCCCGTTTTCCCCAATATCCCTTCTTTTCCTCCTTTTCTCTTTTCTCCCTTACGTTTCTGAGTGTGAATTCGTTAGCGTTCTTTTTGATTGGAAGCTTTCCTTTTTCCTCGTGTTCTCCGGGTCCTTTTTCTATCTCGGTCTCTTTACCAGAATTTTTGCGAAAATCATGTTCCCCCACGCAATCTGTGGTTTCGTCATCGCTCGGAAAACCCTTGATTGAGGTCTTCATTTCTTTCCACCCACTTTTTTCGCCGTATTTTTTCTTATCGTTTGCACGGTTTTTTTGTTGGTCTTAAGGCAGTTTTTTTTACCCATGTTTCCCCCTTTTTCAAAGACCTTTCATCTCTAGGACTCGAACTGAGGACACCCTCTCTTTTCTCCTTGGGTCCAATCGTCCCAAAAATGTGTGCCTTGTATGACTCCCCCTTTTCATTTTTTTCCCTTATTTTCTTTCTGCCACAGGCCAGATTCTTCCCCCATAATTAACGCCTTTCCCTATTATCTTGATTACGTTTTTTTATTTCCTTTTCGAGTTTTTTTTCCCCTCTTTTTATCCGATTATCACTGCATCGGTGACCCGCCTTTAGCAGCTCCCTTTGCCTCCTCCATCTTTTTTGTCCGATGCCCCTAAAAGTATTGCCCGGATTCCCGTCGCGACTCTTGTTCGGCCCTTCCCGTGTCTTAACCCCCTTTCATTTCACCATACCCGCCTCTGCCGAGGTTCCCCCGCGCTTTTAGCTCTAGGTCCCCATCCCTTTAATAAAAATTGGCGCAACGACTTCCCGACCTGGTAAGATCTTTTCTTTTGCCTTCTCGACCACGAGTTAAGTCCTAGCCCCAAGAAGCGCGCAGGTATCTTAGGTCTTCCCTTGGAGAGAGTTTTGAACTTGACTTTTTTGCACCCTTAGACGCATGATGCTGTTCAAGGCGTTTTTTTCTTTTAATTCCACAGTTATTTGCTGGTTTATATAAGCGGTGCTCTTTCGTCCCCCCTCCGGACACTTCTCCTTCCATGGTGTTTCCCTCCGTACCCCCCCGAAAAATAGGAGCATCCTTTTTCCTCCGGATCGGAGAGTTCAAACAGTCTTTCTCCCCCCACTTTTTTTTCTCAACGCGCTCCCCACACCTTTTCCGAATGAAGTATCGTCTCTTGTCCAGGGATCTTCCACCCCGTCAGGTCCCCAAACTTTCAGTTTCTTTTTCTCCCTTGCACAATCGACTCCTTGACAGCCCGTGCGCGCTTTTGGTTGAGTCCGAACCATCTGTCTTTTCAACGCTCCTTCTCCTTACATTTTTCTTCGGCACTCCCGCCCCGATCAGTTCTCTTGACTTCCGCCAGATTATCCTTTTTAACACCTCCCCTCTCTCTCTACCCCTTTGGCACCCCCACCTTTTCTGCGGATAAGACCGTTATGTGCCCCTCAAGCGCTCTCTCGGGCAAACTCCCCCTCTTGGACGACTTTTTCTTGTCTTACGTTGGTTTTTTTGATCGCTTTTTTCTTGTTGGCTGGCAGCATAACGACTGCACTCCCTTCTTGCCATTTTTCGCCGCTGCTTCCGGATTGGTGTTCTCCCATTCATGTTCTCAAGCTTTTTTATGGCGCTTCCTTTTCTCTTTTCAGGAAATGGATCTTTTGAAACACTTCTTTTCCCTCTATGGGAGCGGGGGGCGGGACGATTGGCTCCAAATTTTCATTGGGGAGTCTTTGTATCTACACCGGCAGGGGACTTCAGGCAAACCTTTTCCCCCTTGGTGTTTTTTTTACCAAGACCCCTTTCCCAGAAATTCCTTGTAGAGGATCCTTTCTGCGGACTTCGGGGTTTTATATGTGTTCAACCAGATTTTTTGAATCCCCGAGTATTCCTTGGCCCTTCCCACTTAGTTTTGTTTTTGGTTTTCCACCGCGGGCGATCTTCCCCCAATCTTTCTCCGATTCCCATCCTTCCAACTTTTTTTGCCACCATGAAAGCATCGCTGAGTTCGCATGTTCCACCCCACGCGTTCCTGTATTTCAGGCCCTCACCTGTTCTTCAAGAAAATCCCTCTCGGCTTATTTGGCCTGGCTTCCCCCCCACTCTTCCCCGTCCCTCCTCCCCCCCTATTTTTTCGATCCGCCAGCATACTGAGGGGATATGAAGATCACTATCACGCGCCGTTTTCCCCTAACCCCCCTTCCTACTTTTTCCATGGTTCTTTGTAGCTCCCCCAGTCGTAAATAACCGGTGCCTCAAATTTGGAAGACGTTTTGAAATCCCCTCCCAGTGTTCCCGAATTTTCCCTTGCTGCGCCTTTCATTCCCCACAGAAGGATGCGAGCCCTGATCTTTCTTCTAGTGTCTTTGGCTCAGGCTTTTTGATTCCTTTTAAAGTCCACCATCCTTGCTCCTTCCCCGTTACTGTTTGCACCGATGTTTCTTCTGATCTTCCGCGCCGCTTCTTCCAACCTTTGAAGGCCCAAATTTAATGTGCCCTCCTTCCCCCGCCCTCTCAGAATCCCTTTTCTAGTCCTTGATAAGTGAACCTCGAGTGCTTAAGAAACGTCTTTCTCGGGAATCACCTCCAACCCTTCGATGAATTCTCGTCTTCAGGATTTTGTTATCATTCTTTTCCAACGGGCGCCGTCAAGTCCCCAGAACTCTCATACAGACTCCCAACCCCACAGGTTTTCCCCCCATTTTCACCAGCGCCGCCGCCGACCGCCTTTTTGGGGAGTGTTTTTGAATTGTGGGCAAAATCCTCCATCCCTTCCTGGCGCGCCCGACAACACCACTCCTGGTGTATGAATTTCGCCGCGTTCTCTTAAAAACTCTCTTCTCTCGGACTGGATTTTCATTTCTCGTTAACTACCTCTTAATCCTGAGTAACGCTGAGGCTTTCTTCTCTTTTGCCTTCTTTGAGCGAGTGGGCTTTTCTTCCTCAGGAGCTTTCCTCCTAACGTTTTTCTTTTTGAATACGCTCGTGATTTGAATCGTTGTCCCTATCGCTTTGTTTTACAGTCCCTCGTCGATTTTTTTTTCAGACCGTCCTTCCTTGTTTTCCTGTGCGTTTTTTTCTTGTTCGGTAGTCGAGTTTTGTAACGCCCTTCGTTTCTAACACCCCTTGCGAAGGCCCCCTTATTTCTTTTCGTTGGCGGATGTTCCAACATTTTGGTTCCCTTGGAGATGGCGATGGCACCCCAGTCCTTCTTCCTTCGTAACTCCCCTTTTTTCATGTTCGACCCAGAGATTTGGTCGTCTCAATGTCTGATACCCCCCTCTTTCGGACTTCCTCTCGTGCGCTCCCCCCTCGGCGATCTTTTTTTCCTGATCTTCCATCCTTAACGGACGCAGGGTTGAATCGTCTATCTCTTAAGGTTTTTTACGTCCCTCTCCCTTCGTATACGATTCCGCACAACATGGTGAAACCTACATTAACTTCTTTCGGCTCTTTCTTTTCCGGTCCTTCACCCCGGATTGCCCATATATTCCTATGCGTACTCCAGACCAGTCTAATTGACTCGGCGAACAGCGTGCTTTCTTTCATTCACCTCCCACTTTCCCGAGGCGTGTGGCCTTCGTTTCCAGTCTTCCCACATGGACTTCCCTGCCGAAGTCGACGTCACGAGTACTTCCACTTTCTCAGGAATTCCAAGCCCCGTGCATGGCATATTTCTCAAAATTGCCGGCAGTCATTGGCCCCTCCCTTCGAGTTTGACCCTTTTCCAGGCGGGCTTCCTTTTCCCAATAGACCTTAATCCTGTTCTTTTCACACCATGCATGGAAGTAATCAGCCGCTTTCCGCTCCCCCTCGTCGTCCCCCTTAATGCCTTGCGATCCCTCCCGAGTATTGGGCCCCCTAGCAGTAAGAAGATCTTTACTGGCCTATCTTTCCAAGGACAGACTCCTTTCGTGTCGTCGTTTTTTGTTCCCTTTCTCAACAAACGATAAGATACGATTATTCTTTTTCTCAATAGACTCAATTATCAATTATTTGGCAGCCTCCCATGTTTCCCTTTCGAAATCCATCTCTCCAACACGCACTCAGACCCCCAATTTTTCCAGCTTTCCCCTTCTCTCGAATCCCACTCCTTTTCCTCGACTCTTCTCAAAGACAAAGGGCTTTCTCCCATCGTCATGATTCTTAACTTCCTTTAGCTTGCTATGCCCAATTCTCGGCTTTTTTCCAAATTCACGGCTACCTCCTAGGTGCCCTCACCCTTCTCTATCCTCCCCATGTTCCTTCTTTGAGACCTACGTTGGAGATCCTCCGCATGGAAGCGCCTTCCCTATGTGCATTTTTAATCTTCTGGTTCTTTTTTCCGTAGCTTGAGGTGTTACTCTGATGCTCGACATTCTACTGAGAGGGTCGAGATCCGCTTTTTTCAATTTTTCGTTGAACCCTTGATTTCGATAACCAAAGTCCGCTTGCGGGTCTGGCGCTGGTCCACACATTCTTTTTCCAGTGGGGGAGTCCTTGGAAACTTTTTTGTACCTTTTTTGATGCTTGATAAATGACTACCTGGTTGTTAGATTACTTGAGATCTCCTCTTCTTTTTCTCTACCCCTTTTTTTCACTTTTCCTTTTGACTGACCTCCCCTCGATGTGGTTCCAGAGTAGAGCAGGCCCCCTTCGGTTGCCCCTCTCCTTTCCTAAAGTCCCCCTTCCCTTCCCGTTTTTAACGGATTTCCTGCTTTCTTAGAGGATCGACCAGGAATGCCTGGCCTCTATGAACCTCCTTTTATCCACGGCTTTTGGCCCTCGAAATTCCCCCCTAGATGGTACTGATTTCCAAGATTTCCGTACTTGGGCTCCCCTCCCTTGTTCCTCTGAAGTCTTCGCATGACTTATTTCTACCTGTTCTTTTATTTCCGAACGATGGGAGTATTCTTTTCCTTAGGGTTTGGGGAATCCCATATGAAAGACAGCCATAACATTCCGGAACCTCTCTTCTCTTGGAATCTTTCTTTTCTTAGGACCTGGATTCAAGAAGCTACTTCATCCCTTATGCTTCCTTCTTTTACAAAATGTTCCGCTTTTTTTTCTCGGACCCTTCCTCGTGGTGATTCTCGATTGAAGCCCTCTGAGCGACTGTGAAACTTCTTATCCAGTCTGAATGCCTTCCCCCTCCGATCAGCGATGATTCCACTTCCCCCTACGGCTTTCTTTTGCACGTCTCTTTTTTTTAACGAATTCGAGCTCTTGATAGACGAGTAGTAGTAGTCCCTTCTCTCGATTTTTCGTCCCCTTTCTTGATAACTCGGATTGCCCACCTGAGCACTTTTGCTCCTTTCGTCGTCCTTCTCTCCCTTTTTATACCCTGCAGCTCCTTTTTTTCCCAATTCCCTTTTGAGCTCGCGAATGACCCCCCTCCACCGTTTATATCTCTAAATCCCTTTGCTTCGGAATTTTTTTCCAAATCCCAGTGATGTTTCACCTTTGCGCTTCACGAAACTCCCCCCTTCCTCCCTCCACAGATTTCTCTTTTTTTCCCCCACAAATCCTTTTTATCACCCCTTCTCATTCCTCTCTACTGGTTAAGTTCCTGATACCTTTCGCCCCTCCCCCTCCAGCCCCGAAATTTTTCCAGTACTCATCCGGTTTTTTTCTGACGTGGAGTCTTGTTCTTTTCAGTTTGAGCTGTCAGGGCTCTCCTGGATTCCCCCGTTCTTTTCCTTCTTTAGAATTTTATTTCCCCCGTGAAATTAAGTTGGTCAGACTCCCTTTCCCCTGATAGGGGTTTTTTTTCCACTCTTCTTTTTAGGAGTCTTTTTTCCCCCGATGTTCCTTTTATCCCCAGTCCGAGGTCGCGCTGTTTTCCAAAAGCTTCTGGTTGGCTGTCCTTTTAACATTTTTTTTAGACTGCGTGTTCCTGTTGTTTTCTCCTGCACATGCAGATTGGCTTGGTAGGCCCGATCACTCTCGCGGGTCCGGTGACGCTTTCGTCTCTCCGGGTTTTTCCCCGTCTTCCCCTTGAGGGCACCTATCCTTTTCGATTCCCCCAATCTTTTCGGTTGGGACTCGCCGTCGCCTTCACGACCTTTCCTTTATTCTTTTTCGACGTCACTGCGTGTCTGGTCGTTCCTGCCAGGCTTTTTAACCCGCCTCTACCTTCCCCTTTGATGTTCTTTCTTTCTAGGGTGGTAACATGGTTCCGGCCGTTTCATCTCAGTTTTTCATGTTTTCCCCCCCTCCCGTCCCTTTTTTTTGAATTGGCTGACCTCTAATTTTTGAGATTATTTTTTCGAACCCCTCTTTCCTAGGGACTAGGTTGCATGAGGGGTTTTGCAGTCCTCCCCGGGATTCCGGCCAGTGACCGGTTTCCTTTCGTTCTTTACTGTCCGTGTAGATATTTCTCTTGCCTTCCTCTCTGTCATACCGCTCCCTTATGCATTTTTGCACCCCTTCTTGATACTATTGGAACGTTTCCTTTCTTTCCCCCCGGATTCTTCCCAGAAATAGTCCAGATAGTCAATGTGTCAATGGAGGGCCTCAACCCTTTCTTTCCTAAGGGGCCTTTCAGCGATTCTCACGCCTCTTTCTCTTTTATCTTGGACCTTCCCCACGGAGATCTTTCTTTCCTCCCTTTTATGGAACCGCCTCAATACTCTTGGGAGGGTTTTTTGGATTCGTTTCCGGGAAGATAGCTTAATTAGTCTAAAACGTCCCCCCAACGTCGGAAATTTTGATTCAAACCTTCTCCTTCGGAGTTACCGAATGAGGTCAGCTACCCTTTGATTTTTCTCTCAGTCTTACCCCCCCCCTCCGAAGTACAAACCTTCGAAAGGCTTCCCCGTCGATACACCCGTTGCACTCTCAAGTTTTCCCATTCCAAGACTTTCCAGTTACCACTTTTTTCTCCCAGCCCTCCACTCCTCTATGGCTGCTTCACCTCCCCTCATGTCCGATTCGATCGGCCCTCCACCCTCTTATCGTTCGGTCTCTTACCCCTGGCATCCTTTTCCCAGTCTTTCTCCCCAATTTCTCCTTCTTTTACGGATTTCATTCTTACCTCCCCTTCTCGCTCTGCTTTTCCAATTCTTCTCGGTTCCTCCCTCTCTAGGCCCTTCCTTCCCCTCTTCTCTTTCTTTTCCTCCTTTTTGGTTGTTGAGAGTTGGACTTTTTCTTTTGCCTGAATTTTTGTTGTTTTTGTGGTTAGCTGGTGGTGAGTGATCCCTGAGGTAGAATCCTTTTCCTTCCCCGGGGTTTGACCCCTCATCCCGCTTCCGGATTTTGTTTTTTTCCAGCACTTTGTTGCTCTCGACTCCTTTTTCAGACCGAGCCAATCCATATCGGGGTTTTTTGCTCCGTAAGCTTTTGCCTGTCTTTTTTTCTTTCGTCGAGTTCACATCACGCTTTTTGAGACCTTTCTCCAACCCCCCTTTCGATTTTTGGCGCGGTTTCTTTTTCACCCTGCTTGACTTTTCCAGGGGTTATTTTCTAGAGGGGTTACGGCACTCCACATTTTTCCAATTGGCTCCAATGAGGGCTGCCAGTTTTACAGTACTTCTCCCCTGAGATGCGTCACTGCTTTTCTTTCTCCCGACCCCTTCATGAGGTTTTCTTTTTTTTTTTGGAGATCACGTCTTCCTTCTCAACCCCTCCTTCTCAGGGGGGACAGCCTCCAGGAGTTGCCTCTACGATCCCGCGGTCCAAAGGCCCACTTTCTGCTTCGATTTGTGTTTTATAATTCTTCCAGCCGTGCTCCAAGAAGCGATTATTTTCCTTTCTTTCGTACCTCCTTCCCTCTCCGGGATATGTCCGTTAGCAAACTGCTGCAACCTTACCTGGTTGCACCGTACCGCTTCATTAACTTCCTTTTAAGGCTCTTTTTTTCTTATTGTTGCTTCTGCGAACTCTAGATGGTACGCCCCCCGAATTTGGCTATTCCCATACTTTTCGTACTTTAGTCCGATCATTGGCCCTCCCCGCTCTCCTCCTGATGGGTCTCTTCTAAGAGTTTCTAGTGGATATCTTTGTTTTCTCCTCTTTCGAGAAACTTTTTCCCACACCAGTAACTCTGCCTCTCTTCCAATTACTCTTTGTAAGTATGGCCCTTTACTCCCCCTTAATCACCTTTTCG
>Ga0179591_1367125_pt1 | contig 21049 bp, 35 predicted proteins | sample CZOMad2_1_08_16f_FD_182891 | JGI IMG/M metagenome (GOLD analysis project Ga0179591, IMG submission 182891) | Vadose zone soil fungal communities from Angelo Coast Range Reserve, California, USA - CZOMad2_1_08_16fungal (PacBio error correction) | ecosystem: Environmental > Terrestrial > Soil >... | reverse complement strand
TCCGAGGCCCCTTTGGACATTCTTCTTGCGCCCTGAATTTTCCTTCCTTCTTTCCTTTCCTCGTATTTTTTTTTTTTTTCCCTCGAGTGCCATTATGAGAAGCCCGAGGAGTTTTCAAGTCTTCCCCAGTCCTTTCCAGTTACCCCTTTTCGCGGGAGCTTGAGTTTCTCCTCATACCGGCGCTAGGCCTTTGATACAGCCGCAGTCCCGCTTACACCTCTCTCTCAACCCCAGCGCGTTCCCAGCTCTTCTTTCCCAGCCCTGGACCCGAATGCCACCCCCCTTTATTATTCCCTTTGGAAATACTTCCTACCAGTACCCTTCTTCCGTTCTTTTCTCCCCTGGAGTCCCCATCATCGTGCTTCCATACTGAACCTTGGATACATCTCCTTGAAATTTCTTTCGTGGGCTTCCCCTTTTAGTTCCTTTTTTGAAACTTTTTGCACGTAAGCAAGTCGAAACCCCATTTCGGGATGCTTTTTTTTTCCCCCAAACAGAGGTACCCTTCCCCCTGATGCCCCTCCCCTTTTCCCTTTATCCCCGGAAATATGCAGCGTCACAGGCCCCCTCTTCTCAAGATTTCCCCGAACCCCCCAACTACTACTATACCCTGTTGTTTTCTGTTGAAGACCGTATTTTTTTTTTTTTTTTTCCCCGGGCTTTTCCACATGGTTTTCGATGGCTTGAGGCCTTTTTTTTTTTTCCCCCCTCCCCCCGGTTTCTTATCCCTTACCCCCTTTGCGCGAGGGAATGTTTTTTTTCCAAGGATGTTCCCTACTTCTTCCTTCGGCCACCTCTCCTCGAGGCCTTTACTAAGGGTGACGACATACCCGCGTGATTTTCCCTTTCAAGTCTCTTTTTCTGTTCTTTTCTCACCCCCTTCCTTGTTGATTTTTTTCACCAGTTTTTAGGGTCTTCTCCGCAGCGTGGTAGATTGCGCTGCAAGTCTTTTCCTTTCCCCCTGGTTATTAGTAATTCCCTTGTACAATCTTTTTCCCTTGACCCCTTCCAATTGATGGCTGACTTATTGTTTCACTCATCCTCTTTTCTGGCTTATCCCTTTTCAGGACCGTCCCTGTACTCCCCCCCCCTAGAGATGCAAAGAGGCTTCTTTTTTTTGTAGAGGACCTCGAGCTTTCCTTCGAAGTCTTTTCCTTCCAAATACTCATGAGATTTTAAGGAAGGGTCCCGAGATTTTCCCCGTTTCCTCCGGACCCTGTAAGAACCCCCCATTCCTCCCGAATTTCAGATACATTAACTAATTCCTCGTCTTTTTCCCGATTTTCCCTTTAAGATAAAACTTCCCCACTTTGCGGATTCCCCCCTTTCCCTCAGCGCAGAGGTCCCCTCACCCTCCTTTGATAGTCCCGATTTCCCCCCCACTTCCCCCCAAAATTGTTCCCCCCCCTGATGAAGATTCCCCCCTTATGACTGATGTAGGGAGGATTGGAGCTTCCAACCATTTCAAAGTTTTTCTCAATCTTTCCCCTCAGACCCCCCCTTCCCTCGATTTTTTTTAGTATCCGTATGAAAGATGTTCACAACAACCTCCTCCTTTAGTTTTTCCCCGGGAAACCTGATCGGAAAATTGATTTCCTCCCGACTCCCAGACCCCCAATAGTCTTTTGAGGGCTTTCCCCCTTCTGTCGGTTTCCTAAAGTAATCCGGCCCTTATGAGGGCCTTCTCAGCCGCCCTCTTCCTTCGGGTCTTTCTTCAGGCTTTCTCCGCCCATTTTTTTTCCCCCATTCGGTTTTTCACTCCGGTGAGAACTCTCGCTTTTGCCGTAAGGTTTTTCTATCCCCCCCCTTCATTTAAATTTTTGATAAAGCAACCTTTCTCCAGGCCGCGGGGTCTTTCTGTGCGCGACCCCCCAACCCACCCCCCCCCCCCCCCCCCCCCCCCCCCCCCCCCCCACCCCCCCCCCCCCCCCCCCCCCCCCCCCCACCCCCCCCCCGATTTTTTCTTTTTTTTTCATGATCCGAAACACAGTAACAAGTTTGCCCCACACAGCCATCCTTTTCTGTCATTCTTTTTTCCTGAAATTTTGTCTCCGCTTTCTTTTCGAGAGTCCTTTTTTTTCTGATTCTAGTAATAGGTTGCGCTTTCCGACTGGCTTTCAAACTTTTTTCCCTGTGATCCCACGGCCCTTGACTTTCTTTTAAGACCAGCCGTGCGACAATGACCCCCTCCACTACTTTTCCCTTCTTACCTCTCTTCTTTTGACTCGTCTTCTTTTTTTTTTCTTGATCTTCCCCCACTGAAATACCCCCCTTCCCTCAGTTCGTTCCCTCCCCCAATATTTCATCAATTTGAGCTTTCCCCCTTAAAGACTTTTTTTTCCTCCCAAAGAGGTCTGCGTCACCCCTAACCTACTATTTCCTTCTGCCGGCTCTGCATTAGTTCTGTCCCCCCCCTACTTTTTCTTCACTTGTACTGGCGCCTGATTTTCCAGCCGCTTCTCCTTTTCTTTCCTTCAATTTTTTCAACACCCCTTCCTGCGCCCTTTCTCTTTTTTCGAGAGATGCCCAAGACTCGCTGTTTCTCAGTTTTTTCCATTTTGCTCCCACTTGGCAATTTCAATTACCTGTAACTTCCCCCTGATAGGAGTCAAAGACAGCATTCTGGATTGGAATGCCCTGCCGGGAGAGAATTCACGTGTTTCCACACTTCTCGCGTGCCCCTCCCTCGCCTTCCCCCCCCCACCTTTTTTTCGGAATGCCCTGGATGAAGATAATTCCCCCCCCCCTTGACGACCTTCTTCCCCCCCGATGACCCTTTTTTTTGATTTTCAGATTCCCAGAACAATCTCTGATTAAGATCATCTCTTTTAAATTTTCCGCTTTGCACACGGCTTAGTGCAACTGCAGTCTTTTCCCCCATCCGCTTTGGTCCCCTCTTCCTAAACTCCTCTAAGTTTCTCCTCTTTATACCCCCGGAATTTAAACTGCGTCGCCCAAATTTAATACCCCCCGAGATTCACTTACCCTCCGCAATCTACTTTCTCCTTTTTGTTACCCCCCGCCTTTTTTACGAACGGATTCCAAAATGCCTACATGAATTACTGTTTTGTCTCCGTCTTCCCTAGGACCTGTCATGACCATCGATGCGCTCACTCATACCCTTCCCCCTTTCGTTTCCTCCGAACCCTTTTTCAGGTTTTTGGATTTATAGCCCTATCACCCCACCCCCCCCCTTCACCCCCTAGATCAGCGAGTTTTTTTAGGACCCAACCCCCCCCCTTTTTCCGGCGAGCCTCTGCTGACATATGACCCCCCGCCCGAGCCCCTTTAAGGACCCCCCCTCCTCTACCCCATACTCGGTAACTTTTTGAGATCCGGCAGGGGGTATCATGACCGGACCCCCCCTTTTTCTGAGTGAGTTTTCGGTTCCTGGCAATTTTTTCCCTATAAAGGTTCTAAATACATTCTACTTTTAACCATAGGGCCCCCCAGTGGCCAACACTTTTCCCCTTTCGTGGATCCCTTTTTTACCCCCATTTTTCAATTCAGGTCTCGAAATTTAAATATGGTAAGGGAGGGGACCATTTTTTTCTTTTCAAGTCCCATTTGGTAAAGACCCTTTTTCCCCCAGACCCTTTTTTCCGTTGAAACCCTCAACAGGAGGGAGTTTAAACTTTCCTTGAAGGCCCAAGAGTCCATTTTTCGTAAGGGACTTTTTTCAAGAAGAGTGGAGGGAAGCCGTTCACTCCCCCTTAGCCATTCCTCGATGACCCTCTTATTATACTTTTTGAAAAAGAGAGGTCGCCCGGACCGCATTTTCTGTTTTTTTAAAGTTTGGAGAACCTGACGTACTTCTCCCGCGTTTCTCTAATTCACCCCCCCTTTTTGAGTTTTCCCGTTTACCAAGCAGACGCCTTAGATACCTTTCTTGTCGCACCCCTCCTAAGGTTTTAGAAGCGAATCGTCGTTCCCTCCCTGTAACCTCCCCTTCACCCCTCTGTCACCCAAAGTGTCAGGACCTCCTTTCAATCTTCGACTCCCGTGATTGCTGTATTCTTCCCATATTTTCTTCTACTCCTCATCGGGCTTCTCATCCCGCCTTTTTCTTCGTAGTAATTTCCCCCCCCCCACCCTTCCATGGGGAACGTGATGCCAGGGGACCATTTCGCCCCTGAGTCCAATATGCCGTTCACTCCCTCCAGCATCTAGTCTCTCCTGCGTTTCTTCACAGATTCCTGAGTCCCAACGACCCCCCATATACGATGTAACTTCCTTCCGGTATTACGCAGGTTGCTGTTGAACCGAACAGGCAGAAAGATCCCCAAAACTTTCCAATCAAACCCCTCTCTGAGTATCACCCTTTACCTTGGTGTTGTTAGAAGCTGGGACCAGAAGCTCTTTTGGGATTCCTTCAGGCCTTTTCTTTTTTTAGATTTCCCTGTTTCGGAGACTCCCGCTTTTCAAATGCCCTCGGACGTAGTGGAACTTTTTCGGGCTTCTCTTTGATATTCCTGGAGTCGCAATTGTGGACGCTAACTTTGAACGTGTTTTTTCGAGATTTTTTTTCCCCCAAAGATCAAGGAAGGAAGCCCCTCCCTTGTGGTGTCGAGTCCCCTTCTTACTTAGGGTCCTCTGAAAGCTGTTTCCTAGATAACACTACGTTTCTAACTCCCCCCCAGCCAAGATTTTTCCTAGAAGCTCCTTATTTAAGGGCAGATTACGCTCTTTCTAAGACTCTTTGTATCCCCTCCCTGATGTTTTTTGCGGCATTCTTTATTTTGGATCTTCACATGGGTATCACGGGCGGTGCGTCTATCAAATCAGGCTTTTCCATTTTATAATTAGGAGTTTTTTCCGGAGATGCTTTCCCGAGAAAGTTTAGGTCCTAGCTTTCCGGTCCTTCCCCGTCTCCCTCCTTGAGAAGCTGGGAACGGTTTGACAGAACCAGCATCCTGCTCCCGAGTCAATTCCCAGCCCTTTTGGAGCTGGACCCCTTTTTAGTAAAGAGATACATTGGTGAAATTTCAGCTTTTGTAAGAAGTCTAAAATTTCCTTCCTATTCCGGTCCTTTTGGAGGGGAATATAGGCCTTTCCTTAAATTTTTTGAAGCTTTTCCCTACAAGATCCCCCCAAATTTCCCATCCAAAGAGGATTTTTCAATACGAGTTTCTCCAGAGTTAGTTTACTGATCTTTAGAACACCTTGTTCCTCTCTTTTAACCCTTCTATCTTTTTTTTCTCCAGTCCTCCTGCTTAGCCAATAATATGCGGTACCAAGACATGACACTCCAACTTCTTCGTGAATTTCAAATGGACACTCCAGGAACCCTTTCACCTAAGAAGCCTCTTTTTTCCCGTCCCCACTTTTAGCCTCTCTTTTAGAAGCGGTAAGAGAGGCCGTATCCAATCCTTCAATTTTTCGCACTTTTCTTCCTAGGTGGCCGATTTTTCTCCCCTCCCCGCGGCCCCTTCAATTAATTCACGGGTTCTTGCCCGGGCCCCTTGCATGATATTTTCCATTACTTTTCTGTTCTTACTCACCCCCAAAGCTCCTTCACATTTCACAGCACAGGGCTTTTCCCACTTATGGAGTTCCGGAGTATTACCTTTACGGGTCCCGCACCCTCCCCTCACACCCACACCGCCTCCGCTACTCCCTGCCCCCCTCCCAACGGCCCACTCTCTTCCATTCCTATTACGCCTCATACTTCTCCTACTTCTCTTGTCCCCCCCCCCCCCCCCCCCCCCCCCCCCCCCCCCCCCCCCCCCCCCCCCCCCACGGTCCAGATTCACTTAATCCACTCCCCCCTTTTTCCTTTTTGTTTTCCCTTTTGTTATAAAACTAACGTGTAGTGTATATTTCCTGTGCTCCTTTCCCCCCAAAAAACCTCTTTTTTTTTAGTTCTCCGTCTTCCGTTCCCCCCCCCCCTTTAGATTCTCCTTCTCCTTTTTTTGATCCTTTCCGATCCATATCTGGGGGATTTAGTTTTCTTCCAGTTGCTGTCCCTCCCCGCTACCCTTCTTGAGAATTACACCGTGGCCCTCAAGATTCCTCTTCTTTAGAGTTCCTGATATCCTCACCATAATTTCTGTTTAGCTTCTGAAGACTGCTTAGGACAGGTATTTTTTTCTCGGCACTCGGCTTCTTCACCCAAACCTCTGGAGACCCTAGAGGCAAATTTACCGGAATTTTTTCTGGTTCCCGCGATTTTCTCCCCCCTTCTTTTCGGAGTTTCAAGATATGCGCCCGAGCCTTCCGAGAACCCCCCAGGAGACTTTCCCCCCTTTTCAGCCTCTGATACCCTTTTCCGTAATGGCTCTCCCTTTTCCCTTTGAACTTTTCTTCTTCGACGCACATTTCTCAAACAGAAGGACGACAAGCCCCCACCCCAATCCCTATTTCCTCCCGAGATTTCCTCTTTTTGTATAAAGTCCCCCCCCAATTTTACTATTAAAGCGTGCAGGGACCAATCCTCTTCCCCTCTGGATCCTAATTTGGATTTCGTAAGCTCCTTCGATTTTCCGGGGGGCTGGAAGGACACCTATCCCAATTGCTCGAGTTTTTCTTATTTTCCTCCTTATACTCTTGAGGCCCCCCCCTTAGTTGTTTCTTTCCTTCATCCGGAAATATGTACCCTAGACCCCGATTTCCTTTTACAGGTTCAATCTCTTCCTTGACTTAACCTTTCCCTCTTTTTTTCATTTACACTTTCTTTGTTATCCCCTAGATTCCCCGATTCTTCCCTTTGTTCCCTTCAAGACAGGCTTTACAGAGTAAGCAGGAACCCTGAATGTCCCCCTCAACAATTCCCCTTTCCTCCCCAGCCTCCAGTTGGAACCCCAGCTGCTCAGAGCCTTTCCCCCCCCTTCCCTTCTCCCTTCTTTCTGTCTAAACTGGGGTTCCACACCTGGTTCTTTTTTTGGCTCCTTTCCCCCCGTACCCCTAGCAACCGCGCCTCCCTTTTCCAGGGATTTATTTTCTTGAAAGGCTACAGCAAGTAACAACTCGAATGGATTTCCTTCTCCGTTCCCCGTTTTCTCCTGTTCATATCCCCCCGTGGAGTACAGAGGCACTGAGCTCCTGATTCTAAGATCCCCTAGGACCCTCTTTTTCTCCCTATCGTGTCCCAAAGAAGAAATTCCTCAGCCTCCTTCAAAGTTGTTAAGTCTTCCCCGAGTTTTTTCTTTGGAATTCTTTTGCGGGAGTTTCCAGAAGGCACACTATTCGACTTTTCCCTTGTCCTTTCCCAGCGCCCTAAATTTTTTGTTCCGGAATAGTTTCGCCAAGATAGGCCACGAGCTCTTCGAGAATCTTTCACAAAATCTTTTTAGACTTTTTGAGTGATCCCCGAACCCTGGGGAGTTTTCACCCACCTGCGACTTTTCATTTGCCTGGCCCATTTTTCTTCCTGAAGAGAGGCTTCCCCCAGGGAACCTTTCTTGATTTTTTTTATGTTCCTCCTTTGAAGTTCACGGTTTCTCTTCACTACTTCTGGCCGCCCGGAAATTAGTAATATTGTTGACGGTCGGTCAGATATGATTCTTTTTCTCCCCCCACATTTGGACCCCCCTCGGAACCTTTCCTCCTCTATTCCCAAGAGAGTGCGGACTTGCTTATAATCCTTTTCAGCCTCGATTCTCCCCAGGAACGCGCTGTCTCGATCTCCACTTCTATTTTTTAAGTGAGCTCCCAGACTCCCTTCCGTCCTCTCCCCTATGTTTTCTTCCTAATAATGCTGAGTTTGAGGTTTCCACAGTCCCCCCAAAACCTTTAGTGGTGTTTTTTGTTTTTTGGGGGTTTTTTCCCTTGCAAGTTCTCCACCGAGATACTTTAACTGAGCATTCAATACTCTCTCCACGCCCCCTTTTCCGGACTTTTCAACTTTTTTCTGTCTCTTTTGAAAAGAACCCCTTTTGGACGTTCCTTGCCCCTATTTCTTGGTTCCCCGTTTTTTATTTTCCCCCCCCCATAGTCTTCTAATTCCCCCACCACGTGAGATATAGACCCGTGTCCCCGGGCTTCTTGAAGTCCGGTCCCAAGCCCCCCCCTCAATATTACGCAGAGAAAGGCCCAATAGATTTCTTCAGAATTTTTCCCTCCTTTCGGCCTTTCCTTCTCCCGATCCCCTAAACTTTTCCCCCCCCCTCCCCTGTGTTTCCCGGACATATATTTTTATTTCATATATTTACTCAACCGTTGTTCGAGATTTTTCTACTCTCTGGTTAGTTTCTCTTTTTTCAAGCGCCCAAACTGGGGAGACTCCCTGATAGAGACCCTGAGTCTTTCGGGTTCCCCCCATACATTTATTTCCTTGACTTTTAATAATTTGCGCTGAGGTCTCTGCTTTGGTGTGCCGTCTTCCCTCCCCGTGATCCTCCTACTCTTCTGGGAATGTGACTCGTGTCCCCAGGACTTTTTTTCCCTCCAATGACCTTGACTCCCCCCCTCCCCCCCTGAGTTTTCCACGTTTCACGAGGAGGTTTTTATCTCTTAACCCCGCTTTTTTTTCGATTTGAAACTTTTGCGCCCCTCCCCGTTCCTTCGCTTGCTTCAATATCTTTTGTACTTTCATTCATTTTTTTTCGCAGTCTTTGATATGTTTCCTCTCTTCCTGTTTTTTTAAAAGCCCTTGTCCAGCTAAAAGAGGGGTGATAGCCTATAGTCTTTTTTTAGACTACCGGCTCTTCTTTCTTTTTTCCTTACATATTTCTCATCCGACTTCGCGCTCCTGAAAGCGCTTCTTTTCGCCTTCCGGAAAGTCCTTTAGAAAGACTTCCCTTTTAAGAAAGCCTTTCCTCCTTAACGCGCTGCCCCACAAAGCTTAAACGCCTCACCGCGGGTTAATCTCCCTGTTCGGATTCCCACGGGGACTGGCGCCCGCTAGAGTGTTCGCGTTAACCCACTCCGCTAATTTCCCTCATTGACCTCCTCAATTTCCCCACCTTCTTGAATCCCCTTTGTATTACTCTTGATGTAGTTAGGTTTCCCTGACCCCCCCTGTTCCTCGACCCAGTGTTTCCCCCCCGATAACTTTCTCAGATTATCGGGCCAAAAGTATGCCTCTGGTTTGGCCCAAATGCTCCCCATAGATTTTGAGCCTTTTAACCCCCCGCTTTCTATTGTTTATCTTCTCCCCCTCATATCCGACCCTTTCCAAAACCCTTCTCTTAGTTCCCCATGAACTTTTTTTTTGAGAGATCTTGACAAGGTCTTATGATTGTTTTTTTCCCCCCTTAAAACTTCGGACCCCCGTTTCAACTTTTGAATCATTCAGTCTTTTCTCAGAAACTATAGAGGCCGTAAGTCCTATTTTAGCTGGTCTTTTCGAATTCCTTGTTTTTTCCGCCCCTCCGGTTTTTTTCCCCCTGCCAAATCCCGTTCCATGCCCTCCCTGTGTTTCCCTTCCCTTTTTTTCTTTCAGTGGTTTTTTTTTTCGCATTTTTCCCCTTAATTCTCCATGCGTCTGCAACCGCATTAGAAACCCAGTTTCCCCTTTTCCCCTTGAGTGTTTCTCATGACCCTCGGTCAAACCAGGCCCTCCCTTCTAAGGAGTTCCCCTCTTCCTTTTCAACTTTTCCTTCCGAGAAGTCCCCCGGCCTAAAGATTTGAAAGGCCTTTTTATTACACGCGGGCCCCGCCCCCTGAGTTTCTTGCGAAACCTCCCCCTTGTAGTCTATTGAGAAAGAAGCAGTGGGGATTTCCCCTTCTATTTCATCTTAGAGGATGGGTCCTTTTCCTTCTCATTTCCCCCCCCCTTTTTTTTCCAAAGTTCCTGAAGTGACTTAATAGTATCCCTACACCGGTCCCTCAAGGTTTTCTCCGTCTGTCCTCCCCCCAATGATCTTCTTTTCCTTTTTCAAGCCTTTTTATCTCCGACCATACCCCCCCTGCCCTCAAGACACTTGTATCTTTCATCTTCCTTTTCTAATGGCGCCTTGGGCCCTCTCTCTCCCAGTTCCCTTTCTCGGAGTCCACCGCCTTTCTTTTTTTTTTTTTTTTTTTTTTTTTTTTTTTTTTTTTTTTTTTTCTCCTTCCTCCCCCCCCCCAAATCCCCCTCTTTGTTGTTTTTTTCTTTCTTCTTTCCACGAGATGGTCTCTCACAGTCGAACATGGAAACTTTCCCCCTCTCCAAGGCCTCCACCCTAAGATCTGGACTCTCGCTGTTCTTTCGCATGTAATCCTCCTTCATCGAACCTATCTTCGTTTTGGGACTCCCCCCGAAGCTCTTTTCGTGCCCCTTCCCCTCCGAGACAATTCCCTCTTTTTTTAGGAATTCCTTCTTCTCCCGAGGAGAACTGTTTGTCTTCAGCTTTCATTTTGGGGTCTCCCCCCGAGTTTTTTTTCCCTTTTGGATACCCCTCTCTCCCTCCTGACTTTCCCCCCCCTCACCTGGTTCCCCTCGCAACCCCGGCTTTCTTTCTTGGAAAAGCCTCTTTACTCCTCAAACCTTCAGAAGTTTGGGGCAAAAGTTCCAACTGCTGGAGCCCCCTGAGACCCATCCCCTTCTCACCGGAATACTGCCCTTCCCCAATTTCCCTTTATTAATGAATTTCCTTTCCCTTTTTGCCCAAAACATGATTTTTTCCCCCCTTTTCCCCACGAAAGCCTTTATTCCCCCATTTTCCCAATGTTCGGTGGATCCTTCATACAGATTTTCCTCCCTTCTAAACCCTCAGGGTCGAAAGGGCTATACTACCCCGTAATTTTTTTTCTTGAATTCTCTATAAACCCCCTTCGAGTCGAGCGATCTTCCCCCGCTTTTCTTTCCGTGAAATTCCTCCCAAAGTTGCGCGAAGGTATTTTGGGCATATTCCCTTCTTTCTCTCGAGAAATTTTTCCGACCTCCTTCTTTCAGGACCACCCGATGTCAGCCGATGCGTCCCCGGCATTTTCCCCCTCAGTCCCTCCTAGTTCGGAGGCTTCCTTGCTCCTTTCACAGTATCCTCAGTCTTGCCACCGCCCCCGTGAGTCCTTACTAAAATTTGTCGTTTCCCAAACTTCGGGACTCCTTTCAAGATCCCATGTGGCGGCCTCCCGTGAAACCCCCTCTCCTTGCTGAAATCAGGAACCTTCCCGCCCCTCCTTTTTCTACAACTTCCCCCCTACATCGATTTTCTTATCTGTCGGCCTGGGGTAGCTTAAGACTCCTCGAAGAGATTTACAGCTTCCCCCCCCGTTTTTCTCGTGGATCCCCCCCCAATCCCCTGGAGTTAGCAGCGGCTCCTCCCTCTGGCCCCTTTTCCCTGATCTCTCCACCCCAGAGTCTTTTTACATGAATGTATATTAGTTTTCGTACCGTTTTTCTCCGGCTTAAGAGTCCCTCATGATTTCTTTTATTTCCCCCCAAAACGATTTCCTATTTTTTTCTTCATCCTTCTTTTCCCCCAACGCCTAAGTTTTTTCCTCCCCTTTCCCCAAGTTCGATAAACATGTCTTTTTTCTACCCCAGCGCAGAGTGGATGACCCGCCAAAATTTTTTTTTTGCGGTCCCCTTCCCTTCCCTTCCCCTCTCTTCCCATTTAGAAAGTATTCCTTCCTCGTAGGCCTTCCCTGTCAGTACCATTAGCACTAGCAAACTTTCTTTTTTTTTTTTTTTCCCCCGACCTTCAGGAACTTCCCCCCTTTGATTGCCTCCTTCCAGGTCCCCTTTGACCGTGAAGGGAAATGTTTTCTCCAGAGATTCTTTGCACCATCCCCAGACGTAGATTTTCTTTTACGACTTCCCCCCTTTGAGGTCCTCTTTTACCTGGATTTTAAAAGACCATTACTTACCTGTTATAATTCCCCCCCCGACCCTTTTTTCCTCCTTTATCTATGGCCTCCTCGGAACGCCTCTAAGTCCAAGTGGAGGTGTCCAAACTCCAGTCCCTCTTCCCTTCTTAACCTTTCATCCCCGAGATTTCCTTCGGTAGAGCGATTTGTTTGGATTCCAACTTCTTACCCTCCAGGTCTCTTGGCATGTTTCTTAGTTTGCACCTTAAGGGAGGCGATTTGATCTGCTAAATCGCCTTTTTTCCTAGAATTTTCGGATCCTTTCTCCTAGTCTGGTTTTAATACTTTGGAGTAAGGGGAGTCCCCTTCCCCATCCTCTTCCGATTCCCACTTCCCTTCATGATCCACCTTTTGTTTCCTCCGGGATCCTGCCTGACCGTTCCTTTTCCCGTTTTAGCGAAGCGCGCTATATCTCCCCCTGCAAAGACTTTTGATTTTTTTCCCTAAGTTCCGTGAGTACCCTCCATTTCACTCTTTCCGGGTGAAGCCCTGCCTCCCTGCTCTTGCCCTTCCCTCTTATTTCCGACTTTTTTCCAACTTTTTTGAGTTTTTCTCCCCTTTTTTTCCGGAGCTCCCAGCTCCAATAGGAGGGTTTTTTTTAATTCTTCAGTTTCCCTACGTGATTACCATGTTGTCCTCCATTTTGCCCTAATAGTTTTTTAGCTTCCTTCCTTTTTCCCCTAGTATGTCGCCTGACTCAGAGGATAAGACTTTTTTGACGCCCCCTCCGAGCTCCCGATCACGATTTTCCCACGGGACCACTGGCGGTTCCTAAGAAAAAAACTGAGTTCTTCTTTTCTTTGATGAGAAAGCCCTCCCCTAGTACCCCCCCAAGGCAGATTATTCTTAGATTCTTTGAAATCCCCCCCCCCACCCCCCCCCCCCCCCCACCCCCCCCCCCACCCCCCCCCACACCCAGCCATGATCTTCCCCCCAATGGATTCATTCCTCCTTCGAAGTCTTCTGCTAACCATATTTATTTTCTTTTCCCAGGACTGTGCTAGAACCATTTAAAAATTCCCCATCTTCACTCCCCCCTGTAGCCCTCTTCCCGGTAGGCCCACTATCAACCCACACCCTTTCGTCTTTTGGAGGTTCGCTCCGCGAAATTTTTTTTTTTCGGTTCGACAGATGAATTCATTTTCCCCCTAGGTTTTTTTTGAGCCCCCCTCCCTTGAGCTCCTTTACAGTCTTTTTTTTGGAGACTGGAACCCTTAAAAGTTTGGAACCTGAATATTTCTGCTTTCAGCCCCGAAATCTAGGCAAGTGCCGATGTTGAGAACAGAAGTTTTCCCCCTCGCCTCCCATTTCTTTGCTTCTTTCCGTGTCTTTGTGGGAGGTAGTATCCCCCCGGTTCCCCTACTAAATTCCTTTTTTCTAAAGGAAGGTTTTGACTTTCCTTTTTATCTCCCATTCTTTTCCCCATCCATGAAGACCCATTGTTTTTTGTACCCCCCTCCCCCAGAAATTGTGAAGTTCCCTCTTTTTTTTTTGTTTTTTAACCCTCTTCCGATTTTTTCCAAGGGCGAGTAAGTCCGCTTTTTTCTTTCCCTGTGGAGGCTTCCCCCCTTTGACTAGTTACTTTGCGGCCCTCCCCAGCCGTTTGACCATTGTGCACCTACACTTCTAGTTCCGAGTCGTGTTCCAGATTTCGCGGGCAAATTGATTGAAGCTCCTTTGACCTTTTCTGGTAAAGATCTTCTCTTCCCTCCTATACGGTCCTTTTTTTTAGTCCTCTCCCCCTTCCCCCCTACTTTGAAACCCTCGGACGAGGGACGTTAGAGTCTTTATACCCCTCAACCTTTCCCATTTTACTTTCTCCTCTTCTATGGCATCCTTTTCCAGATCTTGTTTGGATTCCTTCTAAGATTTTTTTTGATTCCCCCCATTTTCCCCCAAGCTGTACTTTCCTTCTACCCCTTTCGAGTTCCAGCTCTTTTTTTGAGTCTTAGCCATTACTTTTCCTCTTTCACAGAACGATTTTCCCAATCCTAATGAGAAGAAGCCTTTTTTGAAGCTTTTCCTTTCCCTTCATGTCTCCACTACCAAGGAAGGAGAACCATGACCAAAGACAACTTTCCGACAGTATCTACTTCCTAAGGCTTTTCTCCCGGATTTTCTTGGCAGCTCCTTTTCCTTCTGGAACCTTCCCCCCTTCCCACCCCCTTTTGACGAGAGAGTGATGCCTCATTGACTCTACCATACCTTTTTAGGGCCCTTCTTTGAGCTCTCCTTGAAATTCTTTTCCCCTCCTGACTCCTTACTTGAACTCCTGATCCCTAAGCCATACATACTATTAATATTTCGTCTCACCCCCTAGTTCTTTCAATGGTTCCCTCTTCTTTTCCCTAAAGCTTCCTCCCAGATAATCAGTGTAGTGAACTGATAAGGTCGTTTTTTAATTTCCCCCCTTCCGAACCTTTTTCTCCTTCCCTAATGACTATGTTTCCCCCCCCCCCCCCTTTTCATGCCCTTCTCCTACTCCCCGAAGACTGAATTCGCAGAGTTCTTCACCAGCATGCACCCCGTATATTGTGTATAACCCCCCTGGTCAACCTTTCCCCTTATGGTGTCTTTCCTTCATCTTCAATAGTGATCCAAGTCACCAACTTCCCTCCGATATTTCTTCCCCATAGACCCCTTTTTCAAGTTTTTTCGGATTTCCTCCACCCTCTCGAGTTCCAGCTCATTCGGCGGCTTATAACCCCCCCAAATCAGCTCTTCCCTTGAGGCCATTGAGCTTTTTCCGTCCTTTCGAGCACTTCTCAAATTTTAAGGACCCATCAACTCTCGATCCTTTTTTCGTGGGCGCCTTCTCGATTTTTCGGATTCCCTGCGATCCGACAACGATTCTCGTATGATTAATTCCCCAAATTCTCCTTTCCTCCTGTGTTGTTATACCCCAGCCTTCCAACTCCCCACGTTTTCCGCCTTCTTCTCAATCTCTCCCCGGATTGTAAACCACGCCTTAGCCCCCTGCATTCCAAATCTTTCTTAACCTAGAACGGATGATTGTCTCTTTTAGTTTCTTTCCGGGAGATTTTTTCACAGGGCCCCCTTCAATTTTTTCGAAGTTCTGGTGACTACTAATTTGTCTCTCCCCCCACCTGACTCTTATCTCCTCCCCCCTTGGCCTTGAAGAGTATTAACTTGACCCCATTTTTCTGTCTTCTTTTGATTTTTTTTTCGCCACCCTTCTTTTGATTTCCCCTGACTGAAGCCCTACTATCACCGAGTTTTCCTCTAAGATCTCCGTGGTTTCTTTCCTCCGGACCCCGACCTTAATCCTACTTTCTCGCGGTTGCGAAGAACCCCCCCCCCCTCTTTTATCTACTTCGCTCCTCAAAGCTCCTCCCCTGATAAACCCTTTCTTCGATCACGGACTGCCGATTTCGCTCCCGTCGCCCCCCTGCAGTTTCGCAAGACCCCCCCTTTGCACCCCTTTTCTTGCACCCCGTCCCTCTAATCCCTTTTTCGTAAACTCCCTTGTCGCACCTGCCATTTCAATCTCCTACTTTCCTAATGCAAGGCCCTGGTGATCCCCCCTAACCTCCAGTAGATTGAAGTTCCTTCGGGACTTTTTAGCGTTTGCCGACCTACATGATAGATTTTAACTTTGTCTTAAAATTTTTCTTGAAAAGGATCCAGATCCCAGTATAAATCGCAAGATAAGACCCCATCAAACTTCTCTTCAATTAGGTTTCCCTTGCTACCAGTACATTCTCTCGCTAGAATACCCCTTGACAGCCCCTTCCCCACCCCCCCTCCCCCCCGAATACCAGAGCACCCCCCCTATCTTTTTTTTGTTTGAACGGCTTCTCTCAGATGTTTTTCTTGGACTTTCATTTTCCCCTGTAGTTTTGAGCTTGGCAGCTTTGACTCCCCGTCAATTTTCCCCCTTCATGACATTTTTTTAGCAAATCCTTACCTCTTCTACTCGTGGGTCTCTTTCATTCTTTTCAGGCTTGACTTTTTCAAGTACTACGGATGTTAGATCTTTAGACTATTGGCCCCACCTTCGTTCTCCCAACGTACCTCCCCCACTTCAAATCAGCCGGAGTTCCCCTATCGCCCTTTGTACCAGAGCCGGTTACTCAGTTCCACCTCCCCCCTTCATAGTTCTGATCCCAGCCTTTCATGAAGATTGTTCTCTACTTAGTTCGATTCCCAGGTTCCCCCCGCTTTTTCTTTTCAGTTCCCTCGATAGACGCTTTCGATTTTTTTCCTAGCAGTCCTTCGGTTTCTCTAACTCGACGGGCCTTGGCGGCTTTGAGCACGTCTATTCGACCCCACAGGCTTTTTTTCTTGCGAAGTATCTTCTCGAACGATTTTGGGCTTAGGTCTTTCCGCCCGTAGTACATGGAAACACACAAAGTCCTCCAATAGTTTCTCATCTTCCCTTGCCTAGTTATCCCCAGCTTCTTCCCTAAGGCCTTCCGAATAAGTTTTTCTTAAGGCCTTATAAGCCCCCTCCCCTTTTTTTCAGCCCCCCCTTCAACGGCCCTCGAGGGCCCTAGAGTGACAGATTTTAGTTTTCATTCTTTTCCCCAGTTTCTCCGCCGGACTTTCGCGTTCGTCAACTTCGCCCAGACCTTCTCTCCTTTCCCTTTAATTTCAGCTTCCCCTGAAGCCTTTTTTCCATTAACGAGTGCTCCAAGATTCTTCGAAATCCCCCTTTTTTCGCGCCCACTTTGCCCCCTTCTAAATATGCCTAACCTCCTCTGAGACTATCGGAAAAGGAGCCCCCTCGGGAACGTCTAACAACACTTTGATGTAAGATCGGTAGTTTAGCGACTTTTACCCCCGGAGCACACTTTTCTCTCCTTTTCCATAGGACCCTCTACCTCCTCCTCCTGCCGCGATGATCTAAGGAGGTTCGGACTCCCAGAGTTGATCACCTTGACCTTCTTAGGATTTGCTGTTCCCATTCTTTTTAACTAATTTGCTCTTATACTTGCTTCCTCTTAAGAATTCGCCCCCTTCGGGCCCCATCCTCTTAATTTGGTTGTTATCTCTTCTTTCAATCCGGATTCATAAACTTTTCGCGCATTCCAGATATCTCTCCCGTAGTGTCCTCCCAACGAATGAAATCCATTTTTTCCTCCTCTAAATCCCATAATCTTTGCCTCTTATTTCTTGAGATCCTCGTATCCCTTCCTTCAAGAAAACCCAGTCAGAAAACTTTTCCCCCTGTTTATAAAAACTCAAGACCTTTCTTTCTCTTATGGCTGTTTCCTTTCCCCTTTGGGCAAACCTGAAATAAGCTTTTCTAGGTTCCACTTTCCTTCCCCCAAGATTGGGATAGGCGTAGCCTTTCAAATATATTCGTTTTCCATTCTCGGACCTTTTCCTCCTTCTCCCTTTTTTGAAAGGCCTTCCCCAGACCTGAATAACGTTAAACTTTTTCCCTTCTCCTTCTTCCAGATTTTGTTACTGTTCTTTGTCCATTTTCTTCCCCCCCCTCCCTCCCCTACTTGCCCCCATTCCAGGCGGGAAATTTCTGTTTTGAACTCTTCTCTTTGTATCTATGGTCGCTTTTTTTCCTTGGATTCTGGTTCCCCCTTACATAATTTCATCTTCTATTTCAGTTATCTCTTCCTTCCCCAACTCCTTTCTAATAAGCGCCTTCTTTCTTCCCTTCGATTTCCTTCAGTTTTTCCCTTTCGGTCCCAGAGTTTTGTGTATTCTTTCCTTCCAAACACGAAGCCGAGAGCCTTCCTCCTCCATAACCTCCCTTTCCTGCCTCTCCCTATCCGTTATTCCTTTCATCTTTGTCCTCTTGGAGCCTCCTTTTCCCTCGGGAATCTCTTTTCCCATTCGTTCAATGTGGAACACCTGGAACTTCACGCCCTGCTCCCTACTTTTACCCCCCTAAGACCTTGTGTTGAGGCTGAATTATTTTTGGTCTTCCTTGTGGAGACTTCCCCCCTCCTTTCCCAGAATTTCCCCTCCTCTTTCCCTCCTGAGACAATTAACCTTTCTCACTGATCAAGCGGTTCCTCCTACCGACTTTCTGATTTTCTTCATGATCGCGGCGCCCTATTTGTGTTTTCCCTTTCAGACACACGATTTTTTTAGTCGTTTCTCCAAACCCTCTTCCCTTCACCCCGGGCGCTTTCATTCCGGTAGTGGAGACCCCTTCCGATTGAAGATTTTTCCTTTGAAGCCGACGAGATTAATTCCTCCTTTGACCCATCATTTTCCCAGTTCTCCCGGCCCCTCTTCCCTTGCAAAGCTTTCTGTGACATCACGAGACCCTTTTTTCCCCTCCCCTCTTCCTTTATCCCCCCGCTACGTTTTTCTTCTCAACTTTTCGGTTCCTTCCCAACGGCTTAGGCTCGCGTAAAATGCGCACTTAAGACCTCCCCCGCCACTTAGACGCAGCGTCTTGGCCTCTAACTTGTCGGAGAAGTACCTCCCCCCCCGTGATTTTGATTCCATTTTTTTTCTTAAAATTCCCCTCCAGAACCTACCTGTCTTTGTCAAGTATTCAAACATTTCTTTTTGCCTTTGGTCCTTCCTTCCGGTTGCGTATTATCCTTTTTCTGACGCGCCACATTCCCCTCATCGTACCTTATGAACCGGTCCTCCCCCCTTAAGGGACTTGATGACGGATTTTCCTCTCCCCAACTCTCTTTCATCTTTCCGTTTGGATCCCTTCTCTCATCACCTTACGTCTACCCCCACCCTCCTTGAGCGGCCGCGCTGCGGCGTGTCCCTGCTGACTCTTCCCGCGCAGGTATAACTTTCCCTTTCTTGAAATTGCCGGCTTACACGGGCTCTCAAACTTTTTCTTAAGAGAGGGCCTTGTGAAGGGGTCCGCTTCCCATACTCCCCCTCGTTGACGTTTTCAGGAGTCTTGCTTGAGTCTTCGATGTCCCTCTTGCTTCGTGGCCCGGGCCTCCTTCAATCCGAGTGCCCTCCTGGTGTTGTGGCTCCATTCCGTTGGCGAAGTGGCCCTTCAGCTTTTTCTTTCTAGCCCACACTTGGTTTTTGCCTTAGACACAGGTCTTTCCCCCGCTCTCACGAAATTTTTCTCACCCCCCCACGGGGATGAAGCTTCTTTGGATTGTGAATAAATTGTCCTCATTCTTCCCCCCCCCTTCTTTTTGCCCCCCCCCGGGATGAGCGCGCTTCCCGACGCGGCCCCCTGAGGCGCCTTTCAGGGGATGAGACCCCTATCGCCCCTTTTTCAGTGGATAGCCCCCTCTAAGTGACTTCCTTGATCTTCCTTAGGTCCTTAGCTTTTATGAGATCGCTGCCCCAACCTGATGCTGTTTTTCCCATTAATCTTTTCACTGATTTGTACTTTTGCCTCCCTCCCCCCCCTCGCTGCCGGGCCTCCCCGCGACGCATGCGGCGGTTTCGTTTCAAGGACTTTTGAAATGGACGGACTTTAGAGGGCGAGTTACTGCGCGCCCCCTCTAAGATTTTTCTTATATACGGGTCCTTCTTTCCACGCCCCCTCCGCCCTTTCACCAGGTAGATGTAGAGTCCCATAAGCGCGAGACTCTTCGAATGCCCCTCCTCGTATTTTCCTCATTTTTCCGGTCCCCTTTAACATACCCCCCTGAGGCCCAGCTTCTATCCCGACTCGCACGCTAACGAGACCTCTTCAGTACCCATTTCCTTATTTGCTTTACTTTCCTCCTCGGTTTTTCCTCCTTCGACAAATCCTCAGTTCGTCATTCCCTTGCTGAAAGAGGTCCTCCCTTTTTCTTGAAAAGCATTTTTCCGGCCACATGGATGGCTTGGTCCGAAAGTTCTACCTCGTAGCCGCCCGATAAATACGGATTCCCCCCCCCCCCCTTTTCGGGCCTTCCGACAGTGTTAAAGCCCCATTTCCATAGTCTTCCCCGTATATAACTGTTCCCTACCCGAGCCGCCCATTCAATCCTTGGCTAGCGCAAGTCCCTCCCCAGTCCTCATACCCCGCATGCCATACGCCCTGCCCCAGTACCCTCCTCTCTCTTTTGTCATTAAAAGCTCTCCTTTTTACTTCCTTGTTGTTTTTTTTCGCGGTGAATCCCTCCTTCTGTCCTTCTAGGCGGGAGTGTTCGGCGTTCTTTGCTAGGAGTCTGGGCTGAGCCCCAGATCCTTCACCCCTTCTGACGGAGCTTAGTGGCCCATTCCGAGTACCTCTTCTTCTTTTTTTTTTGGCTCAGTTCCTGTCCCTCTTCCCTTTTAGGAGGGTGACCAAAAGAGCTGTCTTGAGATTTTAAGAGATCATACCTCCGTTCTCACGCTTCAATTATACCCCTTATTTTTTTCCTCCTTTCTCAACTACGCCAGAGTTTTACCGTAAGAATAGGAAGTTTTTCTTTTCCGCCCTCATGAATTTTGTCTACTTACAGCCCTGTGCTCAAGCCCTCAAGTTCTTTCCTCTCGTGAGATACCCTGCCCCTTCCCACTGGGTTCACTCTTATTTTTTTTGCTGTACCTGTGGATTTTTTTACTGGTTTCTCTCTTGTTCTTTTTTTTTTTTTTTTTTTTTTTTTTTTGTTTTTCTTTTTTTTTTTGTTTTTCTATATGTTCTTTTTTTTTTTTTTTTTTTTTTTTGTCTCATTATATAGACCTTTTTCGATGGTTATGGCACCCTAAATGGTTCTAGGATTCTGTGTCTTTTCCCTTACTCTCGGTGACAATCTTTCCCCAAAAAAACCCTGGATTATTTTTCGAAGAGATGAGATACTTCTCAGGACTGACCCTAGTTAGAATGGGTCCGTCCCCTTTCCCCACCACTTCACTCAGTTTCCTTTAGCGATTCCTTACCCGAGAGGGGTTCGCATCGAATTCCGCCCGGCACCAGCGGACTTCCAGAATCGGTTTTTCTCCGAAGCTGATCCATACCCCCCGCCCTCTAAAAGGCCCCCCGCGTCCCGGCCTTTCGTGGCCCAGTAAGATGGATAAACGGTAAGTTCTCTTCAGAGGTACTTTTGAGGAGAAAGAAGGTAGTGGCCGGTCACAAGTAACGGACACCCTCCCTGGAGTTTTTCCCTGCCTTTTTTTCCATGACGCGCCCCCTTATAACTTTCCCCCCTTTTTTGCTTTTTTTTTTTTCGTTACTTCACAAGCCAACCCCGTCGAGAGTGACTTCCCAGATGTAGTGTCGCTCTTTCCTTGCGCGCCCATGAAGTGGTCGACCCTATTCCGAAGAACACTTCTATATGGGCCCCACGCCTTCCCTTATGCAAGAATGTCTTAAAAAAAACCTGTCGGTAAATTTGCTCTATTCTGTCAAACGACACTAACGTCTGAGCTTTGAAAAATGCGTTCTCATCCCGCCTCCCTCCTTTCCAGACGCAGAAAAAATAGA
>Ga0179591_1155732_pt1 | contig 21058 bp, 34 predicted proteins | sample CZOMad2_1_08_16f_FD_182891 | JGI IMG/M metagenome (GOLD analysis project Ga0179591, IMG submission 182891) | Vadose zone soil fungal communities from Angelo Coast Range Reserve, California, USA - CZOMad2_1_08_16fungal (PacBio error correction) | ecosystem: Environmental > Terrestrial > Soil >... | reverse complement strand
CAGGATTACAAGTACCTCGGTAGGAAGCTTTCCTAAACTGCTTCTTTCATCACAGATTTCTTTCCGTGAGTGCATTGCCCCCGTGAATGGTCGTACCACTACGTAACTCCGCTGACGTTAGGCTTCTATCATGAGCATCTATTCTACGTTCTAATTGACGCACTTTTACCCTCCTCCCGTGCGAAGCCGTTGACCTTCAATAGGACTATATGGATTTAGGATTCTTATCACTCGGTTTCTCGTCATTTAGTTCATATTGCCAAGAGGAGTACTTATCCTTACAGCCGCCTGAGGGTTTCGCTCACTCGATATAATATTAGCCCCCTATCAAAGTAGTCGAACCTTTAACCGGCCCTGCTGAGCACCCCCCCTCCGGAAGGTGACCTAGCTCGGAAAAGAGCCAAGAATTCCCCCTGCCCTTCCCTGCGGCCCGTTTTAATTTGGTTTGCTTTCCCGTTTGCATCCCTTCCCCTTTCTCATTTACGGCACTAGTTTTCCGTTAGATATGGGTCTCTGCCCCCCCCATTTTCCTTCTCTTTCCACGCCCCCCTACACTGATTTCGCTACATGGTACTTCCGTCATTCGGACGTTTTGCTTTCTCCCCCCTTGAATTCCCCAGCAACTCAAGCGCCGAGAGAACCTTTCCTATGGCAGCATTTCCTTCTTCAACAGTCCTGACCCCAGGTAAAGGACAGAGACACGGTTTTGAAACGCTTTTCTCGACTGTCACAGTGAATGTCTAAGAACACACAGAAGATGACCATTGGACCCTAGCCCTCGGGATGTCTTTGGTAGATCGGCCATATCTTGCTTCCTAGTTACGTTTTTTATCTTCATATCGCAGGACAGTCGAGACCGCTCTTCCCTTTCTCTTCACGGTTTTTTTCTTTGCATCGCATTTCCTTTATATTTTCCGTTAAGCACTATCGTGTTTCCTTCTCGTCGCGAGCGGCCTTTTTTCCAGCCGTTCTTTGCAGCTTGCGTTTCCTCTATGAAATCGAAGGCCGGTTTGTTATTTTCCCCTTCCATCCCTGAATGTACTTTTCCCCCGGCCCCCTTGCTACTTACATTTTCGCTGTCCCTTTCCCTACGTGATTACACTGTTCTTCTCCGTACGAAATCTTCCCAAAATTTTTTGAGTTGATCTGCTGAAATCACATTTATGCTTTCGTGTGAAACTGGGTTATTTTTTACTTCACATGTGCAACGGCCAATGAATATATCTAAGGACATAATCCGGGCGGTCTACACTCTTCGAATCTTACTGATTTTGTTTAGGTTGGATTGCTAGGCGGCAAATAGTCCTCTTCTGATCGGCATGTTTCCAACTCACATTCTGTCCGGCTGACACTTTGAGCTCCAATGAGTTACCACAGCCTTGCACTTTTTTCTTTCCCTCTTTTCGTTGATGTTGTGCGAGTCGCCCTCCAGACCATCGCCCGGCCATGGAGAATTAAACTAAGTCGTAGAACAGGAGCGCCGACGTATCCTCTAATCCTTAAACGGCCGGCCCTAGTCTGGGAAATCGGAAAAAAAGAACCCACGGCATGACGGTCTCTCCTCTAGCCTCTCAGCCAGCGCAAGTCAGGCACGGGCCCCTTTTTTCTCTTTCCTGCCTACTGTTTCAAATACAGAGCCGGTCCCCGTCTTCCCGTCTCCCGATTTCGCTCACCCCGGCGATTTCCCTCAAAGATCTACAAGAATGGGAATGTCAGACTGATGATCCCTGCGGCTTATATCCGCCTCGTTGATCTCTCCTCATTTGACTCGAGTTCGTTATTCTAGAGACAAGATCCTTTTCCCCCATTCTGGCACGGCCCCATTCCACCTTTCGCCCACCGCTCGCACGCCCCTTTCCCCAATTTCAACCATGTCTTCTTCAGCCTGATCTCACCCCTGCTGTTCAACACTTTCGCTTTCTTTACCATCCCGTTCTAGAGTTTTTTTTTACATGACGAGGGTCTTAACGCCTGTCATTGAGTCGTCCCCTCTACCCGCATTCCTCCCCTCCCGGGTTCTATCACAGTTTTCTTTTAATTAGTCCGTCTTCGTGAGCTCTTTTACTCAGAATCCGTTGGTGTTTTTTCAGAGTTTCTTCTCCCGTTTCCGGTCCGGCCAGTGCGTTAACCGAACTTTCTCTTCGTTCCTTTTTTTTCTCTGAGGCTTCTTTTCTGTGTCTTACCTCCCCTTCGGCGTCTTCCAAGCACCGGCGCCGGAAATGAAGTGACTCACGCTCTCTTTGAGCGGTGATCTGTCTCTCTCCATGATGTAAAGGGTTTTGTTTGCCTCATTTTCTCTCCTGCTGATGCACATTCCCTATGAGTTTTTCATATGCCCGGTATCGTTGCCTCGGTTTTTTTATTTCTTTCCCCGCTCATGTTCTTAAAACAGGGACGCTTTTTATTGTGCCCAGAAACCGTCTCAGAAGAGCTTCTTATCGTAGATCGCTCTGATCCCGTTCCCCTGCTTATCCGCGCCTTAAATTGATTTTTGCCTCCCTTTTTCTGATCATTATCCCTGGGGGGTACCGTCATAGCCCTTTCTCCTTCGTCGTCCTTCTTTCCCAGTGATATCCCCCTTCGACCTTTTTTGCATCAGAACGCGGGTGCCAGTTGACACTTCATTGCTCTTTATCTTTCTTCAGTCGTTTTCCCCGTTTTTTTTGCTTTTTACAATGAACCTCTCTTCTAATTTTTTCTGTGCTCCGCGTGCTTTTCCGAGCTACTTTGGCCCTTTAAGCTTTCGTTAGAGTAGCTCGTCGCGCTGTGTGTTCTTCTTCCCGCTGCCCCCACCCTCAACCCTTTCTCTATTGCCCCACCCGGGTCACCCCCACCGGCTGTTTGAACTCCTTGGGCGCTTTCTCCCCTCCCCCTTGTTCTGCCGGCCTTTTTTTTTGCATGAGCCTCCCAGCGGGATTATCATCTTCCTCCGATACTCGCGAAGCACCAATCTCTCTTTAGCTCCTTTTTCTCATCTGCTTCCCCCCGCTGAGGTATTATTTCTCCTTCTTTTGCAGCCTGATATTTTTTACCCTGCTCCCCAAGTTCCATTCCTCATAGTTTTTTGACCCTCTCCACGATCCGACGATTTCTTCCCCCTCTTCTTTCTTCCTTCCTTTCACATTTGCCAAATACACGATTTAGGCTTTCTGTCGATACAGTCCCTTCTCAACTTTCCTTGGCCAGAGACTTTTCTCCCTGTCTGTCTCTCCAGAACTCTTCTGAGTTTCCCCTCCCCACCTCTTTCGTGTAGGCCATCCGCCGGCCTCCTACCTATGCCCTATTTCCTTTAAATTTACCTGGAGAGGCCCTTCTGATGTTTGCATCCCATTCTGTTGCGAGCCTTCCGAGCTTTGTCCCCCTTCTCTCTTATTTTTCTCCCCCCAAATCACTTCTAAACCGCGGAAGAAGCATTTCCCCCCCTCTCCTCCATTTCGATCTTTTTCTTCGGGTGGATGAGCCCCCTTACAGTTGGTCGACACGAAAACAGCTCTCCGTAATTTAGTTTCGCGGTTACAGAGACGACCCAACAGCTTTCGAGCGATGATTTGTCGGGACCCTAGTAAACCCAACAAGCTTTCAGGCAGACGATGCAACCTTATTCTTTCTTTGTCTCTCTTTACCTACTTACACATCGAATACTTGCTAATGCGCACGGGGACTGTCCTTGCTTATCATTCCAACTCAGCTGCTCCTCCGTCAATTTATCTGTAAGGTGGGCCCAAATTTCTTCTGTGATGTTTCCTCTATTCCCCCTGCTTTCCGTATTTCTTTTTCTCCATCAGTTTTTGCTATTAGTCGACGTCGGTTTTAGAATCTATATTGCTTCCTCTGTCCACTCCTCTTTTACGTCAACGAAGGCCCTCCTCTATTTGTCAGGTTGTTTTCTCTGAGCACCTTCTCCCTCCCAAACGTAACTAATGGGAACGTTTCTATCGCCTGCCTCTCATTTGCTCCGTCCAAGTTTTTTTAGCCTTCTTAGAGGTAATGCTGTATCCTTCCCCTTATAGTTTCCGCTAATTTTGCAGCACTACTTGACAGCAAGGAGACTAAATTCACGATTTTCACACGGCACACGCAGCATCCGTCGACCGCGCTCACCCCACCAGCCCCGCGCTACTCCCCATAAGCCCAGTTACGCTTCCTCCGACCCCCCACCTACGCCTTAGGACGTCCCCGCTTGAGTCTTTCCCCCACAGCCCCAACGCTCCACCCAGTCCACTTAGACACACCCCGACTCCACACACGCGCGCACCGCCTCATTAACCCCCCCACGTTCTACCCTTTTAGCACCAAGACCCCTGCCTACTCCCACCGCGCAGTGTCCCCCCAGACCCCCCCCCCCCCCCCCCCCGACCCTCCTTACGCGCCACCCCCGCCCCCGAGCACCCCCGCCCCCGCCCCCGAACCCACCCCCCTACAGCCCTGCCTTTTCTGAAGTCGGACCCGTACCTTCGATCTATCCGTAGTTTAGCCACCCGCCTCCACACGGACCCCACCCCCCCGGCCCCGCACCTGCCCATTCCCCCCCCGCCCCCCCCCCTCCCCCGCCCCTCCCCAGCCCACCCACCCCCCCCCCCCCCCCCCCCCCCCCCCCCCCCCCCCCCCCCCCCCCCCCCCCCCCCCCCCCCCCCCCCCTTCCATCCGCCACCCCCCCCCCCCCCCCCCACACGCCTTTTTTTTTCAGACTTGCGTCTTACCGTTTCGCTGCATCTTGATGTGTGCTTCTCGTTCCGAGCTAGGAATGGTTCCTTCCCCCTACCTTTCCATGTCTCCCCTCCTTATGCAAGATCCTCTTTCTTTCGCAACCTATTTGATTTTTTGTTTTCCCTTTGTTACAGAACCTTGCCCATTCCTTTCTTGGTCCTTCTATTTTTCCAGGCCCCCCCGCTGTCTCCCGTCTTTTGAATTTTAACGGCCTTAGCATAGGTGGGATCTAGTCGTAGTCTTCCCTCAGATACTTGTTTTATGCCATAGTCAGTACCGTCCCCTCGTTGCGATAGGCACTAATCGCCTCAACATTTTTTCTCCTTTCCAGCCCCGCTCCTCCCCTTCGCCCTTTATTTCTTGTTTCACCTCTCGATCGCCTTTCCATCCTGGTTGCCATTGGCCGAGGCTCTAGGTGCTTGTCTTTGCCATGTTACTGACATGACTGTGCTGTATCCGGGTTTTTTTTTTTTCCGCGCTCCCCCTTTTCGCAAAACGTGCTCCCTTCCCCCACTATGCGTTTTTTTTTTATATTCCTTTTGATAGGGCTCTCAATCTGATTTCCGTTTTTTGTCCGGATTTTTTCGTTCACCCTTGGATACCCCTTTCCTGTCTCCTGTGGACCTTGCCCTTCCCCGCATCCCACTATTTATTTACTCGCGTCAGCCTCCCATGAGTGCTTTTCTATTACTTTGCGTCTGACCCTCTTTCCGCGGCTGGATAAGCCAACCCTTTTATTTTTCTGGTTCCCCTTTCTTTTCCATTGTCCACGACCACCCATGACTCGTAGTCATCGTCTTTCCCGTCCCTTTTCCCCCCCGAGGTCTTTTCCCTATCAAAGTCTTTGGACGCAATTGCTGGGCCTTTGACCCGTTTTTTCCCCTGCCATTCTGTCTTGAATATGCAACTGGTCTGTGTTCTCCTTTTGCCGTTTCTTCCCAGCAGGACGTGTCCACGAGTCTTCCTCTTGTACCTTGTGAGTCCGCTTTTGATCTTTACTATACTTTTTCGGTTCTGCAGTTTTTTGACTCCCATCCGTTGTTCTACAGGGAATGACTATTTTGCGGCGGCATTGTCCGCCCCCTCTTTTTACCTCTTCCTTTTTGTTGTTTCTTTTTTTGTCTCTACTTCTTTCGTCCAGAATTTCCCCTTGGAGTCCATTCCATCCCCCCCCTTGTACCATGATTCTCTTGTATATATTTCCAGCGCGCTTCTTGATTCCCCCTTCTTTCTTCTTCCTCCAGTACCCTTTCTATTCTCCTCAGTACCCCCTGTCATTTTTCCCCCCTTGCAGTGTTCCTGAGACTTTATGTGAATGTTTCGAACTGACCGTCCGAGTTCGGAAGTATGTTTTCGTTCCCCTTGGCTGACAGGTCCGATTCCCCCCGACTTCTGCCTATTCTTTTCTTGTTGCGCAACTTTTTGTGATCTTTGACCCCCTTGAGGGTAGTGACCTTGGGCTTGATCTGAGTTTTCTACCGATTCCTAATTCAGCTGTTTCTACTGAGCCTCAGAAGTTTTGCTCTTTTGCATTTTTTCCTTGTATGACACCTAACCGACCTTCGTACGACGGTCTGGTTTTTTTCCCCCGTTTATCCCAGTAGGGACTCCTTGCTTTCGTCGAGGATCTGGACGCTTCTTCCGCTGACGCCCCGTTTTGTTCTTTCGTGGTCTCCTCGTTGACATTTCGCACCCGCGACACGGCCCTTTTTGTCTCGTTGACTTCCTTGTGTATCATCAGTTTATTACCATCACGTTTCTCCCCCTTTGTCATTGCCCTCCCTGCTATTTTTACCTGATATGATCTCCGCTGCATGCGTTCGTGGATGTCTTGCATCCCAGTTCCTCTTGCCTTGCTCCAGGATCTAATGCCTTACTTGCTTTTTTTTTTCATTCCGAATATGGGTGATAATACGACCCTCGCCCCTTTTCCGCGCCTAATGAGTTAGATGATCCATCCACTCATTCAGTCCCTTTTTTTCCGCTCATCATTCCCCCCCCTGTTTCCTTGATTTGGCGATGTTTGACCCTTTTTCCTGACAGTATCACTTACACGAAATTACCCCCTTCCTAGTGTCCTCGACGCCAATTACGTCCAATTCCACGATTTTCTCTCCCATCTTTCACAGATTTGCATTGTGCTGTCTTTTGGAGTATGTCTACCCATGAAAGTAGACTTTCCGGATTTCCATCTTTTCTGCCGTTCCTTGATGTCGTGACACCCTTTCCATCGCCGCTCCCTTCCCTTTTCCAGTTCCCTTCCCACTCTGTCACCCGTGAAGACTTTGATTTCTTTTTAACCACGTGCCCGCTCTTTTCCCCGGCGGTTACATCCCAGTTTTTTTTGTCTGGCTCTCTGTCTTATTCGCACCCCCCTTGATGCCCCTTTTTTTCCTCCTTTTCCCTTTCCGGCTCCTCGAGGACACTCATCGTTTCCTTGTTTTCCCCAAGGAGCCGTCAGCAACTTCTAATCGGGTGGGCACACCTGACCCCCTTTTACCCCTTTTTCCCTTTTTCTTTTTTACCCCCCACTGTTCCTCTTACGCGTTTTCCCCCTCCCCCCCGGATGTATAAGAGTGCCCGATTACTGTTCTCTCGCCCTTTATCAGTTCCCTTTGTTTACCGTTCTCTTTCTTCTAGCGCACCTTTTTTCCACCCCCACGCTCTTTCTAATACTACTCCCTGCTCTTTTGCCCCGTTCCGTTTTAGTTTTGATCTTCTCTGCGCTGGATGCTTGACGACCATGTCCCTTTTGTCACCCGTTTGCTTTTTAACACCCCCCCCGACCCGTCCCTGCTTTCCCTTTCAGACTAGCGATCCACCCCTCCCTCCGCCCCTCCCACCCTCCTTCCATCCCCTGCCCTGCTTACTGCCTCTCTTTTTTCCCTTTGCGCTTCCGTTAGATCTTTTTCCAACCCTCCGTGCTCTCCGGTTGTTTCCTCCGTCGATTTTGCCACCTTTTTTTTTCCATTTCTGCTCCCATGATTTTTTTTTTGTCTAGCTTTCTTCCTGCTACAAGCTTTCTTGTCGATTTCTGTTTGTCGTTGCCTTTCTTTTTTTCTTGTTTTGCCCCCATTCTTTTCTTTTCCCTACGCGGACCACTCGCCTGCCTTTGCAGGCCGTGTTTGTCTCGTCCTCTACGCTACCGACCAGTCGTTGTCTTTTAGCCATCCACCGGTACTGTCGAGCTTACCCACTTGTTTGCACGACGCCTTTAGTTATCTGTCGTCTTATGACGCCTTTGCTCCTTGCCTCCCTTTTATGTTCTTTTCCTCTCCCTTTTCTTTCTTCTCGCGCCTTCCCCGTCGCCCGCTACGCGACCGACGTACGTTGTGCGTGGTCCGCGATGGCCAGTTTTGAAAGTCGTCTTCCCCCTCTGTCCCTGCCCTTCTGGCACGATTTTCTTAGCCGTTTCACCCCTAGCCCGTTCCTTCTAAGTCGTTTCTTTTTTTCTGAAACTTCGGATTTCTTCAAGCGAGTATGTCCGTTGCCTTCATTCCTGCCCTCCTTTCTCGTCTTCTCCCACTCGGCCATCAGTCTCTTGCCTTTTTGCTGACTCACATGTGTCCTTTTGATGTCGAAAGCTCATTGCGTTTAGCCCCTAGTCTTCGAAGCCGAGTCGCTGCTCACTTTTCCTTTGCCCCTCATGAGCCCTGTCTTCCTGTTGACTGTCCGGCGTCTCCCCTTTTCCTTACCTCGCTTTACGTCATCTTTCCTTTCCCGGCTTAATGGCTTTCCTTTTTTGAGCTTTCGCGTTATTACACCGTGCTCTCCGAGCCTCTGGGTTTTGCCCTTGACCTTTGGCACTACATTTCCCTGCCTCCCCTCCTTCTGTCATCTTGTAAGAGCGTGACCTCACGCGTGGCATCTCCGACCCACTGTCCTGTCAGCATGAGGACGTATTGCACTTATTCGTGGACACCTGCACGTCGCATTCCTCTTTTTCCTTTGTTCAATCTTTCTCCCCGCTGTTGATCATCAAAAAGCTTCTATCCAACAACCGTTTGACCAAATTATTGTTTTTTCCAGGTGACTTCCGACTTTTTTCTTCAGTAGGTCATCCCTGTTCTTTCTTTTTGGTATGAGCCTCTTCTGCCCCGATCGTTACTTTTTTCTTTCCCGACCCCTCTTATTTCACCCCCGACTTGCCAGATCCGCCCAGGGCCCTTTCCCGATCTCTTGATGAATTTGTGTATTACCCTTAACCTACCTCATTCACAGTCACTGTCTTCTTCTTGTTTTTTTTTTCTCACTTTTTGTTACTTACCCCCCCTTCCCCCTACCCGCCTGTTTCATTTTCGTTGTCCCCTTGAGTCCCTTGTGTCATACACTATTTTTTGTGCGTACCCCTGCAACAAGGGTCGCCCAACTTTTCTTTTATCACGGCCCAGACTTGATTCCTCTTTGTCTCTGCCGCTGATCGTGATTCTTTTCCCTTACCCCTCCAGGATTTGTTTTGCCTTAGCATTTTTGCGTGCCTGCAGAGAACACCAGATGTCAGTTTCGATATTCGGCCTGCCCCCCGCCCCCCCCCTTTATCGTAGTCCCCCCCTCGGACTGTCCGTCACTTTCTCCCTCCTGCATATCGACACATTCTTCGCGCCTTTAACTTCTTACACGACGGATTGGTTTTTTAATCGTGCCGTTTTTTTTTGCCGGACAGATGGCCCCCCCTTTTTCCATACTTCATTTCGTTTTGATCTTCTTCTCTTCCCCTCCCCAGAGTTGACGTCCCCTAATCTGCCTGTCTTCCTCCAGCTCTATTTCTTTTGACGTCATGAACCCCGATGCTCTTAGCCCCCCGTTCAGCGGTGCATCCCGGGTCCCCTTCGCACCTCCGACGCTTTTTTGAATTGCATCTCTTCCTTTCGACCTTTTCCTTGAGTCTCTCGGAGACCCGAGTGAGATGTGTTGAGTGGACTTCTTGACCCGGTTCATTACTTGTTTTTTTTTTTTTTTGGTCGTCACTTGTTTTTTTTTCTGCCTCCTCCCGTTACTTTTTTCACTTTTGTGTTTGTTTGTGCCCCCTTTGCGTCGTAACTAGTTGTTTTTTTTTTCTTTTTTTTATCTGTTATTTTTGTTTTTTTCTTATTTTCCTTTCCTAAGCCGGACGTACCTATTTGGTCCCCCCTTTCAGCATGACCTCTTGCCGTTACACCCTTTTTCCCTTTTTTCCCTCCTCAGCAGCATTTTTTTGGATGTTCCTTTTTTTCCGCACAAAATTTGTCAGTTCGACAGATTCCCTCGCCGTCGTCTTGATGTCGATTCATGACAGGATCCCCCCCCCTCCTATTCTGCATTCCCATCTCCCTCTCCACACAATCTATTCTTGGTATGAGCTCCTTACGATTACGCCCTCCATATTGTTCCCTCTACTTCACGTGCGCATGTTCTTGAATTGTTTGTTGCATCTTATTATTCTTCCTCTGTGCGGCCCACCCCGGATTAAATTTCCTATGCCCGCGCTAGTGTTTTCCCTTTCTCGCCTTTACTTTTTTTTTTAAGCGAGTCGCCCTAACCTCCGTTCATTTCCGCCAAGATTTCGCTCCTCCTTTAGGTGTCCAAATCCGCCCGCCTTTTTCCCCCATTCATCTCTTTCTTTTTTTCTACAGAGGTTTATCTAAGATTTCCCACTCTTCCAGTTCCAACAGTCATCCTGCCTCGTGACCTGCTCGTCTTTACCTTTGCATAGTCCTCACCTACTTTCACAGTATTTTTTGTCCTTGTCAAAGATCTCTTATTTTTATAGAGTGCCCAGCCCCCCCCCACACTTTAGATTCGCTCCTCTAGTCCCCCTCAGTTGTCAAAGTTTTTTATTTAATTTATAGGAACCAACACAACCCCCCCCCCCCCCGAGTATTTAGTCCTGGAACCAGATTTGTCAAAACCCCCTTCTGAATTTTCCCGATCCACACCTTCATGCTTGTACGTCAAAACGCTCCCGCCATTTCCTGGGACCACTTTTTTCCCCACAGCTTCACAAAAATTTCCCAAATGTTAAGTGATGCTTTCCCCAACCACACCAGCTTCTATTTTTTCCAGCTTTTTGATGTTGTCTTCTTTCGCCCCTGCATATCTACTCCGCCCCTACACCCAAATAGGTCCCCCTCCCTCACTCGATTATGATTTTTTTAACTCGCAACCGACCCTCCCTATTCTTCCTTCTCCTTTTAGATGGAGATTCATCTCCAGTCCCCTCAGTTTCTTGTTGTTGTTTTCCTAGAGAAAGGTCTTTTTTGTTCTTCCCTCCCCTCCCTTCCCGCTACCACACCCACTTTTTCGCAATCTTCTTTTGTGTCCTTGTGAATTTTTGATGATTTGGCGTTGCCCAGGAGCCCCCAGGTCATCGTCTTGCAACTCGACTTTTTTTTATGAGGGAGAGAGATTTCTCAGTCGACGGGATCCACCTTCCAAGTAAAGTCGCACCGCTCAGGGTGTCTTTCAGCCTTCGCTGAGCTCTTTTTCTTTTCCTCCTCTCTTTTTAGGGAGTATCTTGCCATGGATTGGACCCTTTTTTTTTGTCACCTTACCCTTTCCTTTCTGAGAAAACTAGTACTCAAGCTGTCCCACCTTCCTCTGTGACGGCCATGGCGGCGTCTGTTACTTTCTTTTAACGTCTTCATCTTCCTCTCCTCTTCTCTTCCCGTCATTCTGACTGACCTTTTCCCTTTCCAGTGCCAAAACCACTCCGCGACCTTTTTTTTTTTTTTTTTCCCCCCGCTTTGCATACCAGACACGATCATCCAGCGGGCCAACACTTTCCCCTTTGTTGTTCCTCGTTCTTTCTTTCGTTTCAAGTCGCTACCCCCCCCTTTCCCCAGTCTTTATTTGATGAACTCCATTCCGCGGCAAGCGTCCATACGCGTATCTCGCTAGTTTCAGATGCCCTCTCGATTCTACCTGTCTTTCATTTTCACTATCACCAGAGCACGATCATACCTTTCCTTGCTCTTGCATTCGTTTCCGGTTTCCCGCACTCTCTGTCGGCACTCGTGTTTCCCCCTTTTTGATAACGTTAGGTTTTCTTTTTTTGACGAGACTGTCTCCTTTTGATAGAGATTCGTCCCCTTGCAAAGAGGCGTAGCGCGAGAATTCCCTTGCCTTTGATGAACGGCGACCTCTGTTATGTCTTACCCTCTTCTCGTTCACTCATTTCACCTCGTTTTTTTCTGAATGTCAAGCGGTATCCTTAGTGAATTCAAGTGTGCTTTTCCCCCCTACCCCCTTCCACCTTGCTACCTGTGCACTTTTTTTTTTTTTTTTTAATCTGCTGCTTTGACTTCTTTCTCATTTATCCCCGAGTCTTTTCCGTAATTCTTTTCGTCCTTTTCTCCCGGTACCTTACCAATGGCGATTCCCCTTCCCCCTTTCTTTGCTTCATGCCCGACTGTGCCCCCCCTTTTGTGCATTTACCCATTTCCTATGAGCAAAGCCTTTACTTAGTCCCAAGGTCTCCCATAGAAGCCGAGCCCTACTTGCTCTGCCCCACGCTTTGGCTGCACCCTCTCGCTCTCCTTTGGTTTTTAGTGGTTTTGCATCCGAACCCCCGCATCCGTTTGTGACTGCACAGTGTGCTCCTCCCCGTTCGATCTAATAGAGGGTTTTTTCCTTATAGTTTGCCTTTCAGTTCCTGCGTTTCGAGAGCATGTTGATGTCTCCTCCGCTTCTCGTTGAGGTCTTGCATACTCACCCCCACCTTTTGTTCTTGAGTGTGTAGTATCTAGTTTTCGCGCCAGACTCCACACGCCCTCATGAGGTTTTTTTTTTTTTCGTGGTTTTCGCATTCTCCCCCTTCTTTCATCCATGCGCTTATTTGCCCCTAGGCCGTCGCCTGTTTGCTGGGAATGGCTTTTGCGATTGGTTTCGTCCACTTTTCTTTTTTTCTGAACCATCACTAAGTAATCGTTTGAGTGTGCCAAGTTTTCTCTTCTGACTTTGTGAGTTTGCCTCGTCCCCCCTTTCTCTCTCCGAACCCCCCTCGACCTTCAATCCTTCCACCAAAGCTTCTCTCCTTGTTTTTTTCCCCGTCGGGTGTCGTTCAGGTTTTCCCCCAATAGTCCCCCCCCGTGTCACAGACCCCCTTTTTTTGCCCATCCGCTTCCCTTGTGCTTTTTTTTTCTTTTTTTTCCTTTTTTTTTTTTTTTTTCTTTTCGTGCCGTTTTTTGTTCGACCAATTTGGTACCCCCTTTCAACCCACGGCCATCAACCTCTAGCGTATCCATCTGTGGCATGTCCCCTTTCCCTTCCCCACCCTTACGTTTCCGATCCCCCGGCGTCCTCTAGAATTTTTGTACGTATTTTTTCAGATTATGTCCTTCCGAATTGCCCTCTTTATGTCTGATTTAAGCGTCCAGTCGAGCCCCCCTTTTCTTTCTGGCCCCTCTTTCTATCCGCGTTTTGTGAGGAGATGCAAGCCCGCACAGACCGACAGAATACTTCCCCCCCTCAAACCTTTCCCCCTCCTTTCTAAGTAACCCCCCCCTTTTTTCCCTCAGGAGTTCTTCCTCCCCCCGTTTCTATCGAGTGACACACAGTGAGCGTTCTTCACGTCTTTTTTTTCGCGAGGTGTTTTTCTTGTCCTCCCGTACCACTTGCCAGTGTCGTAATCCCCTACTGTTCCACCCCCGGAACTTATCTTCCGTGATGTATGTTTAGTCCTCCCCTTTTTTCCCCTTTGGTGATTAGCCTTCATAGTCCCGTCTTTTCGTGACCAAACCAGGATGCTCCTCCCCGTGTTACACGCATTTAAGACTCCTCCCCTGCCCCTTTAGTTTCCTCCTTGTTCGTGGATAAGCTGTCCCACCATGACCAAGCCTTTTACGCTGAAATTCGTTTAGTCATCCCACCAGTTTCCCCTTCCCTTCTGCCCGCTTTTTCCCCCTATTTTTTACTGTTTTAGTAGATGACTGCAGTTTTTACCTGTGGCTTGAGACTCCTGTGCTGTTTTTTAAACCCTAGTGTGGCTTTTCCCCCCCTGCGAGTTCGTCTGTTTGATGAACTCTTTGGTGAAACCCGAAATGTCCTTGTCTGTAGACCCCTTGGCCCTTCAAGTTCTCCTTGCTGCTCCGCGTTCCCTGCGCTTTACATTTGAATTAAATACTTTCCTTCTCCACCTCTTCCCTAAGTTGCCATATTTCTTTGCCACCAGTCCTCCCAATTGTAAAGTTATTTGTTGCCCCGCAGCGGCGCATGCTTCTTCTTTTCAATTTCGTCGCGGTCACGTTCCATTTCCCCCCTATTTCGGAGATTTGTTTCCTCCCGCGTTCCCCAACATTTTTGTGTTTGACTAACTGCCACTTTACCTTTTGTTTCGTCGTAGTGTCGGATCGATCGGCGTGCTTTTTGTTTGTGCTGGCCCTCCCTCCTTTTCCGACTTAGTCTTCTGTCCGAATACCTCCTTTCTGTGCTCCCCTTTTTTCTCAACCCCTTGCGGTCAAGTTCCTCCCCCCCCTTTTTTCCGTCCCCTTCGTTGCCAGATTCTTCTACATTTACTTCATTTCACCCCCCCCCGCGGCACCCTTCAGTGCTGCGATCATCCCCCCTTCGACGCTGTCAATCGTCGGTTTTCCGTTTTTTCTTTTTGTCGTTCTTTGTGACTCCGTGTCCACCCTCTCGTTTCCCTCAGTTTTTTTTTCTCGACACCTACCTCCCGTTTCGACCTCCCAAGTTTCTGATGTTATTATCCTCGCTCACAATTCTTTCACCCGGCAGCGCGCCTTCTCTTTTTTTTCTCATGCTTTTTTTCCATCCCTTCCCCCCATCCGCTGTATGTACAGTTTCCTCGTACACGTCCCAAATCGCACCCCCTCGGAATATAGCGCATCTGATAGGTTTTTCTCTTCTGACCTGCTTTTTCTCGCCTACTTTTTTCTTTTGATTGAGCGTTTTCGAGCGATCCCCCAATCTGGGTCTTTCTCTTTTTTGACTACCTGTTGATCCGCATAGAAAAAGAGGACCGTCTCCTCCGTACTTTTCTTCCCTTTTTCCTTCGCTTCCTTGGAGATAGATTTTTTAGTTCTCTTCCGCAAGTGAGATCCATGTGAAGTCACTCTCCGAGATAGCCTCACTCCCTTAGTAGTCCCCTTTTTCCCCCCCAATTTTCCCCCCCCTCTTTCCGTTCAGGCTTTTTTTTAAGTCCTGTCGCCTCCCCCTTGAATCCCCTTTGCTTAGGCCCCAACTTCTCTATCTCTTGCACTTCGGTCCGATGACAGCACAGTGGCCCCACCCGAGCCTTCACGGTTTGCCCCCGAGAGAGCTGTCTCTTGATTCCCTGTTTACTTAGGTACTCTTTGTTTTAGAATACCCCTGTTCTTTTCGACCCCTTGCTGTACGCTGCCCTTGACAAGGTTTAGCTCTCCCTTCAGTTTAGGCCTCACCGACTCCCGAACGATATCACTCCCCCCGTGAGATTTCATTTTTATCAGCCTTTTCTGTGCGTTTTGTCACTTTCATATAGCATCTCCCGGATCTCCACGTCATGTTCTCTTCTTTGATTTTATTTTTCTCGCCATATCTCTCTAGATTCCAGTACGACTTACCGTCCCTCTCCTTTTCACCCCAGTTCTTGACCCTTTTGTCTATCCTGCTTCTCGTAGTTGCTACTTTGTGCATTATTTGCACGCCACGTGTGTTATTTTCCCCCGCTTCCTCTCTTCGCCTCCTACACCGAGGGGTTACATTGCCCAGTTTGTTCGCCTTTCCTTTTTTTTTTTCTTCACTTTGTCTTGCTTTTCCTTCCTTTGCTTTCTTCTTGCTGACGTTTCTTGCTTTTTGAAGGTTCCTCACATCCTAACCACTTATCCTAGCCCCTTGCTTTGCTGTGGCCGTCCATAAGCACACACTGTACCGAATTTCCCTCCCGCCCAACTCCTCAGTTTTTTTTTTATGGCCCCCTGATACATAGTGCCTCGTATTTTCCTTCTGTCCATTTCCACAGGTTCTCGGTTTCACAGTTTAATCTTCCCGAACCCGTCTTTTGTTGTCACTCTTTTCACCTTTATATACGCTTTCACCGTATCCAATGCATCGGTGTGTTTCGCGGTTGGCTTCTTTTCTCGGTTCTTTTTTGGCCCCCACTCCGTGCACATTTACGTTTTTCTTTTTCTTTAGATTCCCGCTTCTGCGCTTTCCGTTCCCGAACGCGAGAACCCTGGCATGTTTATTTGGTTTTACCTCCATTTTTTTGTAATGCGTCCCTCCTCCTATGTTTTTCTTTTCCTTTTAGACGAGTTCCGTGCTTTCGTATTAGTCCCCCTCGCTGGGACTACGTCTTCTCAGCGCCCCCGCCCCCCCCCCCCCCCACATCCTACTTCAGTCGCCCATTGCTATGTCCGCTGCCCTTACCTTTCCATGTTACGTGTTTTTTGTCTCACACTCTTCTGCTCACTAGTATTCAGTCCCCGCTCCAGTGTTAGCTTTTTTGCCTCGTGTATATAAGTTTTTTTTTTTTTTCTTACCTCCATTCCCATGTGTGCTTCTTTCCGCTTCCGTCCCCCCCCCCAACATTTTCTATATGATCGACTCTCGTACCCCCACATTTTCTGTCAACCACTTCTCATCTTGTAAGGAGTCCCCAATGGCTCTGAGTCCTCGCCCTTCTGTCCCTTGCGTTTGTTTCCCTTGCCCGTTTTGCCCTCCCCTATGAGTGTGGTTTTTCCCTCATGATATGCTAACCGTTTTGTTTTTTTTAACATGCCCATTCCCCCACTGCATCTTTTCCGGTTACCTATCGCCTTTCAAGTCGTTGCAAGAGAACTACTCCCCCTGACTCTGTTTGTCGTGTTTTTGCCCGAGGTTTGTAAGCTCTGTTTTTTTGTGGGTTGGTGGGAGGGTCCGCGTTTTTCAAAGGTCTTTTCGCTTTCGCCATTGGCCTACAGAGCTTTTACTCTCCTGCTGTCCTGATCCAAGCCTTTTTTTCGCTTCCCACTTTTCCCAGTCCCTCCGCTTGACGGCCCCCAGCATCCTGTCCCGGACTCCTTTACCCCTAGTTGAGCACTCGACGTTCTCCTCCCCCTTCCCCTGTCCCTCCCGATGATTTTTCCCCCCCCCCTCCTGTATTTTTTTTTGCATTTTTTTTTGCTACTTTTGCCTCCTCTTTTTTCTACCTGCTTTCCAATGCACCTCCCGGCAGCCCCCCCTGCATCGATACCTCCTCTTTGTCCCTTGCACTTTTCCTTCCCCAGATGAATTACGTTTTCATGACATCTCCTTTTTCTCTTGTTTATCCTTTTTTTGAAAGTCATTCCCCCCTTCTCTTCCTTAGTCGCCTTTTTTTTTTCCGCTTCCTCTGTGAACTCTGAGCGTCGTCAGTTCGCGCGCAGGGCCCTCTGTTAGGTGTGCTCCAGAAGGGATGCTCCCCTGTCTCCCAAGAAAGTGAATGATGTTCTTTTCCTTTTCTCTTAGTGAAAGTTTTAGTTTCCTCCATTTCCTGGTCCTTTTTCCTTTTGTTCTGAAACTTTTTCGTTGCTACTCCCCTCCTGTGCTGACCCACGACTTAAAGCCCCCCTCTGATTCTGCATGTATTGCCCTCTTACCGTTGAAGATCCTTTTCGATTTTTCTTGATGAATGTTAGACCTTTCCAGACCTTCTACCTGATGTTCACCCATCATTTTTTTTCCTTTTTTTTACAGACTAGTCAGCACCTTCCTTTGCCCCCTGTTTTTGCTCCCACCCCTCTGTCCCTCGCCCGCCCGTCACTTTTCTACTCACTTTTTGCTTTTTGCTCTCCTTTTTCTTCGGTCCCGTGGACTTTTTTGGTCTTCGTCCAGATCCCTAGTGACATTCTTCAAATTTAATTGTCGAATCAGACCTAGGTCCTCTTTTGTCTTCCTATGTCAAATATGTCCATTTTGTAACCCATTTTCCCGTCCCTACCCATTTGAACTTTAATTCCCTAAGGCCGTCTTCTGCTATGACCAGTCGTCTTCGCCGTTCAAACTGCCTCCTTCTCTTACCTTTCTTTTTCTCTCACCTATTTTTTTTCCCCCCTGTGATCTCCCCTACCTACCATACTTCTACTTTTTGGGGTTGTTTTTTTGGTGTCCCCCTTCCCGACCCACCCGTTAGCCCCTTCCCCTCACTTCTCCCCTTCTTACATACGAGTCCCCTTTTCCCTCCTTCAATCCCTTCATGTCCTATTCCTACCCGACCCTCTCTTAGCCTCCGTTTATTTCAGTCTGACAATGCTATAGTACCCGCCGAGAGCTGCCTGCTCACAGACGTCGATCCCCCCTTTAGCCTTGTCGTCACCCCTATAATTTTGTCCATCCAGCCATTTTCTATGTCCTCTGCCTCGCTGAATGATGTGTGCAACCCCCCCCCTATACCTGTTCCTGACTTGCTGCGGCCTGTCCCCTTACTCTCTGTGACGCTATTTTAGCGCCCGACCCCTGCTGCCTACTGTCGGAGCCTCTTCGCCTTTTTTTGTGTTTCTTCGATCCCCTTCGATCTCTCCTTGAACAGGTTTTATCGGTTTCCCTGCCATTCATCCTTTTCATGTCGTAGTCCTCTCCTCTTTGACATCCTGCGTGTAACGTCATTTTATTGAGATCTACGAGCTGGTTCGCTTTTCCTCGCTTTTTTTTTTTATCCTCATATTTTTTTACAAGTTCCCCCTGTCCACATCTAATGTTTTGCCTCCGCAACCCCTACCCCCCAGTGAGCTTTCCGTACCCCCCGCGTCCAACACGCGCTGTTCCTTATCTAGCCCATCTCCCTCGAATTCTCCATTCGAGCAATCCTCTTCCCCCCCCCTCAGTCTTCCGGTCCCTTTTTTCCTGGTTTGTTTTTTCAGTTTTCGTCAAGCCCCTCCCCATACCTCCGTATGGCCACACGTGCACGGGGCGCATTCCTTTTCTGATGCAGTTTGCCCCCCCCCCCCCCCCCTTCTATTTAAACGCTGCTTATTCCCCCCTCCCCTAACCCTCCTTCATTTAAGACACTGCCGGCATCTTCCATCACTGCAATCCCGTACCCCTCATCGGGTTTTTTCTAATTTGTGACCCCTTAGCCCGTAGCATTTACCCCTTTTCTATTCTTCTACAGTTTCCTCCCGGATCTTCTTAAGATCCAGTTGCGACCTTTTTCATAGTTTCCCTGCTCCTCTCCCCCCCCAGTCCTTCTTTTTTTTCCTCCTGTCCCAGCTTCATGCCCCTGCCCTGGAATGTGTCTAGCCCTTTTTGAAGTATGGTACTAGTTCCCTGTCTCGCAAAGGCAGTCCCCCGCGAGTTTGCGACCGTTCTCCCTTTTCCCCCCACCTGACTTGTTCCTGACTTGTGCCTTTTTTTGCCTTCTTCTGCTACTGTTCTTTCCCCACCACCGTGCTTCGGACTCCGCACTAGTCAGTTTACCTGGCGACCTCGGCTGCTACCGTTTGCTCCCTTTTTTTTTCTCCTTCCACGACTGCAGACTTCCCTTTTGGTATTTGAGTCGAGGAGCCTGGCCCAGATCACCAACTTTTGTCACAGTTTGACCCACGCGCTCTTTCCCCCCCCTTCATACGAATGGCTTCCCTCGTTCTAGCCCCCGCAGTTTTTTACCCCTTACGATTGTTTCGGAACCCTTTCGTTCTCCTTTCCACGCCTTTTTTCCTCCTGAGTGTCCGTCGACCGACGCGCTGATTATAGACTGGCTGTCCAATGCGCATTATTCGCTTTAGTATTTTTACACCCTTTGTATTTCAAGATCTCCCTACATTCCACCTTGCTCCCCAGCGTGATAAGTCCCTTCCGTTAACGGTTCGGAAGTTAAGGCTTTGCCGTTTATTTTCTTCAGTGAAGTCGACCACTACTTTTTTTGAATCGAGTCCTCTCCATTAGCAAATGTCCTTTCGAGGGAGTTCGTCCCACCCGCGCCTAAAATCCATATCGGTTTCTCGGGTTTGATGTGATGTGCCAACCCCCGTGCCTTTATAATGAGGACCCTTAGCCTTTTTTGCCCCGTTGTTTCGCTATTTTGTTTTCCAGTTCCTGGATCCTTCCTTCTTTCTACCCCTGCGGCTATTCCATTCTCCCCCCCCAGCAACGCTAGCAGCCCTGCACAAGTCGATGTTTCCTCCCCCGGCGAGTCATCGTTTTTGTTTTCCGTTCCCCCCCACTCCAGTGATGTGTGGCTTCGGTGGTTTTTGGCCATGTCGGTCGCTTCATGTACATTTCGTCCTTACCCTTTCTGACCTTGTCTCGCCTCCCGGCTGGAGAGTTCCGACCCACTATGAGTCTAGTCCCTCCCCTCGTCTTCACTTTTCTCTTTAGGTCAGTATGCCAGTCTGTTGAACCCTGTTTCTCTCCCCCCCCCACAGAGTTGCCCCTTTTGAACTTGTAGCCGTTGTATTACGTTTTACACCCGTGTCAACAGCTGCTTTGCTTGCCCCGTATTACCTTGATTTTTTTACAGTCTGTCTTCTCCTCAATTGCGCGTCGCAACGCTTCTGCCTTTCTACCCCCCCCGGTGTCACGACTCTGCCTCTCACCCCGCCCCCAAAGATTTCACCATTGAAACCCTGAACCTATCTGATAAGCGGTCCCCCCCGTTTTCGTTCCGTTGACTTCGCGTTCTCCCCCGCCCTGACATGTCGCCAAGTCGTTCTTCGTTACGAGCTCCCTCTTCGAGTCTGGAAGCCCATAATTTTTATTCCTTAGTCGTCCCATGGTTCGCTGCCCTTAGCTGCCTCCCCCAACGCAATGCCCAGTAGTTCCTGCTTACCGCTTATTTCCCTTTAGCCTTGTCTCCTATCTTGTCGTACGTCTATCTCACTCGCCTGTCCGACATGGATCCCACGCTATGTAAGATTCCCTTTCTTTTTTTTTTTTCATACCCGGCTACTTCCATTTCCTTTTAAGGGGACATAGGCTAGCCTCCTTATTGCTCTCGCGAGCCCCCTTCTCATAGCGACTTCCTTCCCCTCCCCCAGGCCTATTGTTACACGTCCCTCGCGCGCCCCTTTCCTTTTTCTTCCCCATGCGTATGTAATTCCCAATGCGAGCCCGTCTGTATACTGTTGATTTCCGATTTTGCCACCTGTTTCCCCTCCCCGATCCCTTTTTTTTCGATCACTCCCCCCTTTCCTTCAACCCGCTTTTTTACCCCAACGTTGACGCGAAAAGACGTATTGACCCCACTATCTCTTTTTCGTTCACCTGGCGGTCAGACCTTACGACGCACTTCCGGCCCCCCCAACCGGTTCCCTATTAAGACCTACCATCGACAAATCTCGATTTAGGTTTTGAGGGCTAATTCTATCGGCGTCCCTTTTTATACCGGTAATATTTCTCCACCTCGTTCTCAGCCTTTCCTAACGGTTTTTTTCTATCCTACTCTTATGGGAATCCATTCGTTCACCGTGTCCTTTCTTTT
>Ga0179591_1280358_pt1 | contig 21060 bp, 24 predicted proteins | sample CZOMad2_1_08_16f_FD_182891 | JGI IMG/M metagenome (GOLD analysis project Ga0179591, IMG submission 182891) | Vadose zone soil fungal communities from Angelo Coast Range Reserve, California, USA - CZOMad2_1_08_16fungal (PacBio error correction) | ecosystem: Environmental > Terrestrial > Soil >... | reverse complement strand
CCTTGTGCCCCTTCCCCGCATAGAGAATGGTGCCGGTTCTCCTCCCCCCCTTTCGTCCGGAGGCTTCCCTGGACATAGTGGCGGCCCTCTTTTTTTTCCTCTCAGAAACGTGTTCTATCTCTCTCTTTCTCACTCCGTTGTTGTTTTTTTTTCTTTTTACGGAACCCTTTCTTTTTTCTTTTCGACGGGAGGGCGAACTTTCCCCCCCCCCCCCCCCCCCCCCCCCCTTCCCCCTAGCTTACGTCTCCCACAATTTCATTATTCAAGATCTTTTTTTTCCTTTCCCCATGGCGATGAACCGGTTTTTTTTTCGATTCGAGAGTTTGCTTAGGGCGGCCAGGTTTCCTTTTTTTCTTTTCCCGATCGATAATTCTCTGTATATTACCCTTGGAAGGGGTGGATGATTCGCTTTTTACAAGTGTTTTCCTGAGGCCCCTCTTTTTCGGATTAGAGACGATGCCGGTTTTCCTTTTTTTAACAGCCTTCTTCTCTTGTCGGGAGGGAACGTTTTTTGCCTTCCCCAACCACGTCTTTTTCCGAACTTTTTTTCTTTTTTTAGTAAAGTCCCCCCCCAGGTCCCCGCAAGCCCCCACTGTCCGGGTAAAAAGGACACTTTTCAACCTCTTCCCTTGAGACTACTTTTCCGAGGAAAAGGTGCACCTCCTTACCTACATCTTAGGGTCTCTTTTCCCCGGGAATTTTTAGCCCCCTTGAGAATCCCCCCCTTCCCGGTCTACTCCTTTTTTTTGGGCTAGGTATTCTGTCCCTTTCCTCTTTTCAAACCTCCCCCTACCGGGACCCTTAAATTTTCTCTTGGAGAACCTACCTTTGCAGGTCTACCTCCTGGATTATTAAATCCCCCCTTTTCCCCGGGGCTACCCCCTGCCGACCCCCGACCCCGTTAGAATTTTTCCCTGTACACCACCCGATTTTTTTATACTCCCCTCTTTTTTCTGAGGGCACCATGAGGACACCCCCTTTTTGCAGGTCCAGTCAGGTACTTTCTTGCGTACAGGTTTTTCTATGGGCGCTGGCTCCCTTTAAGGGGGGACATGGCTCCGATGTCACTTTTCATTTGGGTTCAAGTTCCCTTTTTACCCTGGCGGATTTTTGGTCCTCCCCCCGTTTCTTCGCGATTGCGGCGGGGTAAACCGGCTGTTTCTTTTTTGTTGTTCTTTTGCGCCGCGCCGGATGCGTTTGGTAACACCCCCCCTCCTCACTGAACTCTTTTTGATTCCTTTGGGCCTTCCTTGTACGGCTCGGCGTTTTTTTCTTGCATAGTAGGCGTGGGGTAGGATGCTTTTTCCCCCGTTTTTGTCCCCTCGGATCACGTTGCCATTGCCTGAAAGTTCAAAACAGTAGGGTGTAAGAACTATTATCCGTCAGGGTCCCTTGTTGGCCGGACCTTTTTTGCTGTCTTTTTGGGAAACCCGTCGTTTTTTTCCTTTTTCCCGAGGCGGTCCCTTTTACGCCTATGGAGAGAGAGTGCCGCGACACCGAATTTTTCTTTTTTCTCCTTTTGAGATATTTCTGCCTTTCCCCCCCCCCCCCCAGCAGGCAAGGGCTCCCTCCTCACCGGAAAAGATTCTCCTTTTAGAGACGCCCCGTGCCTTCTGGTTAGGTGAAACTCTTCCCGCTTTCCCGGAGTTTTTTCTTTGAGCATGCTTTTTTTTCCCTGTTAGATATGACCGGACCCCCCCTTTCCCCTTTTGGGACGACCTTCTGGATTTTTCATACAATACTGAAGTATGGTGCCCCCCCTTCCAAGGATGCACCCAAGGAATTCCCTTTTTTCCCGCAAAAAGCCCCTCGTTCCCCTCAGTGTCAATATGGCAGTTTTCCGTCTTTTTTTGGATGAGACTCCTAATGATGCCAAGATGGCCTTTTCTGCTTGGAAGTACGTGTTCGCTTCGAGAAAATAGCCCTTCCCCCCCCTATGATGTCCTGGGAAAACCCCCAATCCATGCAAACCTCCCTTTCTGACCAAGTTGACTTTTTTTTCGGAAACACTTTCATCAGGAGGTCCCCCCCCCCCAGCATTTCCTGGATTTTTTTTTTTTAGAACCTTACCTCTGATGACGCAGCTTTTGCTATGTTCGCTTCTTTGAAATGCCGTTTTTTCCAGTGTGGAAGCACTTTTTTTTCGGCACGGCTTCCCCTTTTTCACATTTTTTAACTACCCAATTAAAGTGGTCGGCCTTGACTTGTCTGCAATTTCCCTTAGATTTTCCTTAAAGGTGAGCGTGGGCTTCTTTTTTCACCCGAACCCCCCCCCCCCTCCGATCTCCGGGTCTTTTTTTGGCGGGCCCCGTTGATTGTATAACCTGGGCTGCTGTCACACAACCAAAATATCTTCCTTTTTTTTGCGTTTGGTGGTTTAGGATCGAGATGTTAGCTCCTTTCGGTGCGGCATCTGGTGGCGTTTTCACTCTTCCGATCGACCCTCTGGGACAATTGGTTTTTAGATCCCCTCCTCCTGTGCATTGGAGGCTTTTACCGTGATGGTGAAATACCCCCCCTTGAAAAAGGCGGGGTGCGGCACTTTCCCCTTCCTTTTCTGTTTCTCTTGCAAATGGATAACCGAGGTTTCTTTCGAGCAAATTTGTCAATTGTTTTTCCTTCCCTTTGGTTTTGACGTGTCCTCCAGATAGACTTTTCAAAAACCCCCCCCTCCTATTCTTTTTCGCCCCCTGTGGAAGACGCGGGTGACGGTTCTCTGGACTTTGGGTTGTGGTTTCCCTTTTGCGATTTTTTTGAATCCGTGAGATATGAGGCGTGTTTTTTTCCCTTTTCAATGCCTTTTTTCCCCCGGCTTATTCTCTCCTTGAAGCTGAGTGGGCCGTTTTCCTCCTTTTTGATTTTGGAGGCCTTTTGGTGGAGAGGATTTTCGTCTTTCGTAGAAGGTTGAAATGACCTTCTTTCCCTCTGGACTTTTTTTTCCCCCCCCTCAGGGTTTCCTAGATGGAGGGAAGGTTTCTTCTGGTCTTTGAAGGCCCTCCGTATTTGTGTTACTATATTTTTCATACACCCCCCCTTCCCCTTTTTTTTGTTTCGTTGAGATTCTCTTCGTGATTTTCTGATTTTTTGCTCCCGTAAGAAAACACCCCCGTCCAACCCATTCCCTTTTTTTCGCAAAATACCTTTCCTGTTTCCCGGAGTTTGTAGACGTTGCCGATCAACCGGACCCTTTTGATACTTTCTCTCCAAAATAAATAGGTCCCCCAAACGAAGTCCCCTGAAATACCGGTAAGCCTGCACCCTTTTGATCGGGGCGTTTCCTTTTGACCAGACAGGCAACCCTTCTCTCCGTTATTCCTCTTTCCCCAGTGGGACGAAAGTTCTGACTCCACACATTTTTTTCAACATTCCGGAATTTTTTCAAATGTTTATAGGAGATGGCTTCAAGTGGGCCGTTATTCGTCAGGCAACTTCCCCCAAAAACGGTTCCTTTGCTCAATTTCCTTGACGGGTCTCTTCTGATCCCCTGGTGTACAGTCTTTTGCATATCCATTCCCCCAATAGGGAGGCTTTTTCCCCCCCGTGCGTGACTTTCCCTCACCCTTTCACGTCGGCTTACCGTCCTTTCTTGCACAGGAGCGATTTTCTCTAAACCAACCCCCCCCCCTCCCCATAGTCGGATCTTTTCCTTTTTTCCCAACCCGTCCCCACGGATGCCGCCGGAGAACCCCCTCTACCACTTCCCCTTAGAAGCTTACATCCCCCCCAACACGAAAAAAGTTTTTTTGTTACCGTCAATTAAGCGTTCGCAACGTCCAGAAAACCCCCCTCCCCTATTACGTTCTATTACCCCAAGTACCGACCCCTTCTCGACCCTTCCTGATACTGACCCAGATGTTACGATCCCTCCCCCCCCCGCGACCACAAAGGTCCCTCATGATGATTGGCACAAGCGTGTCCATCCGTTCCCGACGATCCCTCATCGAGGTCAGATTGTCAGAGTTGCGGACCAGAGGCCTTCCTCCCCCCAACAAGGATTCCCCTCTCCTTTTCCCGCCCAGGCGTAAATTTTCCCAACCCCAATTTTGACGCCCCCCCCCCTTTTTTCAGGTATTCCTACATAGGAATATCGACCTCTCATTCTGGTATAAATGTTTTTTCATGCAACCTTTTGCAAGATGCTCTTTTCCTCCCTGGAAATTAATCGTTTTTGTCATGATCTCTTTAGAGAAAGAGACACCCCTTTTCCCGGTGCTCCGAAGGCTTTTACTTTAGATGATATTTCTTCACGGAAACAGCCCTGAACCCCCCCCCAAGTGGTTTCTTTTTTTATGACCCCCCTCCCCCCCCTTTTTTGTCTGGGGTGTAGGTCCTTTGTGCTTCAGGGAATTCCCTTTTTCAACAGTGTATTTAGCACAGTTTTCGACCCGTAAGAGCAGGAGTAATGCCGTGATCGTTTTTTTTTCTTTTTTTTTTTTTTTTTTTTTGTTGTCTACACAAGGTTTATCGCCCAACCCCAGCTAAGGGTGAATCCCCTCTTTTTCCCCTCCTTATCTTCCTAGTTTTAAACCGGAACCTTCTCCCCACCCGGATACGCTTTTTTTTCAAACTCCTTTGAACCATAGTTGTTCCAGTGCGATTTTGCTGGTCGCTTCCCTTTTTCGTTCTGCTGAAGAATAGGAGCCCCTCCCTCCTTCCCCAGAGCAAAGCCTTCTTCCCCCAGGAGGCGAACAAAGGTCTTTCCCCCCCCCCGCCTCAGGTATGAAAAAAAACAGTGACGTTGTTCCAAAAAGAACGACCCCAATGTCCGTTTGGCAACTTTTTTTTTTCAAGTATCGTTTATTAAAAAGGACTTTTTCCTCTTCAAAGTTCTTCCCGGTCTGAAAAGGATCGTTTCTCCCCCCGTATAGGCCCCTTCTCCCCTTTCATACCCCCCCCTCTCAGTTTCTTGTCAAAATTTTTTGAAATCACTTCTTTACAGATTTTCTTGCCCCAAGATCTCTTTCCCCCCTGCAGGATTCGGCTTTCCCCCCCAACGGATTCTAGCCAGACACCTTTTACCACATTTCCTGTTCCTTTCTCAAATCGACAGCCTCCCCCCCTGACACCCAAAACGTCTAAACTTCCCAAGCCAAAGACTCCCCGTTTTTTGGTCCCTCCCCCCGGTTTCTCCAAAGGTAATGGGAAAATTTCCCCCCAAATTCCAGTTGTTTGGACCGGTTCCCTCCTTAACAGGGAAGCTCCCCCTTGGCGTCCAAAATCCCGTAACCCCCCCTCTCTCACCACACTGTCACACCATCCCTTCCCCCTTTACCATGGCGTTCTCTTTCGGAACCGGATTGGAGATCCCTGTCGGGAAACTCGGATTTCGGGTCTTTGAGAGACGTGAATTTCTCCCCCGGGACCAATCCTTCTGATAGTTCCTCTTCGACCCTGACAAATACGTATTCACCCCCCCTCTACTTTATTGGACCATCGCCTTCTCATTTTGCTTGGGAACCCCCCTCTTTTTTTTTGTACAGCCCCTCTTCCCCCTTTCTTCTTCCCCCCCCGATCACGTCGTATTTTCTTCCGGACTTTTTTTTTTCTTTTTTTTTTTAAGCCCAGATATATTTTTTTTTCTGACCCCCCCCTCGAATTTCCCTTGTCCCCTAAGACTTTTTTTCCAATTTTTAATAACTGGCCAGTCCATAAGGTAAGGTCTGGCGGTTCTTATTTAACACGTCCCCACAAAGCCTTTTTTTCAGGACGGTAGCAGTATTGTTAGTCCGCCTCTTCCAGTGCGCAAGGAGAGCACCATCCTTCTGTGGGCGTTCCATAGTTTTTTAGATAATCTCAGTACTTCGGAGAATAAACTGTTTACAATTTTTTCCACGTCCGGTCCTTCCCTAATAGAAAGGACAAACCTTTGCCCCGTTTGACTCCCGTCGCCACCCCTTTTCCAGGGAAGATCACTTTCTTCCCCTCACCCTGGAGACCGGTCCCCCTTGACAAGGGGCACCCCCTCCCCTCTTAATGGAAAATGGCCTCCCCCCCTTTTTCCCCTGACTGAAAAGAAAATTTCTGTGTCCTTCTTCGTCGGCGATTTTTTTTTTTTTTTTTGGCAGTCCCTTTCCCTTCCTCCCCTTTTAGGAGAGAATATTCACCCTCCCCCCCTTGAGATTTAGACGACCTTGCCTTTTTTTTTCTTTTTTTTCCCCCTACCCCCCCCGACGAGGCTTACGATCAAGACCCCCCCCCCCCCCCACCCCCCCCCCCCCCCCCCCCCCCCCCCCCCCCCACCCCACCCCCCCCCCCCCCCCCCCCCCCCCCCCCCCCCCCCCCCCCCCCCCCCCCCCCCCCCCCCCCCCCCCCCCCCCCCCACCCCCCCCCCCCCCCCCCCCCCCCCCCAAACCCCCCCCCCCCCCCCCCCCCCCCCCCCCCCCCCCCCCCCCCCCCCCCCCCCCCCCCCCCCCCCCCCCTTTGCCTTCTTAAAGGTATAAAAAATGGGTCTGACTTGTTACCGCGGGAGCTTTTCTGCAGACTCCTATGTGAGGGCGGTTTTTTCGCTACGATCTGGCTCCCCCTTTTCCTGTCGATGTATATGTCCTTTTTTTGCCTGTGGGGACCTTTTATTTAACCGTGGTCTATTCCGGACGATGAATTCGATCGCTCCTGATGCGTTTTTGACTCCCCCTGATGGAGTTTTGGCTTTTTTTCAACGGGTGAATCACACAGGGCTTACCTTTCCTCACCTTATCCCCCCTTTTTTCTGTACGTTCCCCCCTTTGTCAATGGACCTGAAGGTTCCCCCCTGGGCAATGTTCCCCCCCCCCTCTTAATTCAATCCTGCCAATTTTGCTGCCTATGCGCGGCCACGGTTTCCCGAGTCTTCGTCAAAATTTTTCCCCCTTGAATACCCTTGAGCATTCGCGGCTACTTTTCAAGAGGCTCGATCGAATTTTTTTCCACCTGCACATCCCCCCTCTTCGGTCCCCCCCTTTTATTATGTCCCCCTTCACGATTTTCGGGGTCCCTCCTGCTTCTTCAATGTCTCTTCTTTTTTTCCCTGGTTGTCCGTCCCCCTTCCCCCCGCAGCCCATTTCTTGTGATTTTCAGAAGCCCTTTGTCCATATCCTCCTTTTCGACGAGGAACCCTCGGACCGGAGAAGGTCCCCCCTCCCCGGGGATTTTTGGTGGACCCGGGCTCTTTCCACTCTTTTTGTCCGCTTCATGAAAAGGGGAACCTTCCTCTTTCCCCGACGATGTTTGGAATTTGTTCACGTTAATTGGAAATGGAGTTGAACCACTCTGGCTTTTTTTTGCTGGACCTTTTTTCGACTTTTCTTTCCCCTTCCTATGTATGTAAGGATTTTTTTTTGGCGGACGGGTCCTTGGACCGTGCGATTTGCGTTTTCCCCTACGACCCATTCCGTTTCCTTTGAATAGATTGGGGCCGCCTGACGAGTTAGTTATATCCCCCGGCATCGTGAGTCGGGATTTGGGGTTCGGCTGCTGGGCCTCCTTTCTCTCGAATCCTTTCTGGAACTGCCCTTTTCTGTCCAAAAGTCCTGAAATATCCCTCTTTCTGGTTTGAAGGGACGCATTTCCCTGTGTGCGTTGGACTTTGTTTTTGCTTCTTCGGTGTTAGAGACCCCCCCCTTTTGCCGACACCCGGCTCGAGGAGACACACCCTCAAGGCGCTGGACTCTTTTCCTCTAGGCGGTTTGAAAGATAAAGCCTTCCCGTTCCCCCCCGTCAGTCCCAAAGGACCCGTTTTTTCATGTTTACGTGTTTTCCCCCGCAAACGCCCTTGTGCATTTTTCTTCCCTGAAAAAGCTTTTTCAGAGCCCCCCTGCTGAGTTCCTGCCTGAGGACATGTTTTTCTCATTGTGGGGCCCTCTGACACCGCTCCATGACTTTTTCTTGGGAGGTTTTTTCCCGATAACCCCCCCCTTTCATTGGTGTCCACAACCCAGGGCAAGTTTCTCCCAGGACCACGCCCAGGGAGGTTCAGACATTCGCCCTTTTTTTTTCACTTGTTTTTCATGAGAACGCTTCATCGAACCGCTTTTGACCGGAGTGTCTTCCCCCCTGTTTTGGGTTTTTTCCTTACCCTTTAAATAGGGGACCCCCCCCCCTTCTATGGACGTCTTCCCATAGTCTAGGCAAAAGATTGGTTTCCCAGCTTTATGACATATTGAACCGTGTCGTAGATTCCCGTTTAAAACCCCCTGCGAGGATGTTTTTTCCCTTTTTGGGGTTCGAATTGATTATGAAGACTTGTCCGTTGGCTTCCATCTGCCCCTTTAGGAACATTTTCCCCCCCCTTTTGCCCTTTTCGTGGATGGGGCGGCCCCGGACCTTTTTGTCCCATCTAATGGCTTTTTCCGGACTTTTTTTTTTTTTCCCTCCTTTTAAAGGGGTCTTTTTCCCTTACTTCCCTTTTGGTCGTCCTGCCCGGCTTTATGCCCTTTTTGGTTTTTCTCGAAGTTTCCCTTTCCCCCCCCGGTGGTTGAAACCTCGACGCTTTTTATGGTCCTGTTTTTTGGCGGCTTTTTTTTGGACAAGGTATTACCTCTTGGCCCCCACTATTTTAAACTGGTGTCCTTTTTTTGTGGAGGGTTGCTCTGTTCGCGCTTTCGGCTTCTTGGGGTTTTTTTTTTTTTTTTTTTTTTTGCGAAATCCCAGATGTCCGTCCAGTGGGGTTCGAATCCTTCCTCTGGTGCTTGCTCCCCCCCCCTTTAAGCCGTCCTTGTTCCTGGACCACCCCAAATGTGCTTGTCTTTTTTTGCCTTTTTTTTGGCATCCGATTTCGATTGTTATATGGTTCACCGGTTTTCGGAAATATCAAATTTTTTTTTTTTTTTTACGGACCTGAGCCAACGTTTGTTTTATGCGTGACGTTTTTTTTTTTCCCCCCCGCGCCAACTCCAACTTTTTTGACATCCCTACGCCCTTAATTTTTTTGAGAAACTTTGAGGGAAACTCCCCTGAGGTGCCTTGTTTAGTAAGTGCTTTTTCTGGACCTCGGAAGGTCCCCCCTTTGAGCAGGGTGAATTTGAGTTTATGTTTTCCCATGACCCCTGAGATTTCACTTAAGTAGGGTTGATGCTCGATGCTTTCCTGTAGTGCCTAAGAATCTCGGAGCCCCTGCTTGCCTGCTTTTGTTTATTGTTTCCCCTCCTATCGTAGCTCCCGACAGCCTCTACCCGCTTGAACCTCTATTTTTTTACCAGCATGGTAGTTTTGTGGAAGGTTACTTGGCAGACTCCTTCTTTACATTATATTATTTTACCCTCCCCCCCACGTTGGTGTAGAGAGTGTGTCCCCCCCTCAAAGGATTCTTCACTTCTCCCCTAAGAACACCTCACAAACTTTGGAGATTTAGCACACCTCTTCCTGGTTCCCCCCCTTTTCGGTTTTAACCTGGAGTGTCCCCCCCCCAAAGGACGCGAAGAGTCCACCCACCATATGCGTTCCCTTTTCTGCCAACAACAAAATAAACCTTTTTCCGCAGAAGCATGCTCAGAATGGACCCCCCCAGTTAGAATTAGAGGTGGTCATAGACACTGCCCTCCCCGGAAAGGAAAAATATTTCCTCGATTCTCAAGGTTCAAGAGTACTTTGGTAGCACCAATTCCTCCCAGTTTGAGAGGGACCCCCACTTGAGAACCCAACTGAGGCTTTCCATTTTTTGTGCGTATCTTTCTCGCAGTAAGCCGCCGCCCCGCCCCCCCACTGGGGCATTGTCCCCATTGGTCACTTGGCGACTGACCCCTGAACACCTTTTTTTTTTTTTTCGAGGGCCTTTCCCCGAGCAATAATGGTCCCCCCCCTTTTTTTGGTCTGGGGAAGGGCCAGAGTTTTGACCCGGAAAAATTTTTTTTTTTTTTTTTGGTAGGCTCCTTTTTCTCCCATGAATTTTTCCTTTTTAAAAACAAATGGCCCCCCTAAGTACCGTCCATTTCTTGTTCCAGGAAGCTCAAAAGAAAGTGTTGGGGGGTTAGACAAATAGTGAGCTGAATTTACAACATTTTTCGCACTCCGACAAGAACCACAACCCTTTTTTTCACAGATTCTTCCTTCTTGGGGGTACCCAGGCCACACGGTAATGAATCCTTCCGAACAAGCAGCCCTTTTTCAAACCCAGGAACTTTCAACCGTTTTTCCCTGTAGAAAGTTTTTCCTTACCCCAAGTCCAAGAACCACTGTTCTTTAGAGAACAGGTTTTTTCGAGACCGAAAAGACGGTTCCGGTCCTCCCCCCCCTAGAACCTTTTTTTAGTCTTGCAGTAGTTCCTTCCGAGTCTGCCATCAATCCCAAGCCCCCCGCTATTCAGGACCTTGCTTCTCTGTTCCGAAATGGGCGAGGATGAAACCAAACAGGTTCCCCTTCTCAAGAGCAGGGTAACCCCCCCCCCCCAGGGGCAGTCCACCACCACCATACCTGCATGCGTCCCCTTTTTCCCCTTTGAGGGTCCCCGAAAGTACTGCTTTATGATAAACATTCCCCGGCCCATCCGTTTTTTTTCCTCAAGACCTTTTTCCCTTATTCTTTGGACCCATAGGTTTGGTCGACTTTCCTCGGGCCTCTACAAAAAGACTGGCCCCCGTTTTCTTTGGTGAGGAAGATTTCCTCGTGATCTCCCTAAAGGGATTCCCCCAGCCCGAAATCTCCCCCCAGAAGTGATCTTATGAAAACTCCCTCCCCCTTTGTTTTCCCAGGTCCAGGGGTGGATGTCTTGTACCCAATACTTGGCCCAGGGTTTTTTGAAAAGTATGGATTTTTGATCCCCCATTCCCCCGACGGTAGTGTGCGTTTTCGCAAGGGCGACCCCCCCCCCTCTATAGCGACAATTCATTGCCACGACCCTTTCCATGTTTTTTTACAAGACCTTTTTCTTTAGGAAAATCGTTCCCCGTGCAAAACAAATGGATCAGAAGCGTCCGGCACGCGACCCCTTTTTTTTTCGTGTCCCCTTTTAGATGGGCTTTTCCCGGCAGAGGTTTTTTGTCTTGAGTCAAGTGGACCCTTTCCATAGATCCCCTGACATAGTAAAGTTCCCCCTTGTCTCCCGTTAGAGCATTCGCCAAGGGTACTCGACCCCACCCGAAGTTCCACCGGAAACTTCTTTTTTACACCCCCGGGAAGCACACCCGAGCCCCAGTTTACTTGGTTTTATTTAAAAGTGCCTTACGTTGTCCCAAGAAACTCCTCAAAAGGATACTCCTTTCCCCAAATTTCAAATAACCCCCATTCGGAACTCTCTGCCTAAATTCTCCCCCTTCCTCGTCCATCCCCGGCAAAATCTTTCTCTTTTTCAGAGAGTTCTCACCAAACCCCCTAAGTTAGAGGCCTCCCCCCCGAATCCCCCCATACCATTTCGAAATAATAAAATTTAGCCTCCCCCGAAAAACATTTTGGGTACTCCCCCACGTAAAGTCTTTGACGTACGGAAAGTGAACACACCCCCCCTCCCGTTGTTAAAATCCAAGAGAGCCTTCCCTAAGGAAGAGACCTTTTTCCCCCCATTAGTAAACAGATCCCCTTTAACCCTCCCTTTGTGACAATGAGAGGTATGTTCCGTCGATTTGGCCTTCGAAACGGGATTGGACTTTTTTCCCTACCTCTTAGGTATCCGATACGAAGGCCGTGTAGCGTGGCTGTCTATAAGCCCCCTTTCTTCTTGATTGAAGGCTTTTTTTTTTTTTTTTTCTAAGGCCTTCGCGGCCCGATAATAGAAACTCTTTATTTTGGTGACGAAATTCCCTCTGTTCGAAGTGTTCCTTTATAGATGTAAAGATCTCTTCTTTTCTCCGTCCTTTTCTTTTTTTATAGTTTCTGGGACAAAGGGCGTTCCCCCCGAGAATTTCGGTTTTCCTCCTCATAATTCATTTGGCCCCTTCTCGTGAAATAATTCCCCCCCTCTATTTTGGCCCCCCTTTTTCAGGTAATTTTTGATACTGAAAAAACCTCTGTTTCCCCCGTCCATAAACCTGTGGGATTCCCATTGAAGGGGTACGCCTTTTTTCAGTAGCTTTCCCAATTTGAACAAGATAAGCGGTGTGGGAGTTCCCCGAATCCTTCGCTTTTTTCAAGAGTTATTTGGGCGCCACAATTCCCTGGAAGCCCCACCGTACCGGGAGTACTTTTCCCCCCCCCCTCTCAAAGGACGATCGACGTTTCCTCCCTCCCGGCACGAGTTTTCCTTTATGAAAAATCTATCGGACCGTAAAGAGGGCGCAACCCCTCATGTTTCCCCAGACCCCCCCCTTCCCTGCCCCTTTAATGGAACGGTTTTTCTCTTTTTTCTTCTTCGGAGACCTGGAACAAGTTCCAGAGTGCGATCTCGTCCTTCACCCTGTCATTCCTCGTAAATATATCTATTCTTTTCCTCCCCTCTTTTTTGGTGGTGTTTCCCCCTTCTTTCAGAGATTTAAGTTCCTGAGAGCAATGGATTTTCTCCCCCCTTCCTGAGGACTAGGCGTAGAGAACCCCCTCCCAGATATTTGTGCTTTGACAAATGGACGTTCCCAGTCTCCCTTTAGGATTAGTTTTGTTTTCTTCTAAGATGTGATCTGGCAGGTTCCTGAAGTCCCCCTCCTCTTGATAACTTCCCCGAGTATAGAACTTCTTCCAGAAGGGATGAGTCTTCCCCGTGGATGAGGCTTGCTTATTCGCGTAACGATGCGGTGTGTTTTCCCTTTCCCCCACTCTTGGGCCGGCTTTTCTTTGGCGGGATCGGGGATCTTTGCCGCACTGATTTGTTTTCGTCTTGGTTAGTACGGTCCGTTTCTCCTTTTCCTGACCCTGACGTTTTTCCCCCCCCCTTGCCAACTCCTTTCCCCGGCGCCGGCATGAATTCTGCCGGGAAACCCCCCGAGATCTTCCCCCCCTCCAATGAAAAATTTGGCTTTTACGACGAATTTTCAGGGCGTCTCTCAAAGAAGCATCTTCTTTTTTCCCATTTCGAGATTTTTTTCCTGAAGGCGTTTTTAGGTAACCTTCTTCTATCCTGCAGAACTTTTCCCCTTCGACGCCGCCTCCCCCCGCAGGATTTTTCCCCCTTGGCTATAACGCCGTTCCCCCTGTCCGAAAAGTCCTCCTTCCCCTGAAAGATTGATCCCTTCCCGGTGCGGCGTCCTTCCCTCCTAGGAAAACAGCTCTAAGTCCCGTGGGATTTTTTTTCCCTGGGTATGGCAGTAAGTAGGTTAATACTTTGGCGTCTTCTTCCTCCTTTAAATGACTGCCCCTCTCTTGTTGAAACACCTGCTTCCATTTGGGTTCACGTTTTTTTTTTACAGGGCGTTTTTTTGGAGATTTTAAACCTTTTCTTCGGAGATTTTTTCTAGTCCCCCCGGTAACGATATCCTTCTGTTGACGGTGCTTAGGAGGCCCCTTTTTTCTCGTGGGTCCCCTTTTTCAATCCGCCCGATGCTAATCCTCTGGTCCTTTTTTCTTCGGTCGCGTTTTTTTTTTTCGCTATTCGGCATCTTTCCTTGGGAGAGTGGGTCGGACGTTGTTCTAGAGGTGAATTTCCTCGGCTGTTTTTCACGTCCGGCTTTTTTTTTCCCCTAAAGATCCCGATTTTTTTTTTTTGGGGTTCCCGGATTCTACGTAGTCCCATTTGTACCATGTCCCCTTGTTAGAGGGACCCTCGGCCGCCTTTTATCTCTCAGTCCCCGATCGTTCTTTTAGGAGTTGAGATATTTTTCACTCCTTTCCCGGGGATCGTTACGAAAACCCTCCCCCCCCCCCTTATCTTTCGCGTCCTTTTTTTCAAAGAGTAGCATGTTGCATATTTGACTTTGATTTTTAAAGAGACAGTCTCCACCATTGAAGTGAGAATGGTCTTTAGATATATGAATTCTTTTTCTGAAAGCTTAATTTACCCCCGGAGTCCCCTCTCTTTTATCATATTCATTTTCGGGGCCCCCCCCCTTTGCAAGGTATTGCATTTCTTGACCCCCCCTTCCACCGACCAAAAAAGGGTCCCCTCATCGCCATTCTTCCTTGAGTCCGCTTGGTTTTTCTTTCTGAAGATAAGATGATCACACCGATTAGGACTCCCCGTGGGAGACCTCCCTTTTACAAAACCCCCCCCCCCCCTCGACCCAACCCTATCTGGAAGAGCACCCTGCCCTTACCCGAAGCTTCCCAAGGAATATAGTTTATGCAAGGAACCCCTCCCCTCCTCCATAAGGCCCCTTGAACCTTTTTTGCCCTGTGTTGCACTACCTGGCCCCCCTTTTACACGGCTGCTTACTGCTGGACCCCTTTGGATGTTAGAAGTCTCTTTTCGGACCCCCCCCCCCCTCCCCAAAGGTATGCTTTTAGGTTTTTGGTATGGGGAATGGTTTTTCCTGGCACATCATCTTTGAACGAAGGAAATACCTGTTTTCGCAGGTTTTTGCAGGATAGCAATTTTATTTAGTTAGATACGTTTTCTCAGACGTTCCCCCTTGAAAAAAACTCGGACTCCCTTTTCGGAGTGGATTGGCAGGTTGGCGGGTTTTTCGGAATACTTTTTTTTTCCCCCTTTCCCAAAAAACCCTTCTTCAAATGGTGCGTTGGTTTTTTTCCCTTCCCTCTAGATTTTTTTCGCCGGAATTTCCGTTTTCGGTGGAAGGAGCCCACTCCTTTTACTGAAGCTCTCCAGTGGGTTTTTCCCGATTACCCTAGATCTGTGACTTTCTCCCTTCCCTTGTCCTACAAGTGACCTTTTGGATGGGCACGCCTTTGTTTGAAGGCCTCCGGATTTCCTTGACTTTTTTTTTTCTGCAAACCCCCCCGCAGAGTCGGTTTTAGTGATTATCCTTTTTTCCATTGATCCTTCCCTTGTCAGGCGGCCCCCCACCCAGGGATTACCTGCGCCTTTCCCCTTTGAAAGAGAACCCCGTTCAGACCATTTTCTAAAATTAGCCCTTTCAGGAATTGGAGTGCCTTGTGCGTTTGGACAGTTTCGAACCCTTTTCGTTTCGCAGGAAGAGTTTATTTCCATCTCCCCCTGCCGTTTTTCCGAGGACGCTTTTCCTGCCGATGCGTCGCTCTTTGAGTTGAGTTGCTAGATGTCTTTTTTTTTTCTGCTGTACGATTTTGCCGGTTTTTTTTCGAAACACATTCGTTGAACACATGTTGTTTTGATTGGGGGTGGTGGGAACACTTTTCTTTGCAGGTGCTGACCTTTTGGAAGAAAGCCTCTTTCGTGGTGCGGACCCCTCCTCCTCCTCCTTTTTTGTTTTTTTGAGAAGGGACGTTGCACCCAACGCTTTTTCTCTGCGTCAAACCTTCAAGCCCCCCCCCCGAAGAAAAAATTTCCCCTGCTTTAGTGTTCCCCTTAATGGTTCCGTTGTTTTACCCCTTTTTCTTTTCTCAACCTTTTTTTCAGGATTAACCCCCCCCGTCTTCGTAACCATCCCTATTGGACGGAAAGAGTTTTTCCATCCCGAGGCTTTTTTTTCAGGACTTCTCATTTAGATTCTTTATCGCAGATATGGAAAGGAGACTAACCCTTTTCCCCCCTCGACCATTGATCCATAGTTCCCCCGAGAAATTTCCCCCAAGGACTCATATTCCTAGAATTCTTTTGCGAACGTCACCCTTTTCGGACTTTTAAGTTGGAATTATCTTAGCCCCCTTTGAGATCAGATCCCCCCCCCACACAACCGGACGCAATCAATTGGAGACCTTGTACCTATTCGATCACCTGTAAGTTGAAGGAAATAAGGTCCCCCCATAGGCCTCTTCCCCCCACGCGTGCCCTCCCCTTGGGTTTATGTCACCTCTGGCTTTACCTTTCCTCCCCCCCTTGATTGAGATGTGATACAGTCCCCCTTTTCCAGGCTTTTTAGAGTTTGCTTCCCCCCAAAAAAACGGGATCGTCCAACGGCAATGGATGCTTTTTCCCCCTCTTTTTCTGCCGAAGCCCCAAACGCACCTCAAGATAGTTTTTTTTTTGTTTTACCCAGAAGTTTCCTGGAAGTATTACTCCCTCCCCCCCCCCCTCACCCTTGAGGTTTTTCGTCAAACCCCCCATCCAAAGGGTTCCCCTTCCTTTTGATCGAAGAAAGGGTTTTCTCCCCTTCCTTTTCCCAAACGCCTCAAGTCTGAGATGATTGTTGGCCCCAGGCCGGCCCCCCCCCCCTTTGAAGATTTAAGGAAATGTCTTCTTTCAGACCTTCGGACGTGGAGACACCCCCCCCTGATTTTTGGAAAGCGGGCCGTACGCCCCCCCCCCCCACTCCCTCTTTTTAACCCCTGGGAGTGAAAAATCCATCATCCCCCCCCGATAGTTGAATTAAGACCCCCTCCCCTTTGCCTGTATAAACCAAGGCTTTCACTAATAGTTGCCCCCTCCCATTTTTAGGGGAACCACTTCTCTCTTTTTCTTCGGGCTATATTTTTTTACCAAGACCGAACACCACTTTTTTCCCCCCTGGGCCCCCGCGCCGCTCGCTTCTTTCCATCAGATGATAATTATAACCCCTTCCAAGAACAGCCTAAGTGGACCCCCACCTCATGGGGAGATTTAAAAAAGCTTTTTTTCCGTTTCGTACGGATGTTTCTTGCCTTGAGGCTTTCTCCCCCCATGCAAGGTTTTGTGCCAAAATTCTTTCCCTGGAGATTGTACCTAGGCGGTTCTTTCTGCCAAAAGGGACCCCTCGGGTTGTGTCTTGAAGTGACCCCCCCCTTACAGAGAAACCCCCAGTACCCCCCCGCGGAAAATTTCCCCATTCCCCCCGGACCTTCACAAGGACAAGTTTCGATACAAAGTTTATTAACCCCCCTTTCAACCCCCTATGCCCCCCATTTGATACTGTACCGTCTTCGGAACACCTCGACCCCCCCCCCATTTTTCCGAAGTGAAAATTTCTTTTTCTCTGGATCGGACTCCTTGATAGGTTTTATCGTCCCTTCAGTTTGGCCCCCTTAGAGAAAACTTTCCCCCCATGGAGCCCCTTTTTCGAATTAGAGCCCCCCCCCCCCCCTTTCGGGAGCGCCCCTTTTAGCGCAAACAAGGCCTTTTTCAACTGACAAAAGACTTTTTACCACCTTCCTGACAATGCCTCTGACCTGGTGAACAGGATCGGGACTTTTCCCCCCCCCCCCCTTTCTGTACCGTTGCCCACAAAAAAAGGAAATGCTCCTTGCACCTCTGATGAGAGACCTCCCGGCCGACACCTCACCCTCCTATTCCCTCAGAATAGGACGCTCAGTTGATTGCTGTCCACAAGATAGATGATACATTTTCGGCTTACACCCACCCCCCCAACGCATTAAGTTTCTTTTCCGGCGTTGACCCCCCAGCAAGTGAAATAAAATATTGCCCCCCCCCCCCGGTTTTCCTACTCCAATTCTGCCCCCGAAGAACCAAGAACCTTTCCCCATTGCCCCCATGAAACCCCCCCCCTTTTTTTTCCAAGCACCAGTTTCTGGAAAAAAACCCCCCCCCCCTTTACAATCATCAATTTTTGCCGGAGTCATGTAATTAGGCAGTCCTCCCCCCTTCTTAAACAGCTTTTTTTCTTAACCATCCCTTGCCCATGCGAGGTGTACTCTTTTTTTGTACGTCCAGGCGCAAAAAGGAATTTGTGATCTCCCCCCTTACGGAAAAAACCCCCTTTAGAATTCCACCGAGGCGGTGGGAGACCTTCCCTCCCTTGAAAACCTTCCCCCCTTCTTTAAGATCCTCCTTCCGTCGAAGAAGCCTTTTTTTCCCTCGGTCCTTCCCCCTTTAAGAATTGGAAATTAGGAATCTTTCTTTTTCTCGTGTCTTTCCCCTAGACCCCCCCCCTCTTTTTCTTTTTTAGCGTTTCGCTTCCATTTTATCGTTATTCCGGCAGAAGTATCCGATTTTTTTGCCCCAAATTGGTCCCTTTGCATATTAATGACAGGTTTCTTTTTTTTTCTGTCATTCCGTGAATCAGGGATTGTGGCCCCCTTTCCCCCATTTACACCTCCTTCGGAACCTATTTTCCCTTTTAAAAATAAACACACCCTTTTTTTTTTGATCAGTTGCGTGTTTAGTAAAGAATCCCCCAAGGCCAGAGCCGCACCTCCCGAGTGGCTCCAGGACCCCTCCCCTTCTCAGTGATCCCTTACCCCTTTTTTTACCAATCGAGGCAGGCATCTTCTTCCCAAGCCAGGCAATAGGACCTCCCTCTTTTTCTGGCAACGGCACGCCCGCTCAAACATAGGATAACTTCTCTCTACCTTTTTGAACCCCCCCTCCGTCCCCAGTGTTGCCAGGTGTTTTCCCCCGCCAATTCCCTCTTTTTTTATCGTCCTCCGTCGTCGGCGAACTGGAAGAACCCCCTTTTTTCTACGTCTTAAAGTTTGTTCCTACTATCTCCTCTTTGTTGTTTGTTGAGTCTGCTTATTTTTACTGCCCCCTTTTCTTTTTCCTCGATCGCAGAAAAGGTTTCCCAGTCTCGAGAGGGCTTCGAAGAAAAAAAAGTGTCCCCCCCCCCTCCGATTTTTTTTTTTTTTTTTCTCATGGAGTGAAGGTCTACTCTTTCGATTGTTGAAGAAGCCCTTTCTGGGAAGTTTTTCTATCTCAAGGTTTGAATTGTAGATTTTATCCTTTTCTCTTTGCTTTTGAGTTTCTTTTTGAATGAGAAATGTTATTGGATGTGGGAGTCCCTCCCTATGAGTCTCCGAACGTAGTGGATCCCTTTTTTGCGGGGCTTTTTTTTTCCTTCTTGACGGAAACAAGGAGCCCCTTCTCATAAATTCTTTTTCCTTTTCGGTTCCCCCCCCCCTTCGCGATGGAAATGGAAGGTCAACCCCCCTCTTATTAAAAGGCGACGGTCCCATGCTCAGAAAGGGGTGTCTTTTCTTCTAGGCCCCCTCCCCCCTGCCCCCCAGTTGAAGAGCAAATTTCCTGTGGGCCCTCTCTGAAGGAAATCTACCAAGAGCCCCCTTTTCCCGGTGGAGGATTTCCCCCCCATTTCAGACAATTTTATTTTTTAGGGCTTCCCCCTTTTTCCCCTTTTTTTTTTCATTCCTCCCCGGATGTTTAAAGTTTGCTATCGGGCTTAACAAGAAGGCCCCTTCTTCTCCCAGTTGACCTACTATTTTCATGTTGTGGATATATGACCCTTTTTGAAGCTTCCCTTTTCATCCCAACGCGGTCAGGTCAGTCATGATGGTGACCCCCCTTCCGTTTTTACTCTTTGTCGTTTCTTAACTGGCCATTGGCTCCTTTTTCCCCATGCTCCAAAACGCTTTTGGACTTTTTTTAAACCTGACCCCTGGGCGTCCCCCCCTGGATTTTGGTGAGGGCTGGTTTTTTTGTCAACACAAAAGTTTCCCTTTCTCGGCGAACCCTTCCCCCCTCTTTTCCTTGTTGCGGCTTGGATGCTTTTTTTCCAAAGATCATCTGCTGATTTCCATATTTTGTCCCAATCTGGGACGAGTTTTCGTTTTCTATCTTCCCCCCATAGAGGCGGTTTTTTATTTCTTTTCTGTCTATTTTTTGCTACTCCTCCAGTGACATTGTCCTTCCGTAGCTGCCCAAGTTCCTTTTAATAAATCCCCCCCATTCCCCTTCCCCCCGGTAATTGCCGGCATTGAGGCGTGTCTTTTTTGGTTTCTTTTTTTCTTGAGAGGTGTTAGAGACTTTCGCAATGGTAGAGCGCAGGACTTTGAAAGCTCTTTCTTTCATGAGTTGAGACTTCCCCTGGGCATGGGACCCCCCCAAGCACTTTGGTTGGCCAAACCCTTAGAACCCTTTCGGAGTTCCGCCCCAACAAGAGTATCATAAAGGTGCATTATGTAACTATGTTAGAGAAGCTTTCAACCTAGGATTTGCCCGGAGCATGATTATCTTTCGTTTACGCTCTGGACACCCTTTGAAGTACCGAGGTTTCCTCATCTGCATATCCCTAAGGGTGCAATCTCCCAACAAGGGCAATTGTAAGGACCGAACCGGCCTCCAATGACCGCACACTGTTCGTTTTTCAGAAGGGTGTTCTTGCGGCGATGTCACGTCTTTCTTTTGGCTTCAGCTCTTATTTTCCCATTTTGAGCTCCGGCCGGTCCAATTTTTTAGGTTCGTATAGACATACGACCCACCCCTTCTGGCCGCATTGTCTCTTCACCCCTTGCTCCCCTTCACTTTTTCCGCAGACAGGAATATTCCTCGGAAAACAGGCATCAATTTCTGAATTGTGTGGGACTTCTTTTTTTACCCCGCTCTTTACGAGACTGTATTTGTTCGCCGGCCTCTTGTCGTTTTTTTTACCACGCCTTTCCTTTTTCTTGTTTGGTCCTGCCGGATGCAACATCATCGCCCCCGAAAGGAAATAACTTGGTTTTTTTTTACCGTGGTCTTCCCGAACCCTCTTTTTCTTCGATACAGCTTTTTTTGGAGTGCTTCGGTACCTACTGTCCGACCCTTCTCCTCCCGCCGTGCTTTGCGGCTCGTGAATACGGATTACGTCCACACCCCCCCCCCCCCCCTGGTGCGGTTTTGTTTCCCAAGATTTTTCGCGTCCCTTTTCCATCCGTTTTTTTTGCGGCGCAACATATGAAGATCCCTATTTTTTTTGCCTTTGCACCTTTCCCCCCTCGCTCTGTCATTGGTGCTCTTTACGTTGTTCCCCCCCCCTATGGGGCTTTTTCCTCGGGTCGGGCCCTTTCACGATTATTAATGATCCCCTTTTGACCGGTGCCCTTCCTCTTCTTCCCTCCCCCAATTTGCAATTGCGCCTTTTTTTTTTTTCGCTGGGCTTTCAACTTCCCTGGCACAAATTTTTTTTTTTTTTCAAAGACCTAGCCTTTTTCCTTTTCTCCAGGTGGGGATCCTTCACGGGTATGGAGGGCTTTTTTAGGAATTGTTTGGTAACTTTGGAAGAAACCCCCCTTGATACCCCCCGTTTTTGCCGAGTTTCTGGCAATGGAGGCTTCTCCAGGGACTAGAGCGATGCTTCCCTCTAGTGCAGGGACTTTTCTGCTGGGAGTTCCTTTTACTTTTCTGGGGTGGGAGGCGGGATCCAAGTTCTCCTTTTTTCTACAGACCGTTTCCCCCCCCCCCCTCTTACACCTCCTTTTGGAGAAAGTTCTTTGAAGGGGTTCGTTTTTTTTTCCCGGGTTTGAAGAGCGAGCCCCTTTTTTTTG